>Ga0306923_10000936_pt1 | contig 24704 bp, 19 predicted proteins | sample sta12Can44000108_FD_203841 | JGI IMG/M metagenome (GOLD analysis project Ga0306923, IMG submission 203841) | Lab enrichment of tropical soil microbial communities from Luquillo Experimental Forest, Puerto Rico - statanox.12C.anox.44.000.108 (v2)... | ecosystem: Environmental > Terrestrial >... | reverse complement strand
TCGGTCCTTGGATCGTGACCACCGACGAGCTCGACCCCGCAAAGCCGCTGCATCTGACCACGCGCGTGAACGGGGAGCTGCGGCAGGACGACAGCACCGACCGCCTGACCTGGGGTTTCGCGTGGCTCATCAACTACATCAGCACGTTTGCGACGCTCAAGCCGGGCGACTTGATCTGGACCGGAACCCCGACCGGCGCCGGCGTGCACCGAAATCCCTCGGTGTGGCTCAAGCCCGGCGACGTGGTGGAGGTCGCGGCGCCACAAATCGGCGTATTGCGCAACACGGTGGTGGACGAGGTGTAGCAATTGCGCAGCGCGCCTGCTCCGCCCTCATCCTGAGGAGCGCGCGTGCCGCACACGTTCCGCAAATTCGCACGTGTGGTGCGCGCGTCTCGAAGGATGGGGTCGGCCGAGTAATCGCCGCCGCGGCGGTCAGTGCGTCAGCTCGGTGACCTTGCCGTCCTTGGAGCGGCCCTGCGCATAGTACTGGCCGATGTTCTTCATCAGCGCGGCGTCGGACACGGAATAGATCACTGCGTCGGTCTTGCCGGTATTGATGTGGCGCCGCCACAGGAAGTTCGGCACCACGAAAATGTCGTTCTGCGTCCAGTCGAAGCGCTTGCCGCCGACCTCGGTCGCGCCCGTGCCTTGGATCGCCACGTAGAAGGTGCCGGCGGTCTCGCGCTTGAGCTCGGTCTCTTCGCCCGGACGCAAGAGCTGTGCCGAATAGTTCAAGGTCTTGAACACGGGCTCACCAGTCATCGGATTGACGAAGTCCACCTTGATGCCCTCGTGCGGATCGCCCTTCTCCTTGCGCAGGCTGTGCAGCGTGTCGAGCACGTCGGCGCCGCGGTAATGAATGAGCGGCGCGGGGCTGCGGCCGACGCCGATCTGGTGATCGACGAAGGCGGGCTTTATGCCGCCGCGGCCGTAAAGCCGGCGCGAGCGGCCCTCGCTCTTGGTCACGGCCTGCACTTTCGCGTTGCCTTGCGCGCCCGGCATGTCGTGATCGACCCACGCGGCGTCGAGGAACTCCATCAGCGGCCAATCCAGCATGTCGATCCAGATCACCGGCTCGCCCGAGTCGTTGCCGTGGTCGTGCCAAGTACCGTTCGGCGTCAGGATCAAGTCGCCGCGCGCCGCCGTGCAGCGCTCGCCCTCGACGACGGTGTAGCCGCCCTTGTCCGACAGGATCGTGCGACTGGCGTTGGGCGAGTGCAGATGGACGGGCGCAACGTCGCCCGGATTGTAGATCGAGATGGCGCAGCGGATGGTGTTGGTGACCTGCAGACGGCCGTTCAAACCGGGATTGAGCAGAAGAATGCTCTGCCGGTCCGCGAACTCGATCGGCGACACCTCGGCCTTGCGCGCAATCTCGGAGATGCGATGCAGATAGGGGCTGAACTCGCTCCAGCGCCACATGTAGGGAATGGTCTTCATCTGGTTGGCGGCGACGCGGCCCGAGGCGAGCTGCCCGCTGCCTTCGCCGCCGGTCGCGCTGAACCACGGACGCTGGGCCGGGGCATTCGCCTGGGTGCGAACCCAGACGTGGTGCTTGGCGGCGTCGACGTTGATGGCTTCCATCATCTCGCGCGCCTTGTTGGAGAGCGGAACTTGCTTCTTCTGCGTGGCGGCTGCGACGGCGGTCATGACGTGGTCTCCTTGCGATTTTGCCGTGACGTACCGGGGTGGCGTGCCGTTCGCGCTAAAGCCCAAGCTTCGAAATGACTCGGCGGCGCCTGATCCAGGGTCGACCCAGACGAGAGGTATAGCGCCCCTCCCGGAAACTTTGCAATCGACGCAACGGCATGCCGGGGCTGCAGGGCCCTCATTTGGCGCCCAAGAAATCCTTGACGGCGCGGGTGAAAGCCTCGGGCTGGTCGAGGTTGGAAATGTGCCCGGCGCCGGGAAGCTCCGCGTAACGCGAGCCGGGCAGCGCTTCGTTGAGCTTGCGCATGGGCGCCGCGGCGGCGTCCTTCTCGCCGACCATGAACAGGACCGGCCGCGTCACCGTTGCCACCGCCGCGGCATAGTTGTGGTCGGCAAGCGCGGCGGCGCATCCGATGAAGCCGTTGACCGGCGTGGTGCGGATCATCTGGCGCACCTTGTCGAGGTGCGGCGGATTGGCCTTGATGGCCTCCGGCGGAAACCAGCGCGCGAGAGTAGGCTCGACCAGCGCCTCCATGCCCTGCTTTTGCGCGACCACGATGCGCTCTTCCCATTGCTGGCTGCTGGTCGGCGTCGACTGGCACGGCGAGTCGCAGACGATAACGCGGTCGAGCCGGTCCGGATGTTTCTGCGCCAGGCCGAGCGCGGTGGCGCCGCCCATGGACAGGCCGCCGAAATGCGCCTTTTTGATCGCGAGCGCGTCCATCAGCGCGAGTGCGTCGGCGATCAGCAGCTCGAACGCGTAGCGGCCGGCCGGCGCGTCGGTCGCGCCGTGCCCGCGCTGATCGTAGCGCAGCACGCGGAACGCCCGACCAAGCTCGCGCGCCTGGCCGTCCCACATGGCCAAATTGGTGGCGAGCGAGTTGCTGAGCACGAGCCAGGGCGCGCCGTCGGCCCCGTCCACTTGGTAATTGATGCTGATCCCATTGGCCTTGATCTTCATGACGGCGGCGTCCCTCTAACCGGCGCGTTGTTGGGTCGTCGATGCAGCCTGCGCGCCCAAAAAGTCCTGCAGCAGCGCCAGCAGCGCACCCGCCGCCTGCGCCGGCATCATGTGCACGGCATCGATCAATTCGAAGCGCGCGCCAGGAATTGTCCGCGCGAGCTGCTCGCTGGCGGCCGGCGGACGCACCTGATCGAAGCGACCGGCGACCACCATGGTCGGCCGCCGGATGTCTTTTGCGAGATGCGTCACATTGGGTCGGACGATCGAACGGTTCATCGCGGCGAAGCACACCGGATCATGGGCGAGGTAGCGCCCGCGATAGGCGGCGTAAGCGGCGCGGTCTCCGATGTCGGCCGGCCATGACTTGTCGAGCGTTACCGCAATGGCCTTGCGCAAGCCTTCGCGTTCGGCCAAGCCTGCGCGCTCTTCGAGCGCGGCCACGCGGCTGGGGTCGGCGCCGGTGAACGGATTGCAGAACACGAAGCTCGCGATGCGGTCGGGATGCCGGGTCATGTAGATCAGCGCCTGCATGGTAGCGGCGGCGACGGTGACGAAATGATAGGGGGCGGCGAGGGCGCTCCCTTGCAGCACGGCTTCGAGATCCTCGACCAGGATTTCGGTGGTGATCGGTTGGCGCACCTTCTCCGAGAGCCCCGAGCCGCGCTGGTCGTAGCGCAGCGTGCGGAAACGCTCGCTCAGGGCGGGAGCGATGCCGTCCCAGCTGTCGAACGTGCCCCCCATCTCATGCAACAGCACGACCGACGGCCCGTGTCCGGCAAGCTCAAAGTGGATGCTGATGCCGTTGGCGTCCATCCAGGGCACGGTCGTCCTCCCGCGTTGCGCCGCGCATAGAGGCATGAGCGCTTGCAAAATTCAACACACGACCGGGTGAGGGTAGCGCGTCGGAGGCGATGATGGCATCACCGCGCAGGATCGACGTTCACTTCCACCTCATCCCGCCGTTCTATCGCGGGGCGGTCTACGCGGCGGGAAGAGGCCCGGCCATCGGCAAATATCCGGATTGGACGCCAGAGCTCGCGCTCGACGTGATGGATGCGCACGGCATCGAGGTCGCGCTCACGTCGCTGGCGCAGCCTGGCGTCGGCTTCGGCAGCGCGGCGAGCGCGCAGGCCTTGGCGCGGCGCTGCAACGACTACGCCGCCGAGCTCGTCGCGCGCTGGCCCACGCGCTTCGGCGCTTTTGGCACGGTGCCGACCTGGAGCACCCAAGGCGCGCTCGACGAGATCGCCTATTCGCTCGACGTGCTCAAGTTCGACGGCGTCTCGCTGTTTGCGAGCTACGGCGAAAATTTCCTCGGCGATCCGCGGTTCGATCCTCTGCTCGCGATGCTGAACGAGCGCGGCGCGGTCGTGTTCGTCCATCCCGGCCTACATCCCTCGAGCAAGGGGCTGGCGCTGCCTTGGCCCGCCTTCATGATGGAGTATTTGTTCGACACCACGCGCGCGGCGGTGAACCTGATTTTCTCCGGCGCAATCGAGCGCTTCCCGCGCGTTCGTTTCATCTTGCCTCACGCCGGCGGGCTCGTCCCCTATTTCGCCTGGCGGCTTTCGGTGTCGCCGATGATCGACCCGCGCCTGCCGCAGCTCTCGCGCGCCCAGGTCTACGCCGGCTTCAAGCATTTCTGGTACGACAACGCGCTCTCGCCCGGGGAACAGACCTTCGGCGCGCTCGATCACGTCGCGCTGCCGGAGCGCGTCGTGTTCGGGACCGACTACCCGTTCGCCAATCCGCGCGTCATCGCCGAGATGATCAAGACCTACGAATCCGGGTTCCTTTCGCAGGCGCGGCGTGCCCAGATCGACCGCACCAACGCGCTGGCGCTGTTTCCGAAATACGGCTGACGGACGCGCCGTACCGAGAACTCCGTCCTTGATTGATCAAGCGACCGCGTCGCCTAACGTCAGCGGCGGTGTCAGCCGATCATGGCGGTCGTGGGTTATCCGGACGCGATCCACTTCGACGCGATGAAGATCAAGAGCCCGACGAGCCCGCCCACGAGGGTGCCGTTGATGCGGATGTATTGCAGATCTTTGCCGACCTGGAGCTCCAGCCGGTTGACCAGCGTGGCTGCGTCCCAATTCTGCACCACCTGGGTCACGTAGGCGCCGATCTCCGCGCGGCGCGGCAAAAGGATGCGCAGCATGAGCAGCCGTATCCAGCGGTTGAACCGCCTCTGCCGATCCGGATCCTGCTCCAACCAACGGCCGAAATTGTGCAGGGCGACCTCGAGTGTCCTTGCGGTCGTTTCGGCGCGGGCCTGTGGGTCCGATTCGAGGCCGCGCTCGATCTCCTCCCACAAGCTTCTGGCCTGCTCCTGGAGCAGCGGGTTCGCCAGCAGCTGCGCCTTCATGCGCTCGCCGACCGCGTGCATGTCGGGATCGGTCGCCAGATCCGCGATCAGCTTTTCCATCGCCTGACTCAACTCGACCCGCCAGGGATGATCTGGATCGCGCAGTTCCTGCAGAGTGCTGAGGAGGCCGGCCATCACCCGCTCGGCGATCATGTTGTCCACCCATTTGGGTATCCAGCGCGACGAGTGCTCCGACACGATGCGGTGTATCGCGGCCTTGTTGCGCCTGAGCGAGCGTTCGCCAAAGTCGAGCGCGCGCTCGAGCGCGGCCTGCGCCGCGCCGCCAGCCCACAGCACCGCCAAGAGCTTCGAGGCCAGCGGCGCGGCCGGAACGGATTCGATGCCTTGGCGGGCGACATCGCCGAGAAATTCGCCCAGCTCCGGCCGCGCAAGCGACTTGAGGATCCGGGGAAGCAGCGTCCCGACATACTGCGCTAGCTGCTTTGCATTGTCGGGATCGTTGACCCAGCGCGTGATCCAGCCGACCACGTCGACCCGGAAGAGCTGCTCGTGCGCCACTCGTGGGCTGAGGAAGTTGTTGGTGATGAAGCGGCCCAACGCCGCTCCGATGCGATCCTTGTTGTTCGGCACGATTCCGGTATGCGGGATGGGGATCCCGAATGGATGCCGGAACAGGGCCACGACCGCGAACCAATCGGCGCAAGCGCCGACCATGCCCGCTTCCGCGAAGGCACGTACATAAGGCAGCCAGGCCCAGTCCACTTTGGCGACGCTGGTCGCGACGAAAATGCACGTCATCACCCCCAGCAGGGAGACGGCGATCACCCGCATGCGCTTGAGATCGGCGAGCTTGGCTTCCGCGCTCTTGATTTCGGGCTCGGCGGTTCGCGAAACCCCTGGCACCGTGATTGGCCTCCCTCGCGGTTAGGCTCGGGCCCCGGTTTGCAAATATTGCGAAGACAGACGCTCGTAGTGGTGCCGTATGAGCGCCTGCCCATACCGACGCTCGAGCCGACGGATGGTGAAATGCGCCTGCGCGACACGCTGAAAATGATTGATGAAAATGAGGTTGACCGTGGCTCCCCCGATCGCGCCGAGGATCGGTATCGCGCTCGCGGCGAAGCGTTCGGAGGCGATCACGCCGAAGCGTGACGCGATTTCCGTCACCAGGCTGTTCACGACCGGCGTCGACGCCCTGACGGCGCTGCGCTCGATGAGATAGGCCGACGCTTCGCCGGCGAGCTTGCTCAGCAGCGCCCGTGACGCATAGTAGCCGATGTTCATTTGTTTTCTCGCGCCGCCGGCGCCGAGTGCGAAGACTTCGATGCAGGCGAGACGAGCTTCCAATTGCGACAGATCCTCGCCGTGATGACGGGCGGTATCGGCAATTGATCGCAGCATCAGCGTCGTTGTCACCGGCAGCTCGATCGGAAGCGCCGCAAAGCCGAAAAACCCGCTGATGCCTCCGTTGATGCCGGCCAACAGCGACGAAAGCTTGGTCGCCGGCGGCTGCTTCGATTTCGGCTCAATCAAGTTGATCGCCAGATGCAGGCATTTCAGGATGGCGGCTTCGATGGCGCGATTGAGACCGGCGCTTGCCGATTTCGGCATCATGCGCAGCAGCCGGTCGACCGGCTGGCCGGCATAGTCCGCGAGCCGCGCAGCAAAGTTCTGGCGTTCCAGCAGAAAGAAGGCGCGTTGCAGGGCTTTCTGATGCTGGGGCGAAAGCGATCGCTCGGTCGCGACCGGGATCATCGGTAGCGCAAGATCGGCCGCAGTCCGTTGAGCGTGGCCACGATTGCCGAGCCGTTGCTGATCAATGCCGTCATCGTTGGGCTGATGAGCCCGCCGGGCAGCGCGAGCGCCAGCGCCAATGTGTTCATTCCCGCCACGATCGCATAGTTCTGCTTGATCAGATGAACCGCGTCCTGCGAGATCTCGACCGCCTTCACGAGTTTCCACAGCGAGTCCTCCATCAGCACGACGTGCGCCGTTTCATGCGCGACTTCGGCGCCGTGCTTCATGGCGATGCCGACGTCCGCGTAGCTCAGCGCCGGGGAATCGTTGATGCCGTCACCGACCATCGCAACAACATTGCCGGCGCGCTGTAGTTCCTGAATGGCGTCGGCCTTATCCGCCGGAAGCATGTCGGCAAAGTGGCGGGTGAGACCGAGCCGGCGCCCAACGGCCCGCGCCACGACCGCATTGTCGCCCGTCAACATGACGCTGTTCTTCACGCCCATGCCACGCAGGCGGTGCAGCACGGATCGGCTCTCCGCGCGGACCTCGTCCGAATAGGGCACCATCCCGGCCACCGCGCCATCGACCGCGATATAAACGCACGAATAGCCCCGCTCATCGAGCGCGGAACGATCGGTCGCGGTCTTGCGCACGCAAACGTCGCTTTGCCGCATGAAACGCTCGTTGCCGACGTGCAAGTAATAACCGTTGACTTGGCCTTCCACGCCGAGCCCGACCCGATACTGCGCTTCGTCGCACGGCGGGATGTTGACTGCGAGCTCCTGGGCCTTGATCCGCAATGCCTCCGCTACGGGATGTCGCAGCTTCGTTTCCGCCGCCGCCGCCAGCCCGAGCAGATGACCCGGCGTGATGTGGTCCTGATAGGTGAGCACGTCGAGAACGGCGGGTGTGCCGTGGGTCAAGGTCCCGGTCTTGTCGAAGACGACGGTATCGACCTCGGCGAGGCGCTCCAGGTGCCGGCCGCTCTTGATGATGATGCCCGTGCGCGCCGCGTGGGTCATCGATGCCAACACTGCGGTCGGCGCCGCGACCCGAATGCCGGTGCCGTAATCGACGATCACCAGCGAGAGGAACCGGTCGAAATCCCCGGACACCAGCGCCGCACCGGTTGCCAGCACCAGCTCCGGCACGACCAGCCGGTCGGCCAGCCGCTCGGCGTGGTTCTGCATGCGGGTGTCGCCGATTGGCGCGGATTCGACGAGCCGCACGATCTGTCCGGCCGTGGTGTCGGCACCGACCCGCGTCGCGCGGATGGTCAGCTGGCCGTCGCGGATGACGGTCGCCGCGAACGCCGTGTCACCCTTGCCACGTGTCACCGGCAGGCCTTCGCCGGTGATGGTCTTCTGGTCGATGAGAGCTTGCCCGGCGATGATCTCGCCGTCGATCGGGATCAAGCCGCCGTGATGGACGACGACTTCGTCGCCGACCGCGAGCTCGCCGCTCGGGATCGAGACGAGAGCGCCGTCGCGGACGACCCACGCGGTCTTGACCTGGAATTCGAGCAATTCGCGGATCGCCCGCCGCGAGCCGGCCGCGGTCAAGTCGCGGATCCAGTCCCCGAGCTTGATCAGCCAGGTGACGATCGCCCCTGCCATCGGATTGCCTTGCGCCAGCGACGCAGCGACCGCGAGCGTGTCGAGGAAATCCACGTTGAGGCGGCCCTCGCGCCGCCAGACGCGCCATGCGCGCAGCGCAATCGGATAGGCGTTCCAAAGCATCAATGGCAGATTGATCGCCCGCACGATGGGATTGGCGCTGAAGGCCAGCGCAACAGACAGCGTCGGCAGGGCGAGCGGCACGCGCCGCAGCAGCGATTGGCTGCCATCAAGGCGGCCGGCCGCGCGCTCCGTCGGACCATCATCCGCGAGCTCCGTGGGGATCACCAGGCTGCGCAGCTCGACGATGCTCATGAGCCGCAAGCGGCCGATGACGGCGCGCAGCAACGGCTCGTCAGCCACGTCGTACTCGACGATCAGGCAGGCGCAATCATAGTTGATGCGCGCGCTCCTGATGCCGTCGCGCGCTCGCAGCCACGTCAGCGACGCTTCCGCCAAGGATCGCCGTCGACAGAGCGACGGAACGTGCAGGCGCACACGACCCGGAATGAAATGGCGGATGGTCAGTTCCATTGTACGAAGGTCCTCACCTCGATGTATCGAGCCAATCAGCCCTTGACCAACACCGGGGCGGCTGCCGGACCTCCGTTAGCATGCGGCGCATGCATTTCGATGACATGGTTGAGGGCGAACAGCGTGAGCGTGACCCACACCGGAGTCGCCGCCGCAGTCCCGACTTCGAGGACCGTGAATCCGATGATCCCTACCGCCAGGACTATCTTCAGGTCGACATAGTTGTCCGTGGCCGTTCTGATCTCGCGGTCGCAGTGCTTGAAGAAATCCACGACCGCGCGGGCGCTCTGAGAATGGCGGGCCAGGAACTCGGCTTCTTCCTCGATCCTGCGCGCAAATTGGTCGATTTCCGTAACCGGCGGTTCCATAGCGCCCGTCTGCTGAACGTGATCCTGGAATCGGCCGTGGAATTCGTCATGCCGGTGGACGTCGTAGTGCATCACCACGCTGCCGGTCGCCGGATTGCAGGTGATCCGCTCGATGCCCGGTATCACCGCGAACGTCTCGGCGATTTGTTGCAGCAATTCGGGATTGCCCTTGGCCGCCGGGACTTTCATGCGAACCCGGCCCGGGACCTGATGCGCGACGTTGAATTTGAGCTTCGTCATGGGCGCGTCAGCTAGCCGATGACCGTCGCGCTGGGCGCATCACGCCGCAGGCATGGACGAACGCGCTGGTGATTTCGGTGTGGCCGCCTTCTTGTCGCCTTCGGCGTCGACCTCCGCGACAATGTCATGCATCTGCTCTTGGACCTCAGCGACCATTTCGCGGGTTTTCTGCCCCATCTTGTAGGCGCCGCGGACCGTCGACTTGACCAGCGGGCTAACGGCGCCGCCGAGCCTCGGCAGGTATTTCGGGACCAGCATCGTGGCGATGCCGAGCACAAGGCCGGGCAGCAGGGCAGCCTCGAAAATGATCACCCCGGCGCCAACCACCGCGACCGTCGCCGCGGTCGCGACCAGCTCGTCTTGGCTCTCGGCTAACTCATCGAAGCCGTCGGCCGGCTCATTGGCATCGTTGTCAGCCATTTTGCCGCCGTTCGCGGCATCGGACTTGTGCCGTTCCATGGGATTTCTCTCTTCGGCGCTCGACCGAGGCGCGTGGACGGGTTTACACGATTGGAGCCGCAGTCCTCTCGCGTGCCGAAGTTGATCCGTCCCGCGCGCCGGCCCAACACCTCATGATCGGGCAGGATTGTGACACTTTGAATACGCTCATATGACGGGACTGATCGGCAGCGAGGCAACGGGCGTGTTGGAATCGCGCGTCGCGATTGACCAGAGCGAACGTGCTCAGCGCGCCATCGCTTCCACGAGCGGCGCGACGTCGCCGATTTCATCGAGCGACCACAGCCGCTCGCCCAGGTCCTTCGCCCGCGCGGCGCCGAGCACCGGGCCGACGAGATCGAAAAACTTCGCCGTGAGCCCGGCGTCGTCGAGCGGCACGATGCGCGAGCCGAGCGCTTCGTCGGCCTGGCGCGTAAAGCTGCCGCGCGCGGTCGTCACCGTCACCCGCGCCGGGCGCAATTGCGGATAGAGCCGATCGACGTCCGGCGGCGCCGTCACCGTGAGCTTGCGGGCGATGGCGGCGAACGCGGGATCGCGCCGCGTCTGCTCGGAAAAATGCTCGAACTTGACGGCGCGGAATTTGAGCGCGAGCCCCATCAGATAGGGAAAGCTGAGCTGCGCGCTGGCGAAATCATCCCATCCGGTCTCGGCGTGCTCGGCGGCGATGCGATAGGTCGCAACCTCGATGCGCTCAACCTCGTCGCTCGAGATAGCCTCGTCGTTGATGAGGCCGATGAGCGCCTCGACCGCAGGCTGGATGTGCCGGCAGCAGGGGTAGGGCTTGATGTAGCAATCGGTGATGCCGAACGGCACCGAGGGCGGAAATGTGATGGGGCGCGCCTTGTCGGCGCGGCCGAAGGCGAAGGCTTGCATGAAGCCGTCGCGCGCCTCGATCACGTCGGGCGGGCCTTCGACGCCTTGCTCCGCCAGCAGCGCCGCCTGCAGGCCCTCGCGCGCGGCGTGGCCGGCATGCAGCCGCTTGATGTCGCCGCCGCCATTGACGAAGGCGAACAACCCCGCGGCGCTCGACGCGGCAAGGCCGAACGCGTTCGCGAGCACATCGGCTGGAAGGCCCTGCAGCTTGCCGGCGGCCGCGACCGAGCCGAACACGCCGACCGCGGCGGTCGGATGGAATCCGCGCTGGCGCAGGTCGGGATGGCAGGCGCGGCCGATGGCGATCACGGCCTCATAGCCGGCGACGATCGCCTCCATGAGCGCGCGTCCATCGGCGTGTCGGTCGTAGCCGAGCGCCAGCACCGCTGGCACCACCACGCAGCCGGGATGCACCGAGCCCTGCCGGAAGCCGTCGTCGAGTTCGATGCCGTGGGCGGCGGTGCCGCCGAGGAAAGCGGCGTCGATGAGGTCGGCCCGCCGCGCGCGGCCGGGCACGGGAATGCGGCCCGCCGGGCGCACCGCCGCGAGCACGGCTTCGGCGCGGGTCGCAACCTCGCCGCCCGCGCCCGCGATCATGACGCCGACGGTGTCGAGCAGATGGCGCCGCGCGTAGTGGCGCACCTCGTGGGGGAGGGCGGCGTGACGGAGCTCGCCGACGAACTCGACGATGGCCGCGGTCGCCCCGGCGGCAGGATGGAGCGTCTGCAGGGCTTCGGCGTGGACCATGGGGTTTCCTCTCGGAGACGCGGCGGCCGGGAAGGCTCGAAGCCTATGCGTTCCCCGCAAGCTTCACCAGAGCGTCGACGGCGACGACGCCCTCTCCCGCCGGCCGCACGATCAGCGGGTTGATTTCCGCTTCGGCGATGCTGGCATCGTCGGCGAGCTGGGAGAGCGCGACCATCGCCCGCGCGAGCGCGTCGAAATCGCCCGCGGGCCTGCCGCGGTAGCCGGCGAGCGCCATGAGGCTGCGGACCTCCGCGATCATCTCGTGCGCGGTGGCGAGATCGATCGGCGCGAGGCGCAGGCTGCGGTCGCGCGCGATCTCGGTGAGCACGCCGCCGGACGCCACCATGATCAGCGCTCCAACGTCGCGATCGACGCGATAGCCCAACAGGACCTCGCCGAGGCCGGACACCATGGGCTGCACCAGCACGCGGCCGACGCGCGCGCCGGGCCTTCGTTCGGCGACGGTCGCGGCAATGTTCTGGATCGCCGCAATCAGCGCCTCGCCGTCGACGACGCCGAGCGCGACGCCGCCGACATCGGTCTTGTGTGCGATCTCGGCGCACAGCACCTTGACCGCGACCGGATAGGCGAAGGGCAGGGGTGGCGCCCGCGCGATGCCGACCTCGAGCGCAACCGAGGGCGCGCGTGCGATGCCGAGGCGGTCGAGCAGCGCGCTGGCTGCGAGCTCGTCGAGGACTGGCCCGTTGCTCGCGACGGGCGCGGCCGAGCGCGCAGGCAGCGGCCGGGGCGGTTGCCGCGATAGCGCTGCGGCAATGGCGTCGGCGCACGCTTCCGGCGTGCGGAAATTCGGCACGCCCGCGCGGCTGAGCATCGCCAATGCCTCCGGTGCGTCCGGCACGACGAACGCCGCGAGCGGCCTTGCCGCGCCTGCGCTGTCGATGATGGGCCGCACCGTTATTTCCGGCTGCGATCGTGCGGATGAGCCGATGACCGCGAGCACGAGGTCGAATTCGGGCGCGGCCGTGAGAATATCGAGCGTGGCTTTCATCGTCTCGTAGCGCGCTCCGGCAATGGTGAGATCCACCAGCCGCGCGGGCTTGACCTCGATGCCTGCGGCGGCGATCCGCGCCAGGGTCGCCGTGCTCGCCGGCTCGACGGTGACGCCGCGGCTCGCGAGCGGGTCGACCACCATGGTCGCGCCGCCGGCCGTGGTCGTCACCACGCCGACGCGCTTGCGCCCGCCACGGGCTGCGGCGGGCACGCGCGAGAGCAGCGGCGGGCCCTCGATCAGGCCCTCGAGCGTATCGACCCGCGCAATGCCGCAGGACCTGAGAAATTGATCGGCGACGTCGTCCTCGCCCGCGAGCGCGCCGGTGTGCGAGACCGCAAGCTCGCGCGCGGCGTCCGAGCGGCCGAGCTTGTAGGCGATGATCGGCTTGCCACGCTCGGCCGCCGAAAGCGCAAAGCGCCGCAGCGTATCGGCGTGCCGCATGGTCTCGAGAAACAGCATGTAGCCGTCGATGTCGGGATCATCGAGGGTTGCCGCGCAGATTTCGCCGAGCGAGAGATCGACCTCGTTCCCGACCGAAACGAAGCCGGCAAAGCCCGTGCCGCGCGCCTTGCCGCGCGACATCAGCGCGCCGATCATGCTGCCGCTGTGGGAGGCGGCGAAGATGCGCCCGAGCGGAAAATCCTTCTCGTCGAAGGCGGCGTTCGCCGTCAGCATGACCCGCGTGCGCAGGTCGACCACGCCGAGGCTCGACGGCCCGACGATGCGGATGCCGGTGCGCGCGCAGGTCTCGCGCAGGCGCGTCTCGCGCGCCATGCCTTCGGCGCCGGCTTCCGCGAAACCGTCGGCCAGCACGGTCGCGACCTTGACGCCCAGCGCCCCGCATTCCTCGACCGCCGCGACCGCGGCCTGCGTGGGCGTCACGATATAGGCGTGCTCGGGCGGCTCGGGCAGCGCCGCCAGCGCGGGCCAGGCGCGCTCGCCGAGCACCGTTTCGCGCCGCGGATTGATGGGGTAGACGCGGCCCGCGTAGCCGATGCGCCGGAGAAATTTCAGTGGCCGGCCCGCGGCCTTGCTGGCGTCGTCCGACTGCCCGACGATGGCGACGGAGCGCGGGGAGAAGAGCGCGTCGCGAAGATTCGAGTTAGTAAGCTCTGGAAGCGCCACCTTCACAATCACTCCGCCGCTTCGGCGGGCTTGGGCCCGCGCTGATCGAACCGGCGGTCGAAGACGTGCTCGGCGATGCGGTTCTTGAGGATTTCGATCGAGCCGCCGGCGATCATCCAGCCACGGCAGCGCCGCATGCACCATTCCACCAGGCTCTCCTGGCTGTAGCCCATCGCGCCCATGATCTGGACCGCTTCGCTCGCCGCTTCGAAGCCCGCCTGGTTGCAGGCTGCCTTGGCAATGGCGGTCTCGTAGGCGGAGGGCAGACCGCGATCGGCATTGGCCGCCGCGCGGTAGAGCAGGAGCTGCGCGCCTTCGAGCTTGATCGCCATGTCGGCGAATTTCCATTGCAGGCCCTGGAACTCGCACAGCGGGCGGCCGAACTGCCGGCGGGTCGATGCATGCTCGCGCGCCTTGTTGAAGGCATAACGCCCGAACGCCAGCGAGCGCGCGGTGTTGCCGAGGCGCTCGATGTTGAAGCCCGCCATCTGCTTTTTGAAGCCGCCGGGTCCGAGCAGGACGTTCTCCGCCGGAATGCGGCAATTGTCGAAATGGAGTTCGCACCACTCCTCGCCGCTCATGAAGCGCGAGGGCTGGCCGATCGCAAAGCCCGGCGTGCCGCGCTCGACGATCACCGAGCCGATGCCGCCGAGCCCCGGCCCGTAGCGCACGTAGATCAGGAAAATCGCCGCGTCCGGGCTGAAGCTGGAAAACAGCTTGCTGCCGTTGATGACGTAATGGGAGCCGTCCGGCTTCGCGCTGGTCTTGAGGTCGGTTGCCGCGGAGCCGGCGTCGGGCTCGGTGATGCCGAGGCTCATCACCATGCGTCCCTGCAGGAGGTCGGGCAGCCAGCGCGCCTTCTGTTGCGGCGTTCCATATTCGGCGAAGGTGCGGATCGGTCCGAAATTGCCGAACTGCACCACGTCGGAGCTGCGCGGGCAGACGGCGGCGACCTGCTCGATGGCGATCACCGCGTCCATCAGCGTGCCGCCCTGGCCGCCGTCGGCCTCGGGAAGGCTGATGCCCATGAGACCGTGCGCGCTCATCAGTTTCGCGACATCGAACGGATAGCGCGGGTCGTGGGCACGCTTGAGCGCGTCCTTTTCGAGGTGCGTGAGCGCGAAACGGCGAACCGAGTCGGCGAAGGCCTGCTGCTCTTCGGTGAAGTGGAACTGCATCTTGAATTCCCTCAAACTGGCCGCGCAGATTTTGCTGCTTGCATCGGCGAACGGTGCGTGCCTCTCTACCGCTCATCCTCGCGCACAGCGCGTCCTCAAGGGCGTTGACGCCCGTCCATAGCCCGCGAAGACGGGCGTAAATGCCCTTTGGGCCGGGCCACGGACGCGCGTAAACGCGCTGCGCTGGGAATCCAGTCTAGCACCTCGCATCCGGGCCGCCGCTATGGGGTCCCCGCGACGCATAGCGCGTCGTTGAGGGCGTTCACGCCCGTCTTCGACGGGCTATGGACGCGCGTAAACGCGCTTTTGCTGTCGCGGGGTGGCCCTCGCGGGGACGAGCGGAAAACCATTGCTCATTCCGGGTTGATGCCGACGGCCTTCACCAGGTCGGACCACATCGTCAGCTCGCGGTCGATGATGGCGGCGTACGCCTCGGGCGTGGTGGGCTGCGGCTCGGCGCCTTCGACGGCAAGGCGCCCACGCACCTCCTCGGTCATGAGCGCGGCGTTGAGCGCCCGGTTGAGCGTATCGATGACGGCGCGCGGCGTCCCCGTCGGCGCGGCGAGGCCCCATCGCAGCGGCACGTCGTAGCCCGCAAGCCCCGCCTCCGCGAGGGTCGGCACCGCCGGGATCAGCGCCGAACGCTTGGCGCCGGTCACCGCGAGCCCGTGGATGGTGCCGGCGACGATGTGGCTGTGGGCGTTCGGTATCGCGCTGATCAGCACGCCGATATGGCCGCCGAGCAAATCGTTGAGCGCCGGCGCCGCGCCCTTGTACGGAACATGGGACAGCTTCATGCCGGTCCGATAGGCGAGGAGCTCGACCGTAAGGTGGTTGAGCGTGCCGGTGCCGGGCGAGCCGTAGGGAATGGGAGTGGCGCTCTCCTTACCGATCTTGATCAGCTCGGCCAGCGAGCGGGCGGGGAAGCTTGGACGCACCACGATCACGTTGGGCGTGGCCGCGATCAGGCCGATCGGATCGAGGTCCTTGCGCGGATCGTAGCCGAGATTGTGAAGCAGGCTCGGCGAGGTCCCGACCGTGGCGCTGGTGACCACCAGGATGGTGTAACCGTCGGGCGCGCCCTTCGCGACCGCGCGGGTCGCGAGCGTCCCGCCGGCGCCGCCGCGGTTGTCGATGACGATTTGCTGGCCGAGCGTCTCGCTCATCTTGTCGGCGACGCTGCGCGCCACGGTGCTGGCGCTGCCGCCGGGCGCGAATGGAACGACGAGCGTGATCGGGCGCGCCGGATAGGTTTCTGCGGCCGCCGGCCCAAGCGCGGCAGGAAGGAGCGCCGCAGGAAGCAACGCCGCAACCCAAGCGGCGAGCAGGATGGAAGCTCGGCGCATGGTGGGTTCTCCCAAGTGTTCTTGTCTCAAGTCCTTTTGCCTCAACCCCGACATGACGTGCTTGATGGTGCCGTCCTTGCCCGCCGCATCCATCGCCTGAAACACAAGCAGCAAGGACCAGCTGTCCTGCGCGTAGAGCATGTCCTGCTCTTCGGCGAGCCACTCGGTGCCGCGAGTGAGAAGTTCGGCCGCCTCTCCCTTACCCAGCTGCAGGCCGCAGGTGTCTGCCGGATCGACGCTCTTCAGGCGGAAGCCCTTGCCCTTGGTAATGCGGAATGGGTCGACGTACTTCTGGATGCGGTCGAGGATCTCTTGTCTCGCCACGGCACAGTCTCCCTTTCTTAAAGGCGCAATCTAGTTCCAACGTTGCCGCCGAGGATCAAGAAACCGGCCGGCGAATTTGGAAATACCGCAGGATCGCAAAGCAGGCGCTGGCTGCTGCGAAATGCTTGAGCGTATGTCCGCTCAGGATGAATCCAACCGAATAGATTGCATGGTCGTAGAACTCGAACAATTTGGCGAGTGCGTAAAACGCCGCGGCGATAAGCCAGTAAGACGCGCCGGAATATCTTGCAGGAAACGCAACGAATAGTAGCGGTAATGCAATGCAGGGAAAAAACTGCACCCAGCCATAGAGGCGCAGATCATCAGTCCAGCGCCAGAGCAGGAGGCTGAAGACCGCTAATGCGAGCAGCGGCCACAGCAGAATGGCCCCGGCCTTTGCACTCACACGCTCCTCTATCGCAACAGCGAGTATTGCCATGAAGGTGAGCGCCATCGGCAGCCGGTCCCAAAACAACGTGTCATCGTTCGGGTTCCAGTGGTAGTAAGCTGAGCCGAAGCCAGTCAGAAAAACGCCGAGGAAGAGAACGAAGTTTGCTCGGTCGCGACCGAATTGCCACAGCCCTATGGCTCCGACCAGGACAAAGGGAAGGTTTGAAACGACATTCCAGAAATTAGGAATACCGAGCAGAGTGCGTTGATCGGCAAATTGATGATAGCTGGGGTCCTGCGGGATCGGTGGTAGCAATGGTAAGATCGCAAGCGAGGCGGCCATCAGGCCGAGGAGCGCAAGTAAGGGGTGTTTTCCTTTTGCGATGCTAGGCGTCATGAGATGCCGTACAGCGGAAGACATGCCATGACCGATTTCCCTGGAATTTGCCGCCAAGGCGTGCCTGGCAACGTTGTGGCATTGACCGGATAAGACGGTGACGTGCTCACATTCTCATCACGACCTTAGTAAACTCAAGACAAATGGCGCGCGCGATGTTCCGACTGGGAGAATCCAATTCCGTGTCGAAGGGCGGGAAGGAGCCGCTGAAGTCAGATCGTAGCTTCCTGTCCAGGTCTCTTGGCTGGCTGATCCGTGGCATCTGGGTTGTTTGCCAAATCGTGCTCATCACTTGGGGCACCTTGGCCATCTACTATTCGAATCTTCCGTGGGCCGCGCTGCGCTTGACGTTAGCGGCGGCCTTTGCGGCGTTCGCCGTTTGGGCCTGCTGGGTGTCGCCTCGACGCGGCATGTCCGCGGTTTTTCTCGGATTATTTTTCGGAGTAGTCGTGTGGTGGATCTCGATCCCTCCTTCGCATGATCGCCCATGGCGGCAGGAAGTGGCGGAGATGCCGCGGGTGATCATCGATGGCGACCGCGTACGCATCACCGGTGTACGCAACTTCGACTACCGCAGCCGGAACGACTTTACGGTGCGTTATGAGGAGCGCGAAATACGGCTGTCACATTTAACGGCTCTCGATTTCTTCGTATCCTACTGGAGCGAGGGGCTGGTCGGACACACATTCTTGAGCTTCATTTTTGACGACGCCCCGCCGCTGAGTATCTCCATTGAGACGCGGCCGGAGGTTGGCGAGGGCTTTTCCCCTATCGCCTCGATGTTCAAGCAATTCGAGCTGATCTATGTGGTGGGTGATGAGCGCGACCTTGTGCGCGTGCGCACCAACTATCGCAACGAGACCGTATACCTCTATCGCCTCAATGCCTCGGACGTTGATGCGCGCACGCTGTTGCTGGTCTATTTGGACCGCATCAACGAACTCGCGAAACGGCCGGAGTGGTATCATTTGCTGAGCAACAGCTGCACGATCAACATCATACGCTACGCCAACGCTGCCGGCCGGGAGGGCCGATTCGACATCAGGCATCTCCTGAACGGGTTGATCGATAGTTATCTCTATCACTCTGGCCGGGTGGATACGACGCTGCCATTCGACGAACTGCGGCGGCGATCCCTGATCAACGAGGCTGCGCAGGCGGCCGATGATGCGCCGGACTTTTCGGAGCGCATTCGCGCATCCCTGCCGACGATCCCCCACCCTACTACAAGGACCCAAACGCAGAACCCAACGCAACCACCGCCACAAGGGCGATAATCGCGCCAACTATGGCCACCATGACGATGTCGAAATAGCTCTCGCGATGCGTCAAGCCGCACAATGCCAGCAGCGTCACCACGGCGCCGTTGTGCGGCAGGCTGTCGAGCGTTCCCGAGCCGATCACGGCAACACGATGCATGAGCGCGGGGTCGATGTCTTTTCCGGCCGCCAGCTCCATGTACGCGTTGCCGAGCGCATCGAGCGCAATGGTGAGACCGCCCGAGGCCGAACCGGTGAGCGCCGCCAGCACATTGGTGGCGACGGCGAGCGACACCAGCGGGCCCCCCTCGATCGACAGCACCCAATCGCGCACCGCCGCGAAAGCGGGCAGCGCCGCCACCACCGCGCCGAAGCCCACGAGACTTGCGATGGTGACGGCCGGTAAGACGGAGGCATTGGCACCCGCGTCCATGCTCGCGCGCAGCGCCGGAAAGTAGCGATAGTTGACGGCGATGAGCGTGGCGATCGCCGATGCCAGCGCAACCACCACCGCCCAAACGCCTGCGATCGCCGAGAGCGAGGTGGGGCCCCAACGCTCCTCTGCCAGGAACGAAAAGTCGAGCCGCGGTAGCAGGACCAGCGACATCAGCAGGTTGACGCTCACCACGACGGCCAGCGGCAGGAATGCCCGAGCGATGGGCGGTTTGGCGTCGCCGTGCTGCCCGCGGTGGATCTCGGCGGGATCGAACTCGCGTGCGGTCGTAGCGAGCTCGCGCACGACCGGATCGTCCGCCGCGGCATCGACCGCCGTGCCGTCGAGAGCGCCGTAGCCCTCGCCGGCGCGGCGAGCGGCGCGCTCCGCCCGGCCCAACCACCACAGGCCGAATCCCAGCATGATGGCGGATGCGACGATCCCCAGACCAGGCGCCGCGAATGGCGTGGTGCCGAAAAATGGCATCGGGATCGCATTTTGAATCGCCGGCGTTCCCGGCAGGGCCGACATGGTGAAGGTGGAGGTGCCCAGTGTGATCGCCGCGGGCATCAACCGGCGCGGAATGGACGCCGCCCGAAACAACGCTTGCGCCATGGGGACGAGCACAAAGAAAGCAACGAACAAGCTGACGCCGCCATAGGTCACGAGCGCGCCGGCGAGGACGACCGCCAGCACGGCGCGGCGCTCGCCCAGCCGTTCGGTCATGAAGTCCGCGATGGCGGACACGCAGCCGCTATCGTCCATGAGCTTGCCAAACAGCGCGCCGAGCAGAAACAACGGGAAGAACTGCGCCAGGAAGGCCGCGGCGCTGCCCATGAAGGTTTGCGTCCAGTTGGCGAGCAGCGGCTCCAGCGCGAAGGCGGCGGCAAGCAGAGCGGCGGCTGGGGCGAGCAGGAGCATGCTCCAGCCGCGCAGCGCGAGCCATATGAGCAGCGCCAATCCGAGCAGGATCCCGATGAGGCCCATGGTGTCAGACGCCTTCAAGCAACTCGTCGAGGTCGAAGGTGGAGCGTCGCCCCAGATCGTCGTGGTGGGCTCGCAGGAATGCGTCACCTGCGCGGCGCCCCTCATCGCGCAACATGCACAGAAATTCCCACTCGGCGTTGAGCTTCGAAGAATAGCCGAGCTCTACCATCACGTCGCTGGAGATGCGGTGGATGCGCATGTCCGCCCATTTGGCGCTCTCGGAATTGTCTGGCTGTGCGACTTGGCGCAGCAAGGCGATCATGCGCAACTCCTTCAACAGCACGGCATTGAACGAGACCTCGTTGAGCCGGTTGAGAATGTCACGGGCAGAGCGCGGCAACCCCGGTCGTTCGACCGGATTGATCTGAACCAGAATCGTATCCTTGGAGTTACATTCCCGCACCAGCGGCGTGATGGTGGGATTGCCGGAATAACCGCCGTCCCAGTAGCTTTCGCCCTCGATCTCGATCGCCTGGAACAGCGTGGGGAGGCAGGCCGAGGCGAGCAGCACGTCCGGCGTGATTTCGCTGTTTCGGAAGACGCGGCCACGCCCCGTGCGGACGTTGGTCGCGGTGACAAAGAGCTTGATCGACGCTTGCGCCAACCGATCGAAATCGACGGTCTCGGCCAGGATATTGCGCAAGGGGTTTGCGCCACCCGGGCTGAGATCGTAGGGCGAGAACAAGCGCGCCATCAGGTCCATCGCGACGAAGACCGGCGAATGGTCGAGCGTCCAACGGCCGAGCAGCACGTCGAGCGGAGTGCGCCGCAGCGGGCTCAACAACGCCGCCCGCGATACCCGTTGCCAAAAATTTTCCAGCGCGGCGCGCGCGCCGTCGGCGCCCTTGTCGGCGTGGCCGTCGATCAGCACCGCGGCATTCATCGCCCCCGCCGACGTGCCCGAGATGCCGTCGATGCGCAGCCACGGCTCCTCGAGCAGGCGGTCGAGCACCCCCCACGTGAAAGCGCCATGCGCGCCACCGCCTTGCAGCGCGAAGTCCACGAGAAGCGGCGTGCGGCTCGATTGCATGACGCTCGTCGTTATCCTAGACCACGGATATGATGGTCTTCTTACGTGTCGTGCAGATCAAGATGGCTACAGCTACCCTTGCGCCGATCCCGTAGGGCCGCTCGCGGCGCGCTGCAGGTCAGTGACTGCTGGGCCGGAATGCGTTAGAGAAGGCGTAAGCCAAGCTCGACAGGCGCCCGACCAACGAGTTTCGGGAGGAATCGCCATGGCCAACAGCTTGAGACCGGTGACGGTCGCCCCCAAAGGCATGGGGCTTTATGATTTCGTCGCCCTGCAAGAGGGCTTCTTCGCCGCCGAGGGCCTCGAGGTCGATCTCGATTGGAAGACGTTCCGCGGCACCCAGTCGAGTTGGAAGAATCTCGACTATTTCCAACGTCCGCAGGACCAGCCCTATACGCAGGACAAGCGCGAGGTGATCCAGGGCGCCTGCGTCTGGGGCACGATCTGCAATGCCAGCGCCGGCATGGGCAAGATGGTGCCCGACGCCTACGGGGTCTCGCCTTGGGCGATCTTCGTGCGGCCCGATTCGAGCATCCGCCGGCCGGAAGACCTCAAGGACGTGCCGGTCTCGGTCGGCATGCGCGCGGGAAGCCACTTCAACGTGCCGTATCGGCTGGAGAAATATCTGCCGCTCGAAAACATCAAGGTGATGAACACGGGCGGTTTCGGCGCGCGGCTCAAAGCGCTGCTCGAGGGCGAAGTTGAAGCGGCAAGCCTCCTACCGCCACAGATCGCGATGGCCGAGCAGCTCGGATTGCGCCAAATCATCGCGGACAGCTTCAAGACGCTTTGGTGGGTTCCGGACAATTTCGAGCCGGACGTCGTGCGCAGCTATTTGCGCGCGCTCGATCGCGCCGAGAAAGCCATGGACGCCGATATGGAAAAATATCTGCCCTTATGGAAGCTCGCGGTGCCGGCCGAATTCGAGAACTTCCATCCGTGGGACTATTCCAAGTTCGGCCGTGGCGAGCGGTTCTATTACCGCACGCTCCCGCGCGAGGAATTCGACGACACCCTCGCGCAGGTCAAGCGCTGGGGCCTCGATCAATATCTCAAGGATCGCAGCTACGAGACGCTGAGCTATTCGCGCTGACGCCACGCCGCGTGGGCAGAGTCTACGCCGGTGGAAACCGCGCTAGAGCGCGCGCCGCGAACACTATCGACGCGTTCCAGGCGCGGCTTGCGTTTCCTTATGTGCCGACCGCGTCGGCCACGCACTTCTTCATGTGGCTGGCCTTTGCGGCGCCCGCGAGGTTCTTTTGCTTGGAGTCGGCCTCGCAGGTCGTATTTGCATCCCGCTCGCACTTGGTCATAAAGCTCTTGAGAGCCGCCCCCGCGAGCTTCTTGTCGGCCGCATCCGACTTGCAGGTCGCAAACGCGGGTGCGGACGAGATCAGGCAGACAGCCAGCGCCAACGCGATTTTCTTCATGGCTTTCCTCCACCATCAGCTTTGTGAACCGAGAGGACGCGTAATTTTAGTGGAAGTGACCGTCGCCGAAAAGCTGCTTCATCGGGTTGGTTACGCCCGCGAGCTGTGATTAATTGCGTAGTCCGATTTTGCGCAGGTCTGAGATGAAAAACATCAATCCAAACCCGTTCACCACGCGGCCCGAGATCGAAGGCACGTTCGGCGTGGTCACCTCGACCCACTGGATCGCCACCGCCGTCGGCATGGCGACGTTGGAGAAAGGCGGCAATGCCTTCGACGCCGCGGTCGCCACCGCTTTTACGCTGCAGGTGGTCGAGCCGCATCTCAATGGGCCGGGCGGGGACGTGCCGGTCATCCTCAACGACGTCCGTACCGGCAAGACCGAGGTGATCTGCGGCCAGGGTCCGGCGCCGGCGAAGGCCACCATCGCGCATTACCGCAGCCTCGGCCTCGACATGGTGCCGGGCACCGGCCTCCTCGCCGCCTGCGTCCCCGGCACATTCGACGCCTGGATGCTGTTGCTGCGCGACTACGGGACCATGCGGCTCGCCGAGGTGCTCGCGCCCGCGATCGGCTATGCAAGCCAAGGCCATCCCCTGGTCGAGCGTGCGCACGCGACCATCGCATCCGTCGAGGGCCTGTTCCGCCAATATTGGCCGACCTCGGCCGCAGTCTATCTTCCCGCCGGCAAGGTGCCGGAGACCGGAACGCTGTTCACGAACAAGACGCTGGCCGAGACCTATACGCGCGTGCTGCGCGCGGCCGAGGCCGCTGGCGGCGACCGCGTCGCGCAGATCGAAGCGGCGCGCAAGACCTGGTCGCAGGGCTTCGTCGCCGAGGCGATCGACCGCTTCTGTCGCACGCAGGCCGTGATGGATACCAGCGGCGAACCCCACCACGGCGTGCTCACGGGAGACGACATGGCGCGCTGGCATGCCCATGTCGAGGCGCCGCTCACCTATGACTATGGCCGCTACACCGTATGCAAGCCCGGCCCCTGGGCGCAGGGGCCGGTGATGCTGCAGCAGCTGGCGCTGCTCAAGGGCTTCGGTCTCGATGGCGCCGATCCGGTAAGCGCCGATTTCGTCCACCTCCTCGTCGAGTGCTCCAAGCTCGCCTATGCCGATCGCGAAAAATTCTACGGCGATCCCGACTTTGCCAAGGTGCCGATGGCGACGCTCCTTTCGGATGCCTACAACGACGAGCGGCGCAAGCTCGTAAGTGACAAGGCCTCGCTCGAATTGCGTCCCGGGTCGGTCGAGGGCTTCGGCGCGGTGGTGAAGCTGCGTCGCGAGGAAGGCACGCGGCGCGCGGTCGGCGGCCTGGGCGCGGGCGAGCCGACCGTCGGGCGCATCGGCGAGATGCGCGGCGATACCGTGCATTTCGACATCGTCGACGCGGCCGGCAATATAGTGTCGGCGACGCCGTCCGGCGGCTGGCTGCAATCCTCGCCGGTCATTCCGGAGCTTGGCTTCGGTCTCGGCACGCGCGCCCAGATGTTCTGGCTGGAGGAAGGGCATCCCGCCGCGCTCGCTCCCGGCAAACGGCCGCGTACGACGCTGTCGCCGACGCTCGCGCTGCGTGACGGGGAGCCTTATCTCGCCTGGGGCTCGCCCGGCGGCGACCAGCAGGATCAATGGACGACCCAGTTGTTCATGCGCCACGTCCATGCCGGCATGAATCTGCAGGAGGCGATCGATGCCCCGGCCTGGCACTCCGAGCATTTCCCGATCTCGTTCTGGCCGCGCACCGCGCGGCCGGGCGTGTTGGTGGTGGAGGGCCGGCTGCCGCAGGCCACGGTGAAGGAGCTCGAACGCCGGGGCCACATCGTCGAGGTCGACGCCGACTGGTGCGAGGGGCGTCTCACCGCCGCCGCGCGCGACGGCCGCCGCCGCCGCGCCGCCGCCAATCCGCGCGGGATGCAGGGCTACGCCGCCGGGCGGTGAGGCTCCGGTTGATTGATGAACGCGCCCGCGAATTCGATGGACGTATCGAACCCGGGTGATCGCCTGCTCGTGACCGGCGCGAGCGGCTTTGTCGGCTCGGCCATTTCGAATGCGGCGCGCGCGGCGGGTTATCGGGTGCGCGTGCTGGTGCGACGGTCGAGCCCGCGCACCAATATCGCGCCCACCGACGATGTGGTCGTCGGCGACATCTGCGACCGTGCATCGCTGGTGGCCGCGTTGCGGGGCGTGCGCTACCTGGCCCACGCCGCCGCCGATTATCGGCTGTGGTCACCCGACCCGGACGACATCATCCGAACCAACG
>Ga0306923_10000935_pt1 | contig 24716 bp, 40 predicted proteins | sample sta12Can44000108_FD_203841 | JGI IMG/M metagenome (GOLD analysis project Ga0306923, IMG submission 203841) | Lab enrichment of tropical soil microbial communities from Luquillo Experimental Forest, Puerto Rico - statanox.12C.anox.44.000.108 (v2)... | ecosystem: Environmental > Terrestrial >... | reverse complement strand
GGTGCCAATGCCATCTCGGTCGTGTACTAGCCAGCCCTTGCCAGCCAGCCCCGCAGCGGACCGTACATCCGCTCGGGGCTGGCGCTTGTCAAGAGCAGAAAACTCAGGTAGGATTGCCGTAGGCAACCAGAAAGGCGACAACATGGCAAGCACCGACCAATCAGGATTCACGGGTCGCACGCAGGAACGCGGCGGTCACTATCATGACGGTAGCTGGTACACGGATGACGAGTGCCAGTGCAAGCCCGCTTACTGCCAGGGCATCACGCCAGCACCCGACAAGATCGGCGAGGCCTACATGATCCTGTGTGCCGTTACCGCGCAGGCAGCGCGCGGCGCACTGAGTCAGGGCCTGTCCGCTGACGACGTGGCTCAGGAACTGGAGTCCCTGGCCGACGCCATCCGCGACCCTGGCACCGTGGCGGAAAGCATGTACGCCATACCGCAGATACCGCGCGTCACGTGGGAAGCCGCTGGCGTAGACTTCAGCGAAGCTGAGTAACGGCTGACCTGTAGCGGGCTGGTGCAGGACCAGCCCGCGGCAGGCTTGCCATTCCGGCAATGTCCTACTATCGCTTAGAAAGGCGAACCACCATGTCCACCATTAACCCGAAGGGCGAGTCCGTCAACGACGGGCTGGCTGTCTGCGCGCTCATCTTCGGCATCCTGTTCTGGCCTGTCGGCATCGTGCTCGGGCACGTGTCCAATCGCGCGGCCAAGCGTGCCGACCGCAAGCGCAGCATCCTGTCCGTCATGGGGCTCGTGTTCAGCTACTTCTGGATCAGCCTCGTCGCTATCCTGATCGTAGCCGGTATTGCTGGCGCGCACACTGGCAATACTGCCCCGATTACCCTGATACCGCCGTCTACCTCGGCTCCGGCGACGCAGCCCGTGCAGCCAAGCCAGCCCGCGGCCAGCCAGCCCGCTACGGACCCCTCGTCAGCGCCTGCTCCTGCTCCGTCAGCTCCTGCGCCTAGCGTGTCACAGCAGAGCGCGCTGGACAGCGCGAACAGCTACCTCCAGAACGTCGGCGGCTTCAGTCGCTCGGGCCTGATCAAGCAGCTTGTCTTCGACAAGTTCAGCAACGCCGATGCCACGTGGGCAGTCGACCACACTGGCGCTGACTGGATGGCGCAAGCCGCGGCCAGCGCGCAGTCCTACATGAAGAATGTCGGCGGCTTCAGCCGCGGCAGCCTGATCGACCAGCTCACGTTCGACGGCTTCACCTACGCGCAAGCCGCGCACGGTGCCAGCTCGGTCGGCCTCTAGAAAGTTCAGAAACATACCGCGGAGGGCTGTTCATTGACAGTGCTCCGCGGTATGGTTGTCTTAACGGAAAGGCGAGGACATGAACAACAGCGACAAGCTCCAGCTCATCGAGCGCATCACCGACATCCAGACCGATAACCAGAACGACGACGATGGCGATCGCAACCTGGCCGACGCGTACCTGGCCATTGAGGCCATCCAGGAAGTTCTCAGCCTGGAAGACCCTACCGCCAGCCCGAGCGGCGCACTTCGCCAGTACCTTGAGGTCACGCTGTGAGCCCGCGCACGCGGCGGCGACTGACGCTTCTGTTCGCCATTATCACTCTGGTTCTCCAGATAGTGATCCTGATCGCGATGGTGTCGCGATGACCTACTACGACATGTGCATTCAGGTGCTGTATGGTGCCATGCTGGTCGCGTACCTGCTCGCTCTCGGGCTGACCTATGCTGACATTGAGCTCATGACCCTGGCCATCTTCATCTATCGGGTCTACGGCTATGCCGCACAGTAAAGGACTCTTCAGCGGAAGCTGCCCTGGCAAGCTCGTGCGCCAGGGCAGCCCGCGCGATGGCTATCAGTTGTGGAAATGCGGCAAGTGCGGCCAGGTGCAGCGCAAGCGCGTCCGTAAGTGCGTGTTCTTCCACGACTGGCGGAAATCCGGCAGGCCCGACCACGGTCATCAGAGAATGAAATGCGGCAAGTGCGGCGACACGCAAGACCAGTACGTGAGCGGCTGCGGACGCCTGCTCGGCAGGCACGCTTTCCATAACTGCAAGAAGGTACCTGGCACGCACTGCCGCTACTGCGCGCAGCGCAGATTATCCTTGTTTCCACTGTGCCGCGGCGAAATGTCCGACAAGTGCATAGGCCAGCGGGCGATTGCCGTTATCGTAGATGTACATCACAGACTGACCGTGTGTCAGCCGCGCGAACATGCTGCCGTCAGCCCGACTCGCTGCGCGCCACACTATATCTGAGTCAGCTACCACCTGTCGCATGACGCTGATGCAATCCGGACCGGTAACGGCCACCGTCACGTTCTCGGCTGAATACTGGCATGGCGGCGGAGGCGGATCAGCGGGCTGATCAGGCTTGAGTATGAGCAACGCTATGAGCGCGAGAAGCGCCAGCGCCACGCCGAGGAGCCCGAGCAAGCCTGGCCATAGTTTCTTCCGCTCGCCGTGCTTACCCATGCTCGCCCCATTCAAAGCGCGCCTGCCGTGCCCTGTCTAGCGCGTCCTCAGCCCACGCAGGATGCCCGAACGGGAAGCCCGCGGTAAGGTGCTGCGCCATCTCGTCCGACGGCTGTACGGCTACCCTGGGACGTGCCAGCGGGCAGCCTGGCTCGGTAGGCTCCCACGGGACGCCCCATAGCTGCCCGTGGAAGTGAAGCTGCACTGGCCACGCCAGCGAGCGCAGCCGCGGGATGTCGCCGAAGACGACGATGTCGTTGCCGCCATGGCACGCGGCCATTCCGCAAGCCAGGTTATACAGCCTGTCCATTCCCTCGGCATCTAGATGGCCCTTGACCTCGCCCCACTGCGCGGTATCCTCGAGCCAGAAATCGGGAAGATACTTCTTTCGGCCGCGCGGCGTGTCGACGTAGTAGCCCTCGCTCTCGTATTTCCATGTCAATTCCAGCTCATCGAAGAAGACGGCCCATTTCGCCTCCAGCCGTGAGCGAAAAAGATATCCTGCGTACTCTGTCTCTATCGCGCGTATAGCCATGGCGCACATTCTACGCCAGGTGTACCCTGAGGGTACAGTTCTGTAGAAAAGGGCTATGTAACCTAGGGTACAAAGCCAGGAATATGCCGCGGCTTTCGAACGGAGATTATGTCCATGACAAACCAGGACGTGAAGGAAATAGTCAGGCTCGAGGGCAGGGCTACGCTTGCCGAGCGAGCGAGCAGCGGTGACCGCTGGCACGCGGCGCACCTGATAAGCGCGCAGCTTGCCCGCAAGACGTACCGCCAGCTATCGCAGGAGATCGTCTCGGCTGGCGGCAAGGGCAGCATCGGTCATCTGGAACGCATGGCCAAGTGCTGGAAGCTTGTCGGCCGCGTGCAGTACGAGACTCACAAGGAAGACTGGGCACGCTACCCTAACTTCACGACAGTCTATCAGAGTGACGAGGTGCGCGGCACTGCCGAGGAGAGCAGCGGCAGCCAGGGCAGCGGCGGTCGCGACGAAGAGGACCAGAGCGCGCACGGTCTGACCATGGCGGCAGCGAATGCCATCGCGAAGCTGGCGCGCAATCGCGTGTACTGGCCGCTGCTCACCGAGGACGATGTCAATACCCTCAAGAATGCCCGCGATGAACTGGACGTCCTGATTTCCCGTGTCAGGAGGTAATCGCCGCAATTGCGGCGCAAGTTGCATCGGGTAATCACGCCTGGCCAGCCCGCTAACGCGCTGATTGCAGAAAGTTACGATTGGCAATTGGCCAGCCAGCGGCTACGATTAATCGGTAAAAGTGAATACCGCACGACAGCGGGCTGGCTTGGAGGCGCATCTCCAGGCCAGCCCTACTCACGTCCCTAAGACTCTAGAGAGGCGAGATGGCTACCAATCTTAGCAAGGCAGCCCGCGGCAGCTTTCGCGGGATGATCTGGCTGCTCGTGCTTGCCGTGGCATTGAGCATTTCCGCGTACAGCCTTTACTACGTGGCGCGCACGCTCGGCGTCCCGAAGCTGTTCGCAGCAGGATTCAGCACGGCTTACGACGGCGTCGCGCTTATTGCCGCGGATAAGTCATTGCAGTTTGCTCAGGAAGGCAAGTCAGGAGCATTCCCGAGGACGGTGATGATAGTCTTCGCAGGGCTGTCCGCTTTCCTCAACAGCCTGCACGCCATCTTCGGCGGCGAGAGCCCGCTGGCCATCCCGATGTGGGCAGGGCTGCCGCTGGCCGCGGTAGCCGCGTTCGAGATCCACACTGCGCAAGCCCGCGCGAAGGCAGCCGCACGAAACGGTCATGCATATCCAGCACCGCTCCCGAAGTACGGCGGATGGGGCTGGACGCTGTTCCCGCTGAAGACGCTATCTGGGCTGCGTGACATCGTAATCGCACGAATCAGAGCCGTAACGCACGCCGAAAAGGCACTGGCAGTCGTAGCGCTTCGCCCCGTTACCGCTGGCGCAGCCGGTAGCGTTACCGCGAGAAACGTTACCACTGACGACCAGCGTAACACTACGGCCAGCCAGCCCGGAAGCGCTACGGCTAGCCCTGGCACGGACGCAGAGCAGCCCTACGAGGCTACTGGCACGGCTAGCGCTACCAGCACGCGCGATAGCGCTACCGCCGACAACGCAGGCGGCAACGTTACAGCGTTTCCGCGTAGCGCTTCGCCAGGTAGCGCTATTGCGTGCGAGCACTGTGAGCGACCGTTCGTACCGCTACGTCGTACAGCTCGGTACTGTAGCTCTAATTGCAGGACCGCTGCATGCAGAGCCAGGAAAGAGGAAGCGTCGTTATGACCGATGCGCTTATGCGTGCGCTTCACGTACCATGGTGGCTGCCGTTCCTGTTCTGGTTCGGCGGATACGCACTGGTGACATTCTTCTACGTGGTCAACGGCTACGCGCAGGAGTATCTCGGCTGGCGGCATCCAGGAAGGCCAGGCAAGATTCACAACGTGCTGATCAAGTTTCACACTGGCGCGCACATTCACCCGGACAAGAGCTATGGTGACGAGATGTACCGATCCAGAATGTCGGGCAGTCGTGGCACCGTGTACTGGACCAAGCGCTCACGCCGCTTCAGGGCTGTCCGCAATAACCTGATCGTATTCGCGGTCCTGCTGATCCTCAGCACGATGGTGGCCTGGCCAGCGGACACCGTGCGCGGAGTCACGCTCCTCATCCTCGGCCTCTGCGCGCTCTGGCTGGTTCTCGCCATACGCGACAAGCGAAGGAGGCACGCGGCCAGGCGTCCGGTAATTCCTAAGCCGCTTACCCGCACTGTCCGGGCGAAGCTGGTCCTGGAGGCTGATGAGACAACCGCAGGACCGACAGTGAAGCCCGCGCTGGATGAAGGCAAGCCAGAGCTGGAAAGCGTGCCAGCGACCGTCCTGGCCACCTTGCTCGGCGCGAAGATGGGCTGCTCCAGCGCAGATATGCTGAGCAGGCTTACCCTCACATCAGAGGAAGGCAAGATAAGCCCGCTGCCGGAAACGTACTCGGCAGTGCTCAAGGGACGCGAAGATATACAGGAAATCATAGAGGCGCATACCGTCGGCAGGGTCGGCTTCCGCTGGCGCACTACGCAGGTGCCGCGCGAGCTCACATGGAATCCGGTGCGCGTGCATTCGCTGCCGAGCATGGTGCGCTTCCGAGACTATCTACCGCAGATGGAGAAACTAGGTGCACGTGATTTCGGTGTCGGCGTGGTCGCTGATCGTGGTATGTACGTGGCAAGTCACAACGGAGACTTTCCATGGCACTGCCGTTTCGCCGGTCCCGGTACCGGCAAGACTACTGGCTTTCTGGTCAAGGCTGCGCAGATATGCCATCAGGATCCGCAGGCCGATCTCTACTGCGTTGACACTAAGCAGATCAGCTTCGCGCCGCTGCGCGGCATACCCGGAATCCACATTTACGACAAACCCCAGTCAGAGATGGATAAGATATGGGGAGTATGGTACGACCTCCTCGGAATAATGCGCGACAGGTATACCGCGGTAGCCGAGGGCAGAATAACACTGGCCGACCTGAACGATATCTACATCCTGATTGACGAGGGCAACGATCTGGCTGCGTGGCTCAAGAGCTACAATCGCAACGTGCTCGGGAATACGGCTGCGCCTGCCATATGGGGCGAGGCCATCGCGCCTATCATGCGGGTAGGCAGGCAAGCGCGCATGTTCGGGGAATTCATGTGTCAGGACCTGGATGGCCGCATGTTCGCGGGGGAGACGCTGAAGACAGCTTTCAACCTGTTCGGAGCGGCAGGCTTTTCTCCCGCGCAGTTTAGCCGTACCATTGGCGGCAAGGCCGAGGACTGCCTTGTCGGTCCGGGTAAGATACTGATGATAAGGGGGAACACGAAAGAATGGGTGCAGGCGTTCTATGATGACGAGCAGTTCCTGCATGATTACGCACTAGAGAACAGAAAGGAGAAAGCAGCATGATGCGCAGATTGTCCTCCCAGATGAATTGCAGTCCGGCACTGGCAGGGCTCGGGATGCTCATCGTCATCGGCGCGGTCATCTACGTGTACCGTCAGGTGATAATGACCACTATCATCACGGCTGTGCTGGCCGCTGTCGCCGTGGCGGTATTCACCGGAGCTATCGCCGTAACGATCAGCACGCTTCGGTGGTACCGAAGGAAGAGCAAGGAGCTAGCCGTGGCCACCGTCACGATCGCTGCCCCGGATACCTGGACCAAGGAGGAGGAAGAGGTCACTGACGCCGATGTGGCTGCGCTCAGTGCCGAGGCGGACGACCTGGCCAGTGCGGGCACCGAGCTGATCTTCGACAAAGACGGTAACCTGCACGCTCGGAGGTCATGATGCTTGCCCTGGCCGCGACACTCGCCTTGCTGGCCGTGCCAGCGGTCCACCTGATCGTGGATCACGGAGTGCTGCGGCCAGGGCAGGTGACCGCGCATACGCTAGCGCACCGACAGCGGCCGACGTGGCTGCGCCTGGCCGCTAACGGTGGCTGGCTGGCGTACCTGGCCGCGACACTGGCCGCGGGGCTGGTGCTGCGCTAGACTGGTAGCTGGCAACGGTCAAAGGTTGCTGCCCGCTCGGGTCTCTAGGTCCTCCACTCCCGACCTGCCCGAGCGGGCTCACTTGCGAACAGACTCCGTTCCATGGTAGCCTGACTGCATACTCACCCAACGAAAGGCGAACCCAATGGAACTGAGCAGGGCACTGCGAACCGTGCGCGCCATGCTGGCAAAGGCCGAAAGTCTAGAGTCAATGGGCGACGCGCACAGCCTGCACGAAGCGCAGCTATGCCGCGAGAAGGCCGACAAGGTCATGCAGGAGCACGGCGAGCAGGAATGGCTTGCTGCGCAGGCAGCCGACAAGGCATTCAAGCCTGATCGCATTAAGATTGACCTCGGCGCAGCCAGAAGTCTCTTCCTGTCCGAGGTCGCGACGCTGTGCAATGTCGTCGCGCAATTCTGCAATTGCCGCTCTGTCTGGATGGAAGGCAGCGGCTACTACTGGGACGAGCAGCACCAGCGCGAGGAATATGCGTGGGTCTACGGCTACGAAAGCGACCTGCGCTATTTCGAGCTCCTTTTCACTACGCTGTACCTGCACATGTCGGGCGCGATTTTCCCCAAGCCCGACCAGACCAAGACTCTGGAAGAAAACGCCTACGACATGCGGAATGCCGGTCTCAACTGGATTGAGATCGCCACTGCCTACGGCTGGCGCGAAGTGCCGCGCGAAGAGGGCGAGCCGAAGAACGTGTACGTGAACGCCAGCGACCCGACAAAGCGCGTCGGCTGGTCCACTGCTGTCGGCCGCATTGCCGCGGCTTACCAGCGCGAGATCAAGAAGCGCGGTGAGGAAGCCATCCAGATCCCCAAGAACTCAACGGCTGCGCTTACCTACCGCATGAACGCAGCCCGCGGCTACCTGACCCGTATCAAGCAGCGACTCACGGAAATCAAGCTGCGTCGTGGCACTGGCACCGAGATAATGCTGCGTGACAAGTCGCAGAACATCAATGCGCTCATTGACGAGAATCACCCGACAATGCGGCATAATGACGCTCGGAACATCAAGTTCAATGCAGCGGCTTACGAGCGCGGCACGCAGCGCGCGAACGAGGCGGAATTGAATCCGTCCGCTGGCCGCGGCAGTACTCCGGCCGTCGGCGCATGACAATGCGGGCAGGCTGGCCGCTGGTCAGCCTGCCCGATTTTGCTATAATGGCATCAGCACTCAGCTACAGAAAGGCGACCACCGTGAAGTACCTTTACCCATGTCAGTATCCAGGCTGCCAGGCGCAGTACGACGAAACTCTGGACGGCAAGTTCGAGGGCACTGGCGGTCAGCTTACGGGCTGGCTGTACCCGCAGGACGCCGAAAGCGACGACATAACGCCGACCCACGACCACATCGTTAACGTAATGCACCGAATCGAGGTAGAAGCATGAAAAGCGACAGCGCCACTACGCGCAGGCAGAAGACCAATGTCCGTGAGCTTATCCGCATGGGCTACCATATTGACCTCCCAGACTGGCTCGTGGAAGGCAGCACGCTCGCAGGGCTGCGCGCCATGCGTGCTCTCATGGAAGAAGCGCACATGCGCTTCCAGGAAGACGACCAGGTGCCAGCCGAGCGCACGCGGCCAGCCGAGCAGCAAGAGCCGTGCGCCACCTGCCGCAAGGTGCATAAGCTGGAGGTCGTGGGCGTCGACGGCGTCAAGTTCTGGCCTGGTCACGAGTACATAATCCGGACCGTCATCGGCACGCAGAAATACCCGCGCGAATGGCGCATGGGCTTTCTCGGCATCGGCATGGGGATGGAATGGTCAGCCCGTGGTCCGGACCGTACCCATGGCGGTCAGTACGGCGGTACGCAGAACATTGACCTCAGCCAGATCGTGTATGCTGAGGAAGTGCCGCGCGACGACGCGCTGCGCCACGTGGGCAAGGTAGTTCGCAATGAAAGGAAAAGCAGATGAACGACGGGCACGACAACGCAGCCGACGATGGTGCTGTGTACCGCAGGATCCAGACCGACCTGGCCATCGAAGCTTTCCGGAAGCAGGAGCTGAAGCGGCTCCAGCTCGAGATGGTCGAGTACGCGCTGACGAAGCTGCTCACCGGCGGAGTGCTGATCGACACCAGCCGCTACTACGAGGAGACAGAGCAGATCCGACACCAGTTCGAGCTCCGGCGCGCGGATTACGCGCGGCTGGGCAAGCTGCCCCGAGAGGAGCGCGCGCCAGCGACCAGCACAGCGCAGGCAGCTCGCACGCGACCTGACGGTACGCTGGCCTAGACAGCGTGCCGCACATCAGCTCCTGGTCGCGCTCAAGAAAGTTGCGGCCAGGAGTTGCCATGTGCGCGAACCTCCGGTATGCTGGAGGGCGTAGGGCTGGCGCACGGCCAGCCGAAGGGCGAAGGAAACGCTATGAAATGCGGTAGGGGACACGAGCATGTCTCAGTCCAGGAAGTCAGGGCTTGCTACGGCCAGCCTCAGGAAGTCAGCACCATACCCGCGCGCACGGCCGACGGCCGTCGGACGAACAAGTTCGCCGGCGACTGCTTCCGCTGCCAGGTGCGCGTCGCTCCGGGCAAGGGCTTCATCTTCAGGTCACCGGGCGCAGGCAGCCAGCGGCTCGGTCAGGGCGAATGGCTGGTCAGCCACCTGAACGGCGAGTGCGTTACGCCGGAGGAAGCTGCCGACCTGGCAGCCATCAAGACGATGCAGCCCCGCCAGGCTGCCAGGCCGAACTTCAAGGCCATCCCGCAGGGCTACTACGCGACCAAGTGCCGTACCGGAAACAACGACCTGGACTTCTGGTTCGTCCGCGTTCCGGAAACTGGCAAATGGCAGGGCTGGCGTTTCGTCCGCCGCATAATCGGCGGTCGCGGTCCGCAGGTCATCCCGACAGCCGAGGGGCTAGCAGCACTGCACGCCATCCTGGAAGCTGGCGTTGACAACGCTGGCAACCTGTACGCTGACACGCTGGGCAACTGCAAGAAGTGCGGCAGGGACTTGACGGACGACGAGTCGCGTGCGCGGCGCATGGGTCCGGTGTGCGCGGGCAAGGCCGAGTAACGTGACCAGAAGCACGCAGGCGCAGGACGGCCCGGTAAGGTATCGGGTCGTCCTTCGTCGTCGTAACGGACGCTACGTCCGCGCCTATCCGGCTCCTAGTAAGTACGCGGCTAAGCAGTTGCGCGACTGGCTTGAGGAGAAGTACGATAATGGGTACTACGCGGAAATCAGAAAGGCGAACTTAGATGGCACTTACCGCGGCCGAGCGACACGACCGTCGCCTGGCCACCTATCGCAAGTACAACGTAAGCCGGAAAGGCAGAGCTCGCACGGCTGCGTTCAAGGAGCGCCACGGCATAACGCACGGCTGGGAGCCCATGCGCAACGCCACGCATCACAGAAGGGAAATGCCATGACCACGCCATACGACAGGAAAACTGCGCGCACCGCGCGGCGGAGCAATATCCTGCGGGAAAAGGCAGCCGAGCGCGAGCGCACTGAAATGGAGCGCACGCTGGGCGATGCGCTGGCCGCTGCACTGATACGCTACCTGGCAGGCGCAGCGCCAGCCAGCGTCACGAACGTCAAGCGTGCGCTTACCCTGTCGTGCTACAGCGACGAGCTCAAGAGGCTGATCGTGCGCAGCATCGAGACGAACCCTGCCATGGAGGAATCGTTCCTCAAGATTGCCGAGCTGGCTTTCGCCGATGGCGAGGAAGCTGCATGCGAGGCAAGCTGGGACAGCTACTAGATGTAGGATGGCATCCATGGACGAGGAACTGACTGGCCGCGTGCTGGCATCTGGCGAATACGATGGTATTCAGCTAGCTGAAGAAACTGGCTTGCTGGGCAAGAAGATCCGTATTCGCGTCAAGTTGCCAGTACGGCCAGTAGATAAGTACACGATAAAGGAGCCGACCATGCCAGCACCGAGACTAGGCACGCCGCTGCACGCTGAGCCAGTGCGCGCGTATCTTTCGGCTTCAATTCACTACGCGCTTATCGGCATGGCGAAGGAAGAATCACCGCCGGAAAGACCGACAGACGTCAAGAACATCACCGGCTTCCGCGTCGGCCCGAGCGAGACACGGCTGCGCGTGCGCATGACCGACGACACATTCCGCACGTTCACCATAACACTTCGGGAGAACAGGTTATGAGCGGAGCCATCTATATTCCTACGCTGTCGCGCATTGACAGCCTGATCAAGATCATGCCTGCCTGGCTGGAATACGGCTATCCCATTGTGCTCGTGGTTGACCCTATGGAACTGAAGCAGCACGTGCAATTCCGTGATGACCAGGGCTGGCAGGGCTACGTGTCCATTGCTCGGGTACCGTTCAACGACCGCGGCATGGGCTATAAGCGCCGATACTGCGTGCAGCACGCTTACGAAATGGGCTGGGATTCCATCATCATGTCAGACGACGACCATAAGCCGCGGGCAGGCACCGAGGCAGGGTTGCTTCTGAACGTGGCCGAGAAGCCTGATATGCTCGGCATAGGCGCGACAGTGCAGATCTACGCGCGCTTCACTGGCGGTCGCATCAACGACATGCACGGTCCTATTTTGTGGCCAGGCGGAGCAGGATTTTCGGTGTACGGTCTCAACATCAGGAACGTGCTGGAGGTGGGCAGCTTTGATCCTGAGCTGCATTCCTTCGGCGAGGATGCCGAGCTGCGCCGCGAAGGCATCGCCAGCGGCTTCCCGTGGTACGTGCACGCTGATGTACGCGTCGACGCCGTGAACCAGCGGAACAGTCCTGGCGGTTTCATGGCCAAGTACGACGGCAGCCTGGCAGCCCGCACAGCGGCCGAGAGGGAGTGCCGCGCGCTCATCTACGAGCGCTGGCCGCAGTACGTGTCACATCCTGATAAGCCTCCGCGCATGGCCTGGCAGCGGATGCTTTCGGATTACATTCCTTACTGGCGTAATCTCAGTGCGCTGCATGGCGGTAGCCTGTAATGGCAAATCCCGACTGCGCACGGTGCCAGAGGCCGTTGACAAAGGCACGGCTCGCAAAACGGAAGCGCAAGTGCTACCGCTGCGAGGTGGCCGCGCGCCGTGAGGGCAGGCAGCGAGCGCACGACCGCAGCATAGAAAGCGAAGACTTTACCGCGGCCGATTACTGGCGTCTGTATGAAAGCCAGGGCGGAACGTGCGCTATCTACACCTGTCGCGCAAGCGGCAAGAGCAAGCACCTCACGGTGGAGCACGACCACGCCTGCGAGATGGGCCACGACCCTGCCCGCTGGTGCCGTGTCTGCGTGCGCGGGCTGACCTGTAGTATGCATAACGAGTGGATCGGCCGTACCGGAGACGACCCTAAAATATTTGATTCGCTGGCTGCATACCTGCGAGTCCCGCCAGCAAGGAGCGCAATGATGGACCGCATGATGGCAGGCAATGCCGAAGAGACAATGGCAACGCTGCACAACGAATACCAGATCTCGTGGAAGCAAGCCAAGAACATGGTAGACATGGCACGCAGCGTCGGACCTAGCCCGCGGCCAGTGCCTGACGGCACCGTCGTCATTCGGTACATTCGCATACCGCGCACCACTAAGGAACTGTACGAGATTGTTGAATCTGCGCCGCGCATGGATAGCGAAGCTGCGCTCGAGCGCCTGTTCGAGTACGGGCTAAGCGAGCGGCGTGCCAAGACCGCGCTCAACCGCGCTTGGCAAACTGGAGAAAATAAGGTATCCTGTAGTGGCGGCATCGTGCGCATCACGTACCACGGTCGCGGCGCGCGGCAGTCGTACATGTACTCAATCGAGATTTGAAAGGCGAAACAATGGACTTTGAATGGATACTCACCGATCCGGTGCGCTGTCGTCGGGACGGCGAAAATTACCTTGTCGTAAGCAAGGACTCTACTCAGTTTGCGTGCCTTACCTACGAAGACGACAGGCTTCTCTTCAATGGCAAGTACATCGAGACGGAGGACTTCTTCGGCTTCCTCAGTATTATCGAAGCCGTAGACGAAGACGAGAACCACGACGTCATATTCACGGACTGGTTCTGATGAAATTGATAAGGTTCCCCGGCGAAGACGCGCTGTATATGCTCACTACCTCGGGCATGGCGCATTTCCCCGAGGCGAGAGCCAGACGCGTGCTTAACATCGCATGGGAATTCGGGAACAAAGCCGAGCCGTGCGACGGCGGCTATGTGCACGTGTACTACCACGGCGAGCCAGGGCAGCCAGTGCCAGCAGATGCCGAATGGTCGGTGGTAGAGCACGTCATGTCGGCGGCCGAGCGAAAGGAGTTCGCGAAGGCAAGAGGTAACAGAAAGCCACTGGTAATTTCCAGCCGAGAGCCATATACTGAGCGTAACAGTTCAGAACTAACCCGAGGAGAAACAATGCCACCCGTCAAGCGCGGTCGCGCCAAGCCCGCGGTTCAGGAGCCCGAGGCCAATGGCAGCACCAGCAAGCTCGACAACGTCGAGAAGTACATGACCGGCAACATCACGCCGACCCTGACCGACTATGCCACCTGGTTCGCCAGCGAGGTGACCGACCCCGACAAGCTGGACAGCGAGCGGCTGATCGCGATGGCCGTCACGTTCTACGGCGAGTTCCAGGCCAGCGACTTCAACAAGGACCAGAAGGCAGCCCGCAAGGAGGCTCGCGAGACCCGTGCGACCGCCAACGGCGACGATGCCGACGAGCCCGCGAAGCCCGCTGCCCGCGGACGTGGCAGCCGTGCAGCGGCCAGCAAGCCCGCGACGGGCAAGCCCGCTGGTCGCCCCGGTCGCAAGCCCGCAGCGGCGCGCTCATCGGGCGCTGCCGTATACTAGGCAGCACCAGGCAGCCCCGTGCACATCCCCCGCTCCCGTGCACGGGGCTCGCCTGTCTGGTCCGCGCTCAGTCTTGATATCGACAGATGCCCAGCGAGACTGAGCGCGGTCCAGACAGGTGCTAGACGAAAGGCGAGACAATGGCGACAGACCTGCCGATACTGCGCACCAGCGCGCGTGCCACTTTCAAGAGATGCCCGTGGCGCTGGCTACAGGAGTACGAGTACGGCTACCGACCGATAGACGGTGACGCCGACGCGGCGTGGCTGGGCATCGGCGTTCACGAGGCATTCGCGCAGTGGTACGGCAAGGGCAAGCGTCGCGGCCAGCATCCCGCTGAATTCTTCGCGGAATGGGCAGGCGAGGAAATCGCCTATGTCAAGAGCTATTCCGACGAGACCTTTGACGATGGCGTATGGCTGGACGCGAAAGAGCTCGGCATCGCAATGCTAGAGAACTACGTTGACCATTACGGTCGCGACCCTGGCTTCCACATAATTGCCACCGAAGAGCCGTTCCGCATTACCATCAAGCGCGGCGGCAATCCTGTATGCATATTCCAATCACGCTGGGACGGCGTCCTGCGCCTGGCTGCCGATGGCCAGGTCTATCTCCTGGAAACGAAGACGGCCAGTCAGATAACGCTGCCATACCTGGAGATAGACGACCAGGGCGGAAGCTACTTCGCCGTCGCCAGCCAGATTCTGCGCGCTCGGGGCATTCTCAAGCAAGGGCAGGATATCGCGGGCATCATCTACAATTTCCTGCGCAAGACAACGGGCGACGAGCGCGAGCAGAACGAGGATGGCCTGTATCTCAATAAGAACGGCGAGATAAGCAAGCGCCAGCCACCTCCGCCGTTCGTGCGCGAGATAGTGCTGCGCAGCAAGGCCGAGCAGCGGAAGCAACTGGACCGCATTGCCGACGAAGTAATGTGGATGAACGCGGTACGCGATGGCACGCTGCCCGTCATAAAGACACCGACGAAGGATTGTCCGCGCTGCCCGTTCTGGCTGCCATGTCAGCTAGACGAGCGCAGTAACTACGCCGAGGCAGAATCGGTGCTGCACTCCGATTACATCCAGATAGACCCATATGAAGATACGAGGAAGTCAGCATGACAACGACGACAATCTACCTGGCCGCTAGCTTCAATCAGCAGGAGAGAATGCGCGCGTTCCGTGATGTGCTGCAATCATTCAACGGCATTGCGGTCACTTCTCGGTGGATAGACGTGCACGGCGAGACGTCAATGCAGGACAGGGAAATACGGGCCGAGCCCGATAAGGCAGAATATTACGGCCAGGAAGACCTGGACGACATCGACCGTGCCGATATCTTCATCATGTTCTCGGATACGTCTAGCACTAGCGGCGGCAGGCACACTGAGCTAGGATATGCCCTAGCCCGCGAAAAGGTCATCTTTATCGCAGGTCCGCGCGAGAACGTGTTCCAGGCACTGAGTCAGGTAATGCACTTCGACACGCAGGAAGAAATCGTGACATACATGTTCGGCACGATAAGCATCAGCTAGGAGCAATGATGAAGTCATCGGTACTATTCCCGCGGCGTGATGGCCGAACAGGGCATCGCATCTCTGACCGCGCGGAATACCGTCCTATCCGGACACGAGACCTGCCGCTGCCCGCGAAGGTCGCCGAATATCCGTGCCGCTGGCTGGCGCGATACTGCGCGCGACACGCCGTTCAGTGGGAGGAGCGAGTCTTATGCCGCCAGCACGCAGCCGACCGCGCCCTACCCGCGGCGTCCGACCTACCCGCGGCGTAAGCAGACCTAAGCCTGCCCGCAAGAACCCGATGGCCATTGACGAATCGCCGGTGACCATCGTCGTAGAAGATATACAGAAGTTCAATCCCTCGGTGAATGTCCTCATCAACGGCGAGCTCGGTGTCGGCAAGACAGTGCTTGCCGGAGGCCTCTCAGCGCTGGCAGGTGCGCGCGTAGTGTTCTGCTCCACCGAGGAAGAGGGCATCGTGTCGGCTAAGCGCGCGGGCAGCACGGCCAGGCTCATCCGCGCGCCATCGTGGGAGCACGCTGTCTCGGGCCTGAATTGGGGCAAAGCCAATCTGGGCGTGAATGACTGGATGATATTCGACTCCGGAACGCGGATGCATTACCTTTACATGCGCTGGGTCATGCAGAAGGTCAAGGACGTCAATCCCGAGCGGGACATAGACACACCAGGGCTAGACAACCATCAGAAGCTCCAGAACGGATTCATGCGATGGTATGACGAAATCGTCGCAGCGCCATTCAATTCCGTGATGATCACATCGCCGATGATCATTGAAGGAAAGGACGGAGAGGAAAAGGTAATCCCCGGCTTCTTCGACAGCAAGGGCAAAGTTTCACGGCACGTCAGCGCGCAGGCAAGCGTTATACTGTATTACGACGTGCAGCGCGACGACGAGCTCGGCAAGATAATCCGCAGGGTTTACGCGCAGCCATGGCCGCCGTACCTAGCCAAGGACCGTTATTCAGCGCTCGGCCCCGGTCAGCGAATAGAGGAGGAGGATTTCTTCGTCATGGCCGACATGGTCGAGAGAATCTACAAAGCACGAGGCGAGGTAATAGATGGAAATCCTCGTCGACCCCGACGGGCAGCCCGCTGAATGGTTGCGCCTGCACCTCGGCAAGCGCCATCCAGGCGTGCGCTTTCAGACGAGAGGGGAGCACGTAGCTAATCACCGTTTGTTCCAGCAATTCCTAGACCATACGCACGAAACAGAAAAGGCGGAAAGCCATCATGGCGAAGCTGAGAAAAGACGAGGTCGCCGACATCGACGTCCAGGACCTGGATGACGCCGAATACAGCGAAGATGACCTCGACAGTTATTCCGGGCGCGTCCCGGATGCGAACACCGAGCTGACGGGCTACGTTGCCCGCATGTTCTGGTGCCGCACGCAGGAGAAGGACGACGGCTCGGGACTTGACCCCATGCTCAAGGTCCTCTGGATCGCCGGCGACAACGAGGGCGAGCTGGAGGAATACAACGGGCTGCCCGTTGTCGAGAACCTCGTGCTCGTCAAGTCCACGAAGTTCCGCTGGGCACCGTTCTTCCGCGTCTTCGGCATCGAGCTGAAAGACATCAAGAACGCTACCTATGTCGGCGACGAGGACGACGAGCGCTGGCACGGTGCGCCCATTGAGCGCATCGGCACGTTCCGGCCCGGAGAGGACCAGGATGGTGCCTGGTCGAGGCTGATCACTGACAAGGAGTACTTCGGCGAGAAGTGGCGCGCTCGGGTGAAGAAGTTCCTGCCGTGGGAAGAAGTGGACGGCGACGGCTCTGGACCGGACGACGAGGCCGACGACGAGGCCGGTGACGAGGAGTACGACGACACCGAGGCCGAGGAAGGCGACGAGGAGTACGACGACGAGGAAGGCGACGAGGAGGAAGCCGAGCCTGAGCCGCCAGCCCGCGGCAGGCGCGCGGCTGCCAGGCCAGCACCAGCCCGCGCAGGCACGCGCACAGCGGCCAAGCCTGCCACGGCCAGGCCAGCACGCGCGGCCAGGGCTGCCAAGCCCGCAGCGGCAGCCACATCGTCTCGGGGTCGTCGTCCTGCGGCTGCCAGCAAGCCCGCGGCCACCGGGCGGGGTCGCAAGCCTGCCGACAACGAGCCGCCGTTCTAGACGATGGCTCGCGACGTAGCTACGCTGGATGGACTGCTCGCGGAAATCCGCAACCTGAACACCGACAAGGGCTGGCGTGCCAACTTCACCGAAGGCGCGCCAGCCCCGCGCTCGGGACCGTGGTTCGCGGCTTACTGCGCGCTAGCTGCCAGCGAGATATCCGAGGCACTGGACGCCTACCGAATCAAGCAGTGGTCGGAGACTAGATTCCCGACACTTGCCGAAGACGAGGCAGACACGCCAGGCAAGCCGATCGGCGTAGGTCCTGAACTGGCCGACGCCCTGATTCGCATTCTGGATATGGCAGATATCTGGGATGTGGATATTAAGTACGAGCTAGCCCGCGTCCTGGATTACGGCTGGACGCGGCCATATCAGCACGGAGGAAAGACGCTGTGAACCTGAATCCGAACGGTGCTTCCGACACGGAAGTCGACCTGACGAAGGAAGGCGACACGGAAATGAACCGCGGCGTATTCCAGCCGTTCCGCACCTGGCCGATGATGGGCAGGTAGGAAATGGAACGCCGCGTCGTAGTTCTAGGATGCGGTCCGGCAGGGCTGGCCGCGGCAAGTGCCGCGGTCAGCTCTGGCTGTGAGGCCATCATCATCTCGAACACGAATAAGCCGAGCCCTATTCTGGGCTGCCAGTACCTTCACGCGCCTGTTCCGGGCTACACTGATGCATCACGCGTACATGTCTCCTATCGCCTCGTGGGCACACCCGAGCAGTACCGGAGCAAGGTGTACGGCGATGCCTGGCAGGGTACCGTCAGCCCTGAAGATTTCGTCGGCGAGCACGACGCCTGGGATATCCGCGAGACATATCAGCGAATGTGGCGTGATCTATTCTTCACTGGCCGATCCGGGATTATCTCGCATGACATCAGGCACGGCCAGATCTCGTTCATAGACAAGCTCAATCCCGACCTGATCGTATCCACCATTCCTGTCAAGGCACTATGCGAGAAACTGAATCACCAGTTCCTCGGCCATATAATCTACGCGAACGGCAGCGCAGCACCGTTCTTCACGGGCGACAACGATATCATCTGCGACGGCACTCCCGAGCGCACGTGGTACCGCATATCCAACGTGTTCGGATACCGCACGACTGAATGGGCAACCAAGCCCCGTTCCTCGGCAGATGTCAAGCCGGTACTGAAGCCGCTGTGGACAGACTGCGATTGTCATCCCGAGGTGCTGCGCGTCGGTCGTTACGGTGCCTGGGAAAAGAAGCGACTGGTGCACGAGGTCTATCCGGCAGTGCTGGCAGCTCTGAAATTAGATGGTACTGGTGGCTCCTCATCGGCATCGGCATCTGGTTCGCGGTGTCTATCCCGCTCGGTATCCTCGTAGGGAAATGGATAGCTGCCGGACGCCCTGAGCATGAAAGGGACAATTATGGGAACTGAAGAACAGATGTTCACGGTACCTGGCTCGAGGCTCCGCGAAATGGCGGCATGGCGTACCGGAGCGAATAAGCCCGTTGTCGCGCTGGACATAGACGGGACGATCGGCGATTACCATCGCAATTTCCTCACCTTCGCCGAGATGTGGTTCGGGCGTCCTATGCCTGACCCCGAGCAGGCACGGCACGGCACGCGGCTCTCGGAATTCATAGGCGTCCCGCACAGCAAATACCGCGAGGCGAAGCTGGCTTATCGGCAAGGCGGCTGGAAACGCTGGATGCCGTGCTATCCGTTCGCAGCAGAACTGACGCGCAATATCCGTGGTGCTGGCGCGCAGCTATGGCTGTGCACTACCCGACCGTATCTGCGCCTGGATAACGTGGACCCGGACACGCGCGAATGGCTGCGCCGCAATAGCATAGAATACGACGCCGTGATCTTCGAAGGCGTAGATGGCGAATCCAAGTACGCGGACCTCGTTTCGCAGGTAGGGCTAGAGCGTATAATAGCCGTATGCGACGACCTGCCCGAGCAGGTGGCCGACGCACAGTCCCTCGGCATCGGCACGTGCTATCTGCGTGACCAGCCGTACAATCGCGGAGTGCCCATGCCAGGATTCCGCATATGGAGCCTTGCTGAACTCTGGCAGGCAATAAAGGTCAACATAGGAATGTGGAAGGACAGAAATGACTAGTGACAATAGCAGGGTCATGCGTTTCGCAGACACCGCGATGTTTCAGGCGCAGCACGTGCCATCCGAGCCGACGGTGGATGTCGTCGACATGACATTCAGTCCGCTCAAGGTGATGGCTGCACCGTGGCTCGGGTACCGCGGCCGATTCGTGCTGCCCGCGCAGGTGACGGATGAAGAGGCCATGGCATTCGCGGCCGACGCGCTCAAGTCCAAGATTGCCGCACCGCTGGAATGGTGCCAGGTGGCGCTCCTTATTCGCGGCGTCTCCCGTGATTTCACGCATCAGATGGTGCGCCAGCGCACGGCTACCTATGTGCAGGAATCCATGCGCTTCGCCGTCAAGGATAATACCGTAGTCGAGATTCCGGTGCCATGGACCATTCAGCAAGCTGGCGGCGACATGGTAGAGCGCTGGCTACAGCACGTGCAGGGCACGGCCGAGTTCTACGACTATCTGATCGGCAACGGCATACCAGCCGAGGACGCGCGCAAAGGCCTCCTGATCGGCACTACCACGCAGATCCACTACCGCACGAATCTGCGCGACATGATCTCGCACTCGGGGCTCAGGCTGTGCAGCCAGGCGCAGTACGAATGGAAGCTGGTCTGGCGCAAGATCGTGGCAGCCCTGCTCCATTACGGACCGCCTCAGGATTACTGGCAGCAACGCGAGATCGTCAAGCTGTTCCGGCCAGTGTGCTACGCGACCGGCAAGTGCGAGTTCATGGGCGAGGCCGACCGCTGGTGCGTCATCCGCGACAGGGTAGAAGCACACCATAAGAACGGCGACCGACCGGAAACGTGGACCGACATCAATCCACACGAGCCGCTGCATCCCGAGGCAGCGCGCACCGACAATCCGAACTGGCGCTAGGAAAAGGCAATGGACGAGTACGACGACAAAATGGAATACGACGAGCAGCGGCGCGACGCTGCATTTGATTACCTGAGGAGAATAGGGCTGAAGCCCAATCCGGATGCCATCGGGCAACTGGCCGGTCCGTTCTCGGTGGCTCTGGAAATCATCTGCACGCGCGGCTATACCGATGCCGACCAGGACCCGGACGACACGCCATTCTGGCAAGCCCGCGGCTGGAAAGGAGTCGTGCACGATATCCTGGACAATGCGCTGCGCCTGAAGCACTTCTCGTGGAAGCAGAATCAGTACTACCCGAACGGTGCTCTCGACATAATCAACTTCGCTGGCTTCTATCTGCGCGCCGGTAACAAGTGCTCCAGATGGGGCGAGGCTGGCGAGCCTGGATGAAAGGCATGACGTTCGTAAATCTCCACGGCCACAGTACGTTCTCACATGGAGATGGACATCGCCTGCCTGCCGACCACGTGGCACGCGCTGCCGCGCTCGGGTATGACGCCATGGCGCTCACCGAGCACGGTGGGGTAAGTTCTCACTGGCAGCTAGAGAAGCACGCGCTAGCCGCTGGCATCAAGCCAATCTTCGGGCTGGAAGCATATACCGGCCCGGTAGGAGAGCTAGCGCAGCGGTACAAATACCACCTGACTATTCTGGCGAAGGACCAAGATGGATACCGAAATCTCAATCGCCTTGTCACCCAGTCTTGGCGAGATCATTACCAGCATCCTACAGTCAGCGGCGAAAATCTGCGAGATCATAAGGAAGGTCTCGCAGTGCTATCTGGATGTACTGGCAGCCTGCTCGCGTGCTCTCTCATCGGAGGCAAGGGCATTCCGAAGCCAGCTAGCCGAGATGGCTATGGCTGGGATGACGCCCGACTCATCATCAGCAAGTTTGCCGCTCTATTCGGGGCCGATTACTTTCTCGAGGTGCAGCCGTTCTGGGAGCTCGAATCCACGTGCCTCGTCAATCCCGCGTATGAACTGCTGAGCAGAGAGCTAGGCGTGCCGCTGGTAGTAACCTGCGACGTGCACTATCCGCTGCCCGAGGACAACGTGATGCAAGCCGTACTGCACGCCACGCACCGCGGCCACCATACCGTTGACGACGCCATGCGGGAATGGAATTACGAGGTTACCATGACGCTGCCGGAATCCGATAAGGATCTAGGCCAGCGACTCATCAAGACCGGGCTCAGCAGAAAGGCAGCCTGGGAAGCCATTCTCAATTCAAGGTACATTGCCGATATGTGCGATGTTCAACTCCCGAAAGCTGAGCGGCTGATGTATCCGATCACAGGAAAGGATCTAGAGCCGTGGTAAAGAAGCCGGAGACAGTAGAAGATTTCCAGCTCATTGCAGCCGTCGACCTCCTCGGGCATACTGGCGCTGACGAGTTCCAGATACGACACAGCCCCGAGGACGAACAGCCCATTACCTGGACAGCCCTGGCACGGTGGGACAAAACATGGGAATGCGCGGCCAGCATGTATCCGCTCCAGGCTGTGTTCCGGCTATGCGACCAGGTGATTGACGGTGGCCAGTGCCAGCACTGCAAGAAGCCCGCTGGCTTCGAGCCAAGCATAGATCCCATGCCGCTGAATCAGTTCGTGTGCTGGTACCAGTGGGATCCCGAGCGCAAGGTATTCCGGAGAGGCTGCGCTTAATGGCTATATCAGCAGACGACCTTCTCTGGCAATGGTGCCGTTACGGCTGGAATTATCGCGGAATAGGCAAGCTGCCGCAAGCCGAGCAGGATTGGCACGGTGCGCGCGTCAAGCGTGAAATGGATATGATCCTCGGCAAGGGACTGGCCGATTTCTTTCTCTTCACCTCGGACGTGCTTCGGTGGGCGAAGGACAACGGCATACCGATCGGGCCTGGCCGCGGCAGCACCGCAGCGAGCGATGTGGCGTACCTCACCCGCATTACCGAGATCAATCCGCATAGGTATCCGGGCATGCTCTTCGAGCGCTTCCTGGACGAGACACGGCACGACCCTCCCGACATTGACGTTGATTGCAGCGACGAGCGCAGACACGAGGTCTACGCTTACATAGCGCAGAAATACGGATCTGAGTGCGTAGGGCACATCGCTACCTTTACTCGGTACAAAGCCAAGAACAGCCTGAAGGATGTAGCCCGCGTCTACGAGATTCCTGCCTTTGACGTAGACGTGGTCAGTAACCTGGCCATTGAACGGTCGGGCGGAGACGCGCGTGCCAACATGTCCTTGACGGATACATTCGAGATGTTTCCGGCCGCGAAAGCCATCCTGGAGAAATGGCCGAATCTGGGCAAGGCAGCCAGGCTAGAGGGCGATGTGCGCAATATGTCGGTGCACGCTTGCGGGCTGATGGTGGCCAACAGTCCATTGACAGATATCTGCGCAGTCTACGAGCACAAAGGCGAGCGCGTAGTTTCCATTGATAAGATAGACGCCGAGCAGGCAGGCGCACTCAAGCTTGACTTCCTCGGGCTGGCAGCCATGGGCATGATAGCCCGCTGCATAGCGATGGCCGGAATAACACTGGAGGATCTATATGCAATACCTGATACGGACCCCGATACACTGGAACTGTTCAGGCGGGGAGATGTCATTGGCGTATTCCAGTTTGAAGGTCGTGCCACTAGGCTCGTATGCCGTGATGTTCGTCCAGAGCACTTTCGCCACCTCGCGGATATCAATGCACTATCTCGTCCTGGGCCTCTGTTCTCGGGACAGACCGCAGAGTACGTTGATGTGCGCCATGGCCGAAAGGAGCCGAAGCACCTTCATCCGCTCATCGATGAAATCACCGCGCTCACCTACGGGCAGATGATCTACCAGGAGCATATCCTGCAATGCCTCAAGGTAGTGGGCGACCTGCAATGGACCAACGTGCACCATATCCGGCGCATCATAGCCAAGAAGGCTGGCATAGCCGCGTTCCAGCAGAACTTCCAGCTATTCGCCGATGGCGCTGCACGGCTGCACGGCATGGACGTGAAGCTGGCCGAGCAGATATGGCAGTTGCTCATCACCTCTGGCTCCTACGCCTTCAACATCGCGCACGCAGTCTCGTACACGATGCTCAGCTTCTGGACAGCCTGGCTTAAGATTCACTACCCGATGGAGTTCTACGCGGCCAGCCTTGCCAAAGCGCGCGGTGACAAGGAATCGGAATTCAAGCTGATGCGCGACGCGCTGGCGCACGGCATTGACGTGAAGCCTCCGCAGCCAGGTATCAGCAATGGCACATGGCGAGCGCACGTGAAGGTAGCCGATGACCCGGAATTCAGGGACCGTGAGCTCCTGGCTGGCTGGTCTCAGATACCGGGCATTGGCGTGAAGATGGCCGCACGCATTGACGACTGGTTCCCAGGCGGATTCCGTGATTGGCAGGATCTCGAGCTCGTGCCTGGCATCGGCCCGAAGACGGTGGATAAGATAAGGCTTTTCTCCGCGGCCAAGGACCCGTTCGATCTCTACAAGACCGAGCGCAAGCTGGCAGCCGTGCGCCGCTGGCTGCGCCATCAGACCGACGTACCGCGACCGACGGCTACCGGGGCCACGCTGGCAGCCATGGAGCAAGATAGGACAGCCGCTAACGGCTCTGCGGCTACGGGCAGCAAGGCAGGCGTCACGCGCGGCGTGCGCAAGCGCAGGCACAGCTACATAATCGGTGACCGCCTGACTTACATGGGCGTCGTCAAGCAGCGAAACTACAAAGACGCAGTGGAAGCCACGCGCGCAGCTACCGGCAAGGACGAGGAAGAGATTCTGGCCAAGATGTTCAAGCCAGAATTGCGCGAGTATTGCAGCATCAGATGCTATGATGATACCGAAGAGGAAATCTACGTCCGATTCAACCGCTTCATCTATCCGAGATGGAAACGCCGCATAGAATCCATACACGAGAACCACGACGTCATCGTTGTCGTCGGGCATCGCATCGAGGGATTCGGAACTCCCATGCAGGCCGAGCAGCTATGGGTCATAGACCCCGAGTAGGAGCCATCATGTCCGCATTGCCCGAGGAAGAGATTGAAGTGCTTGTCGTGCAGAATGCCGACCGCATGACACGCGAGAATTTCTGCCTGCACATGACCCATAGACACGGCGAATCGCTCGGCGGCATGAGCGAGCTCAATCCGCACGCGCAGAGTGATTACACCGAGGCACTATGGCGCAAGTTCCACGACCGACTGCACGGCAAGGGCATAGCCCCGTATGAGGAGGAAATAGAGCATGTCCACGAAGACTGAAAACGAAATCATAGAGGTAGGTCTCCTCGTGGTGCTGCGCGTGCCGCGGCGCATGGTAGCCGC
>Ga0306923_10000933_pt1 | contig 24726 bp, 33 predicted proteins | sample sta12Can44000108_FD_203841 | JGI IMG/M metagenome (GOLD analysis project Ga0306923, IMG submission 203841) | Lab enrichment of tropical soil microbial communities from Luquillo Experimental Forest, Puerto Rico - statanox.12C.anox.44.000.108 (v2)... | ecosystem: Environmental > Terrestrial >... | reverse complement strand
GTTGTAGCATTATATGCGGTACCAGTAACAATTCGGACTTTATCATTAGTAGTTGGTTGTCCAATTATTGAACCGATACCAACTGTTTTCAAAACTTGTACTCCAGCAAAATTAGTCATAGCATCATCGGATAATATAACAATAGTTGTTCTACCAGCCCATATATCAGCTATTGTAGCTTCTGCGAATTGGCTAGGTGTAGTATAGCTGTGATGTATATCCAGGACGGCGCATATACCGAACGGTGCAAACATATAGCCACCGTTTTGGAGGGAAAAACCCCAAATCGGTATGCCAGCTAGGCTGTGCCAATCACTAGTACAAGAAAACATATCCAAGAAGTCTGGGTTTTCTACAACTCGTGTATAAGGCAATTCCGTCCATGTTGTTAATGACTGATCTGTCCATCGCAAAGCTATTTCTGTTTGCGGTGGTATCTGAAGTTGATCTAAATACTGCGATGATCCAATTAATGCGGCTCGCCAGTTAACGTTATTACTATCGACAATACGTCGCATCCAAGGATAACTACTGACTTCTAATACAGTATTAGATGCTATATCTAAACCAAGTTCAATTTGAACATTACCTACGCTAATAATAGGATGTGTCAATGGTCCATACATTAAAACTCTAAACCAGGCCGGAGCATCACCTTGATCTGCTTCTCTGTAAATGTAAGTCGGATCGTTATTGTAACCAATCTCTATTACTTTTTCAGTATCAGCATAAGCATTGGTATCAGCCCGGCGAAATTCAGCCTGTACATCCACCCATTCATTTTTCTCAACTGGACCATGTTGAAACTTACCTGGTCGTCCATAAATACGACGTGTAATACCATCAGTATCTATAAACAATAACTTTACCATAGATCCCCAGGTTTGCCTAACGGTAGTGGCTTTCCAAGTATGTGCTAATTGTCCAAGTAGACTTCTAGCCTGGTACAAAAATCCGTCTGGTACAGATCCACCGCCAGGTACGTTTTCCAGTGCCCAGTTATTGAGAACAGCCATGGTAAAAACTATAGGTGCTGGAACAAGATTATCAATGCCAAATCGAACTTCATCTGTACGAATAATCTGAAAGTCTTGATTATTAACATTCCACGGCTGTATTTCTGCCTTAGACACAGGTATATTTGTATTATCACCAAATATAAGATTGCCGATTTTATATCGAGTCTTACCTAAAAACTCACCAGATAAACCAGCCATTAGTCACCACCTGCTGCTACTGAAGCAACTTGTGGAGCACCAGTACTAACCATCCACATCGTATTCTGCATCATTTGCATAGGTGACTGCCCAGGTCCAGTGTATATGTTCATCTGATTATTCTGATTTTGAATCGCTGGCGGTTGAGTATAAGCTCCAGCAAATGGAGTGCGTATTGTATTCTTGTTTAATGGATTATCTTCGCTATAAGTATAAATTTCACCTGTTCTGGTATTTAGCAACATCCTGACATTCCCGCCAAGCGTGCCCAATGCTCCACCAAGTACAGAGCCAAATATAAAGCCTGCGTACTTACCAACTTCATGATAAACTTCGATGCCAAGTGAAATAGCTTCATTCGTAGCTTGAATTGCAGCTGAAACTATACTAGCTATAGCACTAACTGCTTGTAATGCTGATTGAGCAGCTGCCGATCCACCAAAGTCAGCGCCACCAGTAGATGGTATCATTTGGGCAATAGCGCCAGCTGTATCCCCAACAGTCTGAGCAATATCGCCAGCAGTCTTTATAAACGACTGAACATTTTGAATAACATGAACAATATCTTCTGTATTCTCAACGCCACGAACTAACGTATCGCCAATTGCTGCGGCCGCACGAATATTATCAATGACATCTTCAAATATCTTAAATGCATCACCAATAATTTTACCAACACCAGACATAGAGTCTGTAAATTGCTGCATAGGCGAACGAGTATCAAAATTACCTACTGCGTTCTGCGTTCCACCATACCAACCTTTATAGTCAGCAGGCCCAGGAGGTGCGCCAGTTCCTTGGTGTGTATCGCCTTGTATCTGCGCAGGTGCATTTGCAACAGGACCAATAAATCCTGGTTCACCGGGTCGTGGTACACGACCAGGGCCTGCCGCTGGGGGCGTAGGTCCACCTGGACTTCTCTGTCCACCAGGAAATTCTTGTGGATTAGTAACAGTTACAGGAGTAGATGGCTGGCCAGCACCATACCAATCTTTATAGAAATTATAACCAGGAAGTGGTGGTCTTGGCCCAGCAGGCTGCTGCGGAATATTTGAAGGTGGTGCCCCAGGCAATCCTAATAGACCAGGAAGATTTTGTGGCGTAATTGGTATACCTGGAGCGCCGCCTGCAGCATAAGATGGTGTAGTTCCAGGAATTGGATGACCAGAACGTGCAGCTAAATCTATCGTAGATTGTGGAATCTTGCTTAAATCAGTCGGAGTTATAGGAGGAGGACCAGCTCCTTGTGCAGCAAGTCTTGCTCTATCATCAGCAGTTAATGGTCCAGTAATTGGACCAGTCAATATATTGCCGACACCCAGTCTACCAGAAAGTATATCATCAATACCTGCAACACCCTGAACACGAGCAGGTCGTGGACCAGCTATATTCTGGGCAGCACCCCAAGCCCATGGCAATGCAGCAACAGCAGTCAAAGCAGGGCCGGCAACTCGACCGGCAACACCAAGTCCTCTAAGAAGTCTACTTCCAGTAGCCGCTTCAGCACCTACATCGCCAACTACACTAGCAGCTTCTGGTGCGGGAACTTCTCCAGGTGGTGGGCCACTTAAATCAATGTTAAGACCGCGAAGTGCTTGTTGTTCACCTTCAGTAAAGGTGATCATATCAGGATTAGTAAGACCAGCCTGTGCAATTTCTTCAGGAGACAAACTCCGAATAACATCAAGCTTCGCACGCGCATCATACATATCGTATGTTGCTTGTAAATATCTAGTACGCATCCCACCAGCTGCACGAGCCAAACCGAGACCACCAGCGCCAATCAGGCCAGCACCTATCCCAATTGGTCCCCAACCACCTAATGCCCCAGGCAAACGTAAACCAGATAATCTATCTCTAGGGCCAGCAGGCAATCTAGGAATTGGCGCTATTTCTTGCGGTGGAGCAGGAGGCGCAGGAGCCGGAAGTGGAGCAGTAATCCCAGGAAGTATTGGCGGAACATCTGTTGCCCAGTGAACGTGTGGGCCTGTACCATAATCGCCGTGTTCGCCCATCTCAGCATCAAAATAATTTTGATACTGAGTACCAGGTCCGACTACTTGACCACCGGCTATCCGCCACTGTTGACCTGTACGCTCATTCTGGTGGATGAGCTCCATCGTTTGACCTGGAAGAACTGTCTTGATAAACTCTGAAAAAGCATCCATTCGCTGAGCAGCTACTTCAGGATCAGTTCCTGCAGGAGCAGCGAAATCAAAAGCATAACCAGATTGATGAAGTGTTCCACCATCCGCATAAGTACTTGGTACAAGTCCAAATCGAGCAGCAAATTGAACTACCCAAGGAGGTAACTTCCCAACACCAGGACCAGCATACCCACCAGTATCTAGCCCTGGCGGGTAAAGTGGTGGATTTGTAAACGTTCCTGCTTTACGAGCTTGTTCCATAGCAAATGTAGTGGTACCTTGAAGCGGGAATCTCGCTTGAGTAGCTGGATTGACTGCAGCTCCTGGAATTGGTCCAATAGGTTGAGGCTGAGTTACATCAGTGGGTGCAACTCCTCCGGCAGCGGGAACACCGGCAGCAGCAGTCCTATATGGTCCTTGCTGCGTAGCTCGTTGTACAGCATTCCAATATTCTGTTCCTTGAGGACTGGGACCAATTTGTGGATTCTGAGTAAGAACCGCAGCAACCATTGGATTGCTAGCATATTGTGGATGTTTCGAGAAAGCATCCCAGAATTTAGGTATGGAGTAATTAGGATCCATTACCTGTTCTTTAGTGCCCCAACCAGCGCCAGGAGCCTGCTGATATATCCCACCAACTCCACCTACGCTAGCATTACCACCACTAGTGTTGAATTGATCATTTGCACCGAGATTACTTTCATCGGCTGCAATAGCAAGAGCAGCATTAATCTGATCATTACTAGCACCACGTCTACGACCTTCATTGATAATTCTATTAGCAATATCTGCCTGTCTAGCATTTAACCCGCCCCCAGGAGCCAACTGCGCCGGAGCGCCGGCAGGTCCAGCAGGCTGTGCTGGAGCAGCAGGAGCAGGTGCAGCAGGTGCAGCAGGTGCAGGTGGTCGTGTAGGTGCAACAGGCCCAATAAATCCAGGTTGACCAGGAGTCGGAGCCGCTGGAAGTGCACCACCAAGAGGAACTCCTCTAGGTCCAACTAATGGCACACCAGGTGGTGCTTGCTGAGCACCAGGAAGTGCTCCCGGTAAGTTCTTAGCCCATGCATCTGGCGGTACACCAGGAATAGCAGCACCAGGAACACCTGGAACTTGTATTTGACCAGTAGGTAATGGAGGTCCGTACAACTCACCAGGTCGCGTGAGTGGGTTATCTCCACGATTCCAAAGATCAGCTATGACCCTAGTTGTATCAGTTACAATCTTTGTAATGTTTTGGAACAGACTCCAACCATCTTGAGCTATCTTAAGCCATGCTTGCATATCAGAAGTAATAAAAGCAATATACTGGTCAAAACCGCTAACTTGGCCTCTACCGGAAATGCCTACATTCCCTGCCGATGTATAAGTTCCGCCTCCAGTCCCACCGGGCGCGCCACCGGCTCCTCCCGCCGCGCTCCCCGATAGCCCTCGCGCGGCCCCTGAGGCTACCTGAGACGATGCGTCGCTAACCGCGCCCGTACCGCTAGAGATTCCGTACGCATAATTCGTCGATAGATTTTCACCCATCTGATCTGGTGATGTATCGTGTAATGGCCCTTCTTGGGCAGGTGAACCTGTATTCCAAAAATTCTTTATTGAGTTGGCAGCTGCTTTTAATGCATCTTTCAACGTAGTGGGGATTGCAGCTAATATACCATCGGCCAGACTTTTTATAAGATTCTTACCAATTTGTAGCAAATCTATATCATCAAACCAGTGAACTATTTTGTTCTTAAGGTCAACAAAAGCTCCGACCAAGCTATCCCAGCCACTACTGATAGCATTTGTAAGTATATTCCACCAATTGGATACTGTATTTGTTAAACTATCCCAAGCACGCTTTACATCATCAATCAGACCGTGAAGTCCACCAAACTTTTCAGTGACTTCACCAATCTTTTGCTTGACTGTATCCCAATGAGTAACTAAAAGAACAATACCAGCAATAAGTAAACCAATAGCAACAATGACGATACCAATTGGATTGGCATCCATCAATACATCCATAACGCCAAGAGCAATATTAAGAAGTTTAATTGCAGCAACTAAACCAAGTATAACTTCTATTTCATGCGGGCTTAAAAGACCAAATAATACACCAATGAAATGTGCAACTCCTGGTAACCAATACATTAACTCTGATAGAGCGTCTGCGAAATCTTTGAAGAATTGTGGTAGTCTTGGTCCAAGTTCTTGAACTATTTGTAATAATGTTTTACCAAAATCAGCTAAAAATTCATTAAGCGCTGGAGCCATTGCTTGAACAGCAGGGCTAAGGACTCGCAGCGCTTCAACAAATGAGGTAAAGAATGATACAAGCCCAGGCTGAATAGCTAAACCAAGCCTATCAAGTGTACTAGCAATAATAGAAATTCCTTGGCCCAATAGATGTATAAGGGGCCTTGCTTCTTCAGCAGATTGATTTAGTAAATTAAAGAAATTCAATATACCAGCTTGACCACGAGCACTTTCAGTCCACTGTCTGAATGTAGCAGCTATTCGTTCTAACTGTTGGAGGAATCCACCGCCTGTTCTTTCAGCTATATCAAAAAAGTTAGATAATCCGATACCAAGATCACGTATAATATGAGCAAGTCTAGTAAAATCATCCAGTACTTGATTCATTATTTGTAGAAGGCGACCACTTTGTGCAGCGTTTTGGACCCAGTTATTGAACTCATTCGCTATATGAGCTATAGCTTGTCCAATTCTAACAAATATCTGTGAACCAACAGTGGTTAAAGTCCTCATCATTTCCATGAATGGCTGTATTGCTCCACGAACAGCCTGGAAACCATGTACTAGATTGTTAGTAAAAGTTTGAAAAGCAGTTTGAGTCTCAGGTTGTAATAAGAATTGAAATACTTGACGGAAAGACTGTCCAAATTCACTAGCAAGTCGTTGGCCTGCTTGCATTAATAGTGGTAACCATGTATATACCAGCGGTTGAATATCGGCAATAAGTGGTTGAAATAATGATTCCTGAACCATCTCACGAGCGCCACGAATGGCATATGAGAACCGCTCTATAGAAATTACAAATTCTCTAGCTGCAGGCGATAATTCACGCAAAGATTCAATAAACTTAGCTGGATCACCAATTGAACCTATAGCTTGTGCAACACCATGAAATCCAGCAGCTAATGTACCCAAAGAAACAGCTGCAGCACTAATGCCGGCAGGAAGTAAAAGCATAGCACCAGCAAAATCTTTCATAACTTCAAGAGCTGCACCAGCAACTATAGTGAGCTCGTGTAGCCCACCACCACCCATAATACCCAAGGCCCCCGCCGCGCCTGTCCCAAATAGGCCATAAACACCGATATTGGTCATAACTTTGGCAATACCAGTAAGTTTATCTGACAGTTTTTCTAATGCTTGGCCTGCTTTTTCTGCTTCGTTACGCATATTAGAAAAACCAGTAGTGGCAGCTATATGAGCAGTATTAAACCTTTCAACTTCAAGACGTAAAGCAGATAATCTAGTCTGGTAACGTTCATAAGCCTCTTGTGAGCGCAATAACAAACGTTGTTCATTTTCTCTAGATCGCTGGACATCACGTCCTAAACGTAATAACGTTTCACCTTCTGTTTGTTCTCTACGTCTAGCTTCTTGTAACTTACGTTCAGTATCTAGTTTTCGTGTGGATGCACGTTCGTAATCTTGATTATATCGTTCGTATGTTTTGCGAAGTTCTTCAACTTGACCGCGTTGTCTAACTAGAGCTTCAGCGCTAAGAATACTACTTTGTCGATTTTTATCAAATTGAGTATTAACTTTGCCCATTTCAGCATCAAGGGCAGCAGCTTCAGCTTTTGTTGAAGCCATTGCAGCTTGAGCCTCTTGGGCACCACGAGTATCGGCGGTGATTTCAATCTCACCATGCGCTCTACCCAAATTATAATCAGGCATTAGTAGCCGCTTCTGAGAATCTCATCGCCGTCTTCTGTCTCGGAAGCATGCATCCCACTAGAGAATGGATCAGCGAAGCCTGCTGTAGATTTCTCCATATCATCGCCCATACACCGAGCAAAGGCGCGTTGTTGTGCTGACCTCGCAAAACTCGCGTTGAGCGCATCTTGACCAGCATGCTCAACAACCCCTTCTACATATCGACCAAAAGTGAATATCCCTTTGTCGAAAAATAGTCCTGCAGCACCTTTAACCCCAAAAATTTCACTCGGCGGTTGGTTGTACGCTTGGGCCATCTGCCACGCTTGCCACGCTTCCCGCTTCATTCCAAATACTTTTCAAGTCGTCCATCGACCGCCCGAAGGCTGAAGCAAAAATAGCCATACGATCTTCCATGCTTATATCTTCAATATAAGCAGTAGCGATAAATTGAGGATTCCCCCAGTCTTGAGGACCGCCGTAATCAACTTTCTTTTCGTCATTAGTTACACGCGGTCTAATAGTAGCAGCCATAACTACTTCATCAATTGCCATAAACATATTCGCAATTGAATCAGGGTGTTTCGTCATGGTTTCTTGCATACGTCTATTACGCTCTTCAGTGCTGATTGAATCTTCCATCAGCATAGGCGTGAATGTATCCAAATAACTCATCAGATTGAGTCTAAACAGATCCTCACGCTCAAGACGAAGCACTCGACAAAGTTGTCCACTAGGAAGCGTAACGTCAAACTCAGTTCTTTGCTTTTTCCGCCAACCAGTAGGTGCGTAGGGATTGACTGGTGCCATTTCTGGCTTGAATGGAGGTTCTTCTGGTTCAGCTGCAGCTTTAGTTTCTGCGCCTATATCTCTACGTTCAAGCTCTTCACCTATTGCATGTCTGGCAGCACGACGAATCGTGGCTTGCTCTGCATCGTCTAAGCCAGCAGTAATTGGATTACTCATTTGACCTCCATTGGGTTCCTAGACCTCTTTTGGGCTCTGATATTCAGTTGTAACTAATTCGTAGTAACAATCACCGGCTTGCTCGGGTCACCTTCAACACCAGGACCAGGAACTGCGTTCTGCACATAGGTAACTTGGAACCAGTATTGGGTAGCTGTAGTAAGCGTGGTAATCTGAGTATCATTGGTATTCGGATTACCACCACTTGCAGAAGCAACCTTAGTCCAAGTTACACCAGCATCAATACTCTGGTAAACTTGGTATTTATCGTTAGTTGCATTGAAAATACCAACTTGATCCCATACCAAATCTACGGTAGTAGTTCCAATAGCATCAGCGTATAGATTAGTAGGCGAAGGCAATGGGTTGGCTTCTGGCGTGCCTGGAATAGCCGAATCGTGCTCTTCATGGATGAACTCGTAGAGCCACCGGCCACCATCTCCGACCATCGGCAAGCCGACGCCGTCAATACGACTAGTCTGGAACGCTCCACCACGAAGATCAGCCTGAAGTCGGCCATTTGCCTTAGCACGATAGATGCGCGTCTTGAGATTACCACCAGCGTCTGAAATAGCACGACCGTCTATGCGAACGTAAGGTCGAAGGTCATCACCAGACTTACGCATGCGCGTTACGCGGGTGGGTGCTACGCCCTCTTCAATGACTGAGCCACCGCTGAGGAGCGACCAGCATGTCATATTCATACCACCAGCTTCGAGGCTCCAGTCAACCTGAGGACCGCGACCGTGAACAGCAACTAGAACATCGTCACCACGCAACTCATCATACTGCTCTGTTTCAGAGAAGCCGAGAGTCATTGCGACAGGCAGCGGATAACTGGTGGCCCCTAGACACGTACCTTGCGCATCCGTATACGGCGTAAGACTCAGTTGACGCAAGCCATAAGGCAAGACATCAGAAGTACCTGACGTGCAAGGTGCTGCGGCCGCCAATTGACTAGGTCCGGTCATTTTTGCTCCTTCTTAATTGGATCCTTATACGTATGCGTTTCTATTGGCTGACCTGTTGCCAAATCGAACACGTGAAAGGTAACGTAACCAGGCGTCGTGCACGCCCAATGCTTACACTTGACTTCAAGTTCGCCACTACCATTCCTAACAATGCCGTGAAGAGTACCGCGACACCGTAGCTCAAGAGGTTCAAAATCGAAGTCAGGCATAACCATTATTCAGGCACCACCTGAACAAGTTGACCGCTTTCGTTGTAATCAACTTCCAAGAAAGCATGTGTATTTGAACCAGCCTTCCTGTCGTCAATAAGCAGATAATCGAGCTGCTCATCGGAAAATTCAGATGACTCGATCATCTTATCATTAGCTACACTCCATGTATGAGTAGCAATATCATCATGCAACTCAATACCTAAAGTTTTCCACTGAGCCGGTGTAATCTTCCGATGGCTAGCATCACCAACGTACTTAACGAATGGCCCTTTGCGCGTTGGCTTAGGAGCACGCCGACGAATATCGCCAGGCGGCTTTGGCGCGTTAGCAGGCAACGGCTTGTTCGGCTCTTTCTCAGCTGCCGAAGTCTTGGCTGGTGTCTCGGTCATTCTGATTCCTTTCTAAACCGATGCTGTAACTTTGTCTAGTATTCTATACGATGACGACCGACATATCGTCTGATAAGCGTCATCACGTAAATCACGCGAACGTAATCCAGGAATAGCTTGACTAAGCGTAACGCCGTCGGTACCATCAACTTCAATCATATTGCCTAAAACAGCGTCTAAGATATTGAAAACATTGTCTATTCTGACAAAATCAGTTGAAAACTGCTTATAAACGTGGACCCAAATTGTCAAAGTTTTAACTGGAATAAAACAAATGTCATCACCACGCAGTCCTTCACCTTCATTACCCCAACTAAGGACCATAAACATGGTATCAGATGGCCGTTGATCACCATCATAATTAACTAAAACAGTGTCTTTGCTAAAGCCGAGGTCAGTTAATAACGATTCAGCTAAAATCGCATCATAGATGGCTGCCCTAGACATCAGCGCCGCCTAGTTTTTCGCGTAGTAGCTGTTTTAGCCGTCGTTTTGGTGCTAACAAACCGACCTTTGACATCCCTGAAGTAAATTCTGATCTTATTGGTTTTCTTGAACAGCTTTTCAGCCGCTCCGCGAACATGTTGACCATGTTCAATGGCTCCTTGAGATGTACCTCGATCATATCCAATTCCAGGAGCTATCACAGGCAACACAGGAGCCGGATTATCAAGATCATGAAGCATTTCTTCAAGAGATTCCATGAAAGCACGAGCTGTGGCTATAAGAGTTGGCATAACAATTTGAAACTTACCACCATTTGACTTTTCCAGATAAATACCATATTCCATACCATGGCCCATATACAGATGATAAAAACCAGGACGGCTATCAGCTTCAGCCCAAAGTGTATTACGAGCATTCCAAGTTCTGTTACGCCAAGGAGCTTTTGCCTTCATTTCTGCTTCACCACGAGAAGCGGCTACATCAAGATCAGTTTTGATAAACCGATTTATTCTTTCATCAAGCGTATCAATATTACGGCCTAAATCACCTTCGTTGAAAGTAAATCGCTCACGAAATAATTCACCGGTCATAATTAGCTCCCATAATCTGGGTTGCCGGTGAATACAACGACGGCAGCACGAGTCTCATAACCATTAGCCGGTAACAATCCTTCAACTTTGTACTGCCTATAAGGATCTTTCCACCAATCATTAGGTTGAATATCAGCGTCGTAACTACCAATCAAAATATAGTCGTCCCGCCGAACCATACCATCATCATTGCTACTGTAATTAATACCATTAGACACAGTTTGATTTATGAAACGGAATGTCTGAAGCGGAATTACGACATCCTGAAAATCACGTCCCCCACCGGGTTTGTCAACTGGCTGCCTGCGATGAAGAGCAATTTCAATCGGACCAGCGATTGTAGCCGTTTGATTGATAAACCAATCAGTAGTATATCGCAACAAACCAGTAACTATATCAGTGAAAATTGGATTCTTAGTCGGTGCGGACATATACACCACCATAAGGCTGTAATCCATACGGCGGGAACACTCCATGCCGCTTGGGGTAACGCCGTTTGATCTTCCCAACACTAGTAGCATTAAAGCCGGCTACAGCATCCCAATATTTGAGCATCTCAGTAGCATGTTGGTATGTCTGACTAAGCGGTCTAGCAGCACCGGCATCAGAAACATCAGTCAATGCAGATAGATCGCCCACCCTCTGTAACCAGAATTGCCAAACAGTGGCGAATACACCATTCTGATTACCATCTAGAACAGTACCGATCTTAGTATCATTCCAATCGGTAAGCTCAGCCGTCCACGTAGGAAGGTTCAGCTTGACTTTATCAATCGTCGCTTGATCAGCCAACTCACTACTCTTTCTTCAACGCTTCCTTAAGCCGATCAACAAGAGCATTCTTATTGCCACTTGTGGATAAATCACGAGCGTGAAGTTCTTCCTTGAGTTCCTCAACTGTCAAATACTCAATATCTGTTTCTTCTTCCCCAACTTCAGTAACGCTTTCACCAGGAACAATTACGCCACCAGCGAAATAACCTTCAATTTGAGGATCGAATGGACGTTGAGCAAATACCGGCTCAGGACGTTTACCTTCCTCATATGGCTCTTGTGCAGCCAAAGAAGGTGGCTGATATTCCTTTTCTTTGCCGAATTTTCGATCATTCTCCTCGATCTGATAGCCAAGAGCGTGATCTTTCAGCCAAGCTCGATCCTCATCAGACAATGGTTTTTCAAGGTCGATGTTTTTGCTCATACTTACCTCACACTGTTGCAGTGGAATGGATGTAAGCGGGCGGGATCGTGTAGGAAGCGTTCGCCGTGACCTGCGTGATAACGGCTCCAGTCCGACGCCGAATACCAGTTCCAAAACCATGGACGTAGTATCCGTCAATCAGCGGATACCGTTGCTGATTACCCGGCATCAACTTCAAGCCTCGCCACGCTGGCGAAGCATGCTCTCTAACACCTACAATGTTCTCATCGACATTGACCCCGCCAGTGGACAGGATCGTGAAGTAGCCAACGGGCATCAGAGGCTCTTCAATCACCATGACATCCATGTATGCACCGGATACACGCAATCCATTCCAACTTGCCGGAGCCTGACCACCTAGCAAACCTTCAGCATTCGGAACTAGCAACGCAGGTTGACCAAGAGCAGGTACAAAGTCATAGTTAGCAGTCACAGCATTAGCGCTAACTTGACCAAATCGCCACTTACGAATGCTGTTGATCTCGCTTCTATTGGCGAAGCAGACCAACTGCGTTCCGGTATCCCAACCATAACCATGTTCAGTTAGGTGATTTACTGCTGCCTCAAAATCACCTGAATCAATAGTGGCTGCACCACTAGTAAGATAGTGACTATGTGTACCATCAAACACATTACCGCGATAAGCAGGTGGTACCCAGCCGTCTGCGTTTGCCAGCGGGAACACGTTGAACGACATCGCATTGATAATGGTCACTCGTGAACGATTATCGAACAGAGATTCCATCGTCTTGCGGAACACGAGTGCCTGATCTGCCTGGATTGCCTTCGTATGAATAGCTTCGATTTGCTGACTAGGAGCATCCCGAAGGAATTTCCAAGTGTAGCCCAACTTCAGGTCATAGTCCTGGTAGGCGTATGCCAGCTGGTAGTAACTGATATTCGTGTTCTGCCCTCGCGGGATACCGAATTCAGTCGCAACCTCGAATTGGAAATCACCGATCTGAGGAACAAGCTCAATATCGGAAATCACCGGGTATGTCAGAATCCCAACGAAACCCTGCTTATGTTCGTTGTAAACTGTGTTGGCATCAACAAATTCGCCCCACAGCTGATTCAGATCGACACCATCTGGGGTATGGGTGAGGATATCACCTTCAACCAAAGTGCCGGAATGATAAACCGGAGATGTCATTTCAGTCCTTTCAGGGTTTTACTCAGATCAGTAGGGCTTCGGATCGAAATTGACCTCAAGACGATCTGGCTCGACAGTCACTCCGACGTAATATGTCCCAACCCCGCCCGTGGACGAAACCGCACCTGTAGTGGGATCAGCAAAATACTTGGTGCCTGCAACACCAAAGTTGGTACCTGGAACACCCGCAGTAGGACCGAAATCGCAAATGCAGCCCATTCGCATAATATCCTGGCGGGCCACCTCCTTTAGTGGACCAACGCGACCAGGCTTATCATTGAAAACCCAAACGCCTATGCAACCCGACTGACCTGCGCCCTTGACTGCCTTGCCGGTACTGTCTAGGCCATAGGCGTACAATTTCCCCAGATCAGCGTCAAGGACATCGACAGCCACGTCAGCCCTGAACCCACCGTCAATTGGATCGTACTTATCAACTCGGGCCATCAGAATTCCTTTCTAAATATGCTTCCAGATTTTACGACTGATTATAAGGGTAATGGTTGCACGGCCAACAGGATAAAACTCTGATATTTCTTGGTGGGTCCAAACACCAGTCGCCCACATTCTACGAATTTCAAGAACATCTTCTTCGAAAAGTTTTGCAAACCAATGCTTTTCACCTTGCGAAGTAGTATGACCAATATGGAATCCTAAATCATCATATTCACGATGACAACTATAACACATTGGATCATAGCTAGTTACAATTCGTGGATCATATTCATGATTCCATGCGTACTCATATGCTTGATTATCACAATTCTCACACAAATATTTAGTGGCTAACCCATAGGTCTTACGAACAAGTTCGTGTACATGCTGATATTCAGCTGAACTTGTCACTAATGGTTCCCAGAGTTTATGCTCTAGGATTCCTGGTGCGAGTTCAGTCGTAATCATCACATAAACTTCGTTGCTTGAGTCCCAAAACCTGGTATCTTGTACTTTTCACCAAGCCGTTTTTGCTCAGTAACTCGATCACCAGATTTACTACCTGAAGGATGTGATCCACTAGCTGGCGGAGTCTGGTGCTGATCGCCTTCGGCTGGAACTAACAGATACGGCTTATCTTTGGCGATACGCTTTAGAGCAAGATCAAGTCCTTCAATCTTCTCTTTTTCGACGTCGATGTTCAATTCATCAGTACTAATAAACCTGACGACATCCTCAGCATTTTGCCAGCTGTACTTCTTGTCGGTAGCAATACACCATACAAGAAATTTGCTTTCTAGCAGCTTTTTCAGCTTATCATTTTCAGCTTTGAACTCATCACGCTCCTTAGCGACATCTTTGTCGCCTTCAGCCTTAGCCTGATCAGCCTTAGCTTTGGTGAGATCTTTGCTTAACTGTAAATTCTTCGTTTTTTCAGCGTCAAGTTGCTCTTCAAGACTAGATACGCCAGACCCACTACCAGATTCTCCAGCCCCTTGGTCACCGGGTTTAGGAGTAGCTGGCCCAGAATCAGGCTGTTTTGGAGGATTTTGTGGAGCTTGCGTCTGGTTCGCGGGCTGATTCTGATCATTTTGCTGATCACCATCTTTGGGCGGTTCTTGACGTTCACCTTCAGGCATTGATTTTGGCTCCTAGTCCCAGGAAAGGTTGATCAAACCTTAATAGCCTTTATCCTACGCGACCGCGACTCATCGCGCTCTAATAAGAAATCATCCAAGTCCATACGGCTGTTTGGAAAGTGGCTTATATGGTTGTGTAAGTGGATCAGGTGTACTCGTAGCTTTCACAGCTTTAGCCGTATCTGAAGCATGTGTTCCGAATGCACCAAAATTCGATCCACTTGTACTAGATGATGCACTTGAACGCTTGCCCATACCAAGCATTTTTGGATGGGCAATACTTCCCATGATGCCACCACCTAGTAAACCGCCACCAAAGCCTCCGCCGAAGCCATGACCAGGCATATTGGGCCAGCCACCCCAGTTACCGGGCATATTGAAATTATTTAGCCGTCTAAGCCTGCCCAAGCCACCTATTCCACGACCTCTACCACCAGGTAAATTTGGCAACATAGACCTTACAGATGATCTATCACGCCTGGCCCTGTAAATATCGCGATCAGCTTGTCTTTCACCGCGTGTTATATCTCTTACAACACCAGCAAAAATACCCATGACTTATCCTTTATGGTGCTTTGGGCCTTGACCGATATGTAAACCACGTTCACGCTCTGGCAAGCCACGGTACGCCGGTGAAAAATGTAACCGTTGTGTTATCTCATGATGGCCACCAGTCGCATGGGCCTTACCTATCGCCCATCTACGCAGCTTTGGATTAGCAAAGAATAATCGCCATTGCGCGCGACTATAAAACGGGTGATGGCCAGCTGCCGGCTGGCCGGGAATAATACCAGGTGGACCCTCAGCTTTAGCTGCCCTAGCAATCTTCCTAACATCATGCCTTACCATAGTATGTCCACCATTGCGAGCCATTATTTACGCTTCCTTGTTGCGCGCTTTGCCTTTTTAACTGTCTTTTTGGTCGTTGACGCAACAGGAGCAGCGCCTTTTTTGCCTGCTTGTTTGGCCCGTACCATTGCGGTAAACTTCTGACGTGCTGCCAATTGCGCTGCGCTGGCCATTATGTGAACTTTCTGTTCGTTTTGACGCCACCAACTGAGCCTTTGATGGCCTTACCGCTGGCCTTTCGACCAACCAAACCTGCTTTCTTGGCACCACCAAATGTTTTCTTTACTGTTTTCTTTCGCCTAGCCATAATTACTTGCCTTTACGACGACGACCGGTAGCAGCCATCTTCTGAAACTTGGCCTTCCCATATTTCTTACGGCCAATCGCCGCAGCCACGGCAGCAGGATTGCTAACCCCGCCGCGCTTTGAAATTGACTTGGTTAGCGCCTTGAATCTTGCGCCAGAACCTAACTTTGGTTTCCTCTTTGCTGCCATTATTAACCTCCTGGTGCTCCATTAGTGGCCGGCGCTCCTGCGCCAACTAAATCTGGTGATGGCGCCGGTGCGGGTGGCGGCGTTGGCGTTATAGCATTCACTATCTTCTGTGCATCAGCTAAAGCCTGCGCAAAGTCCTTTGTCTCATCAAGCTTGTAGCCCATAATATTGTTAAGCTGCTCGAAGAACCAACTTACCGGCAAACAAGCACCTGGCGCTCCTGGCCCAGCCGTAGTCCAAAGTGAAATCAAATCCTGTAAATCTTTGGACTTGTTCTTAGGCATTGCGTCGTCGAACGCAGTAGAGAATATGGCACCTTCAACATCTATGTCCTCATAAGCAACCATCCAGCCATTTATGAGATCATAGATGAATTGGTCTCCGACATCGAGTAAGTCAAGTTCTTTCTCTTGGTTCTTAGCAAGAAGTGGGCCAAGTTTGAGTTGTAAGGCAATACCACTTTCCGCAGTCGTAACATCAACAACGCCAACAGCAATATCTGGTACCCCAAGGGCCTGTTGCATTGCCTCGTCAAGAGAGTTGATGTGGTCACCAAATGGTTGCACGGTTGTAATTCCAGAAACTCGTCCAAATTGTCCGCCAGATGCAACCTGTACCACTGATCGTGGACTAATTTCCCATTCGACTTCATTGCCGCTCGGATCTAACGGTGGACTAGCATCAGTCCAATAAACTCCTAAACCTTGCATAATCAGAGTCAAGTCCTCATCGGACATGGCCTGGTTGATGGCGGTGATGACGCTTTCAACGCCAGCCAATTCAGATGTACCAAAAAAGCTACCTGGCGGCGGCATATTGCGCCAATGGTACACTGGAATCTGATTGATTTCTGGAGGCAAATAGAATGGGTCTTGTACTTCTTGGATCAGACTAAGCTCTGAAGCAGGTAAGACTCGATCATCCCACTTACCTATTTCATATAGTCCAAGCTCTGATGTTATCCGGCCTGTTGGGAAGCCAGCATCATCAAGCTCTCTGCGATACGTCTGCCGACGAACCACTTCCTTTCCAGTATACTGATTGAGCTTAAGTGTATTATTTGGATTATTGATGATATCAACCAAATGACAACCGATATAATTGCCTTGAGAATCCTCTATTGGAAAATAATGCTCTGCACGAAGCTCATTAATGCTGATTCGTTGACCAGGCAAACGCTTAGGATCAGCTGTAATATGTAGAAGCGCATCACCTTTAATAAGCATGTAACGCTTCATCTGAGCGAACTTACTTGGCATCCGCTCACGTTTAAATAAATTCTGGATAAAAATGGCTACAGTTTGAGTATTAGCAGTCTTTGGGAACGTTGGATCTGGCTGAACATTCCAGCCAACAGCTAAGAACCTATTTACAGCTTCGATACACTTCTTCGCACTAGGGACATAAATCTGAACGCTGTCTTCATCTTCTTCGGCCCAGCTTGAACTTGTACTCGATGGCGGCGCAACACTAGGAATGGTATTAACCCCGCCGCGGAGCGTAATCCTAATGTGCTCGGGACGGTTGTAGTACATGTCATCGTAAAGCATGTACGCTTTAAGACGAATACGGTCGTCATTATTGCTAAGATTTGATATCAGACGGCTAAACTTGAGGTCATCGCGAATAAAGTCGATGGCTGAGTCGTCAATACTGCCGAATATCTATCGGCATCAGACCACCTCCGATCTTTTTCTACGGCTGACTACAGCGTAAACATATTGCACGTGAACTCCGTAAGTCTTCGCTAATTCTACCGCGCTGACCCCTTCGGCACGTAATCTACGAATCTCTCTAATATCATCATCAGATAGTGTAGCTTTATAATGTTTAAACCCACGAGTACTTGGTTTCGGAGCACAACCACCTTCATAATTTGGCGTATAGTGAGTTCCATTCTTTACGGAATCACGAACGTTATCAGTATGTGTCCCCCATTTTAGATTTTCAGGCCTATCATCATCGTGAATATCATTAAGATGTCTAACCTCAGCTTCATCAAATGGCTTAGGTCCATGCCAAGCTGTACACACTAAAGTAGCTCGCTTAATCAGCGGGAAACTAGTATGCGATCTATTATATCCTTGATATACTTTACCTGGTATAAGCTTACCATTCTTGTAAACATTGCCTTCATTATCAGCTTCCCAGCCAGGATAGCCAAATACTGAAAGATTTATGCTCACTTAGCTTCAGCTTTCTCTTTATTTCGATCGGCACGCCTAACGATAGGCATGGAAAGCACTACGATCTTTTGAGTACGACGATTGTGATTACACGTCATTATAGGGCATATATCACAGTGTTTATGGTCCACTACTGCCATTCCCTCCAGTCGGGGAATCCACCCTTCACATTTATCATACTCCTGAGCGGCTTCTCGCGCTTATTTAAGAAGTTGCGGCCTTTGCGACCGACTCTGATCCTAGCTTTTGTTACTTTAGTACCCATGTCGAGCAACGTTCCATCGCCAAAATACCCAATCATGAAGCGTCCGAGAGCTTCAGGAGCATGGTCATCCTTCTTCATTGGGTTCTCATAGCGATCACGACTTAATTCGGCATCCTCTCTGCGTTCTGGATACCTATAAGCCAACATTTCTTCACGCATACGCGGACAATTTCGGCGATCAATCATAAGCTGAGGGCGCCAAATATCAGAATTTGACTCGCTTAACATGGCTCCTTCACGATCAATTCTGCCTTTTCGCAGTGCTTGGCGTATCAAATTGATGCGAAGATTGAGTTCGCCACCAGTTTTCGCAGCTGGCCTAATGTGAAGCCTGTCCTGAAGTGTTCTAGTGCTCATCGGATCGGCTGGATCAGGGAAGAACACTTCAAGTTGCGGTGGGTTGAGCCGTCTACGCTTGATTTCTTCCGCGAATTTGTCTGCAGTTAAACCCATTTCATGTACTTCAGCCAATACATTAATTTCCTGCCAAGGCCCCACTTGGATTAGAAGCCAGACATTCGGGTTGGTAAAGCCGTAGTCAGTAGCTGCGTACGTTTCCCACTCAGGGTTGAAACGTAGATCACCAACATGGTACGCCTCATCGAAATCTTTGAACACTTGACCGGCGAATTCAGTGAAGTCGGCCGCAATTTCTTGAGCAAACAACTCAGGTGGTAGCTCTTCAACCAGCTGAAGTATTTCACCATCAATATATAGCTGCTGTTGATCAGCTATCTCGAACGCGCTTAGCCCTGGTGCACCTTCGAGAGTTAGCAGTAACTGTCTTACGTCCTCATCACGAGTCTCACCGACATAAACGTAAGGATTGTACCAGCTAGGAACACGCCAAGATTCCCATTCTGGGTTATAAAGGTCTTGTCCCATTTGGAATTTATCATAGAAATGGTTGTGCCCAAGTGGTGTAGATGTGTGAAGAGACCATCCTTTGTAGTCGTTAAGCATTGGGCGGATGAATCTATGCCATATTGACGGCTTAGCTTTTGCCGCCTCAGCCATAATCACTCCGCATAACGCTTCACCAACAAGGTGTTCAGGGTATTTTGCGCTCTGACAGTGTATCTGGAATGCACCCTTCCACAAACTAAGGTGCATATTCCCGCCAACAGCGTCGTAATAGCTTCCTGGCTTATCAATCGGCAATTCTAGCATGTTGCATAGGTGCCAAATGACCCGAAATTCCTTCTCAGCAGTGGAATATTCGTCTGAAACGATCCAAAATATGCGCGCTTTGCCCTGTTTTAGCCATTCTTCGGCCACAGATCGCGTGTAAAGAGCCTCTGGCAAAAGCACGTGCCCGCCCAAATCGCTCTTGCCAGTACGCCTACCGGCACACCAAACCTTGTGTCTCGCTTGGCTTTCCAGCACTAATTCCTGGGCCGGGTGTGGGTCCCAAGATACTAGTGGGCTATCATACACCGCCCACGGGTTAAGTAGTGCCGGCATGGCATACTATGGGCTAGCTTGATAGCCATCACGGGTGTATGCGTGCTCTACCGCAGCATTTACCTTGTTAATCACGTTCGCAGTAATACCGCTCGTTGATGGCTGTCGTGTATAGCTACCATCCCAATTCAGCACAACCGGCCATTCTAGCGGATCACTGCTACGAACGCCGGTATCAAATAGCTGTGGATCTGGTACCGGCTTGCTCGTACTTGAGCCTGAAGCGCTATTTGTGCCCTTTGGGACCTGGCCTTTTGGGATGTTCGGACCACCCCATGGGTTCAGAGTTTTGCCGAATTTCTGCCCACTAGCCCCAATCGGCTTGGTATTCGGCGTTCCTGTCTGCGGGCCTCTTGGAACGGCTCCATATGGCGTTGTCATTATATATCCTGACTTCCACCGCGAACAGGCGGACGCTGCTTACGCAAGTCCTGAATCGGCTTCTGAAGGCCACCGGTGTACTGTGGCGGAGTGCCTCCAGCAGTGCCCTTCCACGGGGTCTGTGTTCTATCGCCGCCAGCTGACCGAACGTTGTACGTCAGGCCGACACCATTAATGCCAGTGGCTTCAGTAGCGCCCTGAGTAACCTTTTTGGTGAGCGGTACGCCGCCGCCCTCTGTGCCGAATGTGGTGTCTCGGCCACCAGACTGGGCGAGGCCGCTTGAGCCTCCACCCGCATTCGCTGGGTATCCAGTTGTTGCCATCAGAAGCTCCTATTCGCTTTGGATTGAAGTTCGCCTTGGTTGGATGGTACATCACGGTTACCAGTGCCAAACAAACTATTCATCTTACCAGCTGGGTCTGTCTGCCCTCCGCTATCCATTGTCCCATAACTTGGGTTCGCAGGGTCCATGCCAGTAGGCCTGGGCTGCTTCTTACTCGATGGCGCGTAACGTGTACCTGGTGAACCGGGCGTGCCTCGTGGGTATTGCGGAACATTCTTAGCCATCGCTAAGCCCTTCACGTATCAAACTTGCCGCACATTGATCGATAAGCTCACCACGCTCTTCAGCTAACTGGTTTAACTGAGACTGTTCGTCATTGCTCAATGTTACCTGCATAATTGCTAACCTGCTTTATTTGAAGTTAGTGTTTCCATACGGCGCGAATGTACCAGGCCCACCAGGCATGTCAGCATACCGAATTGGGTGGTGGCTGTAGTTGATGGCGCGCTGTTCGATGGCCATCTGGTCAGTATTATCGACCACGCGAGGAATAGGGTGGAGCGCCATCCTCTTGTAAGGAACTTGCCATGCCATTTTGGGTTTTCCTCCTGTTATCTTGCTACCTGGAATTGAGCCTGTGGGTGAACTCGGTCCAGCAACCGTATTCTGAGAGGAACCCAAGACCTGGACCGAGCCACCACTTGTTGTGTGCGAGGAGTCAGGCGCGAGGAAAGACCCGGTAGAAGGTCCGCTGAGTTCGTACACACTTCGATTATACCCTTACCCGGCTCATCGCGCGACGGGTACCTATTGACCCTGGACAAATTTAACCTTACCATCCTCGTCCAATGTTACACCAGTAATCTCATCCCTAATCGCATCAGCTCCCATAGCTCGGTCAATTTTGCGCTGCTTTTTTGCGTTCTGTATTTTTGCCTTGGCTTCTTTACGTCGCTTTGCTAAGTCTTGCGCATCCTGAACCTGCTGTTGGTAGCTTCGGGCTTCATCCGCCCGGCGACCGTAGTTGCGTTCTGGCTCTGCCTGGTGCGGTTCTGTTTGCGGCTGACCTGGTGCATGGTGCGTTATATCGCCTTCAACCCAATACTTGTTCATATCGTCTTCTGAAATTGGTTCGCCGGTAATCGGTTCGCCGTCCTCGTCCACTTCAACTAACTCCGCGTCAACAATCCCCACGCCTAAGTCACGGTGTTCCTGTCTGCTCATTGGCGCGATCCCAGCAACCTGGCTAAGCAACTCCTCCCACGGCGCGTGCTTAACATTGACCGTAACAGTTTCGGGTGTCTTACCAGCTGTCCTCTCAAATAAATATTTAGCCGCCTCCAGCCTATCGCGCGGCTCCACCGTTTCATCTTCAGCAATTTCAATCATCACGTCTAGCATATTGTCAAGGTTTTCACGCAGCTTCTGCTTATACCTAAGCTCGTGCTCCGCCACCATCTCATCGTATAGCTCACGCGGTATGTACTCGGTCTTGCCTTTAGGCTTTGGTATCCGTCCGTTAGCATCGCGACAGCGCCCAGCTACTAGCTCCTCATCGTCCAGTTCCTTGACCGTAATGTAGCCTCTATCAAAGCATTCCTGGCGAGGTAGCTTGCGTATTGCTTCCTCTTTGAGCTTCTGAAAGCCAGCCTGACCCCTTATCCCGCCAAATGGGGTTAGGGCTTTGCGTGTCGTCTTAATCGGCTCACTCATCTGCGGCTCCTCTCATCGCCCTCTCAGCGGTGTATGTATTCTATCGCCTGGTTGGTATCCCGGTATAACGGGCGTTACTAAGCTCGTCGGTAGTACAAGCCTAGTTGTACCCCAAGCTACAGCATGGGCCACCGACCTAATACTGTGTCTACCATGGTACGCTGCGTGCCTGGTCCTGTGTATATCGTGTCTAGCGGTCCTCTTACCCCGCCGCGCAGCCGCGCCCAGCATTTGCCATCGGTGTAACTGTGCAATCCTCGCTGCTGTAAGCTGGTGTGCAACACCCTTTTCAGCTTTAACCAGTCCAAATGCCATCTTAGTCTGCCTTTCCTGTTAGCCGCCTAAATTGCGGGTTGCCGTGCTTGTTCATCTGTTCCGCCACGCTTGGCGATACTACCGTCGTAATTAGCTGTGGCTTATAAAAGTTCGTTGGGTGCCGCAGCCGCCCGCGTATTGGTACCTGCGTTGTTCGGTACTGTATATGGCTCGGCACATGCATTTGGCTCGGTCGCGTACTTGCCGGCCATGCAGTGTTCACTTGCGGCTGGTTTGGGTCGTCCTGGGCTTCATCCTCAGGCGCCGGAATAGGTAATAGCTGGCCAGTTGAGTTATTGTAATTCAGCGTGGCCGCGTTCATGTTTGTTACTGGTTGTGTTGGACTTATGTAAGCTTGTAGCGTGCCTTCGCCTGCAAAATCTACAACGTGGTGCTGTACGATATCAACGTTAGCCGCAAGTGCGCCCCCGCCAGCAAAGCTAGCCGTGAGAGGCACGCTTGTTGGCGTGGTCTCTGGTTGCTCTGGGGTTGTTGCCGTGGGCGCTGCCGTGGGCTCTGGGGCTTCGCTGCCTTCTGGGTCTGGGCTTGATACTTTAGCTTCTGCCATTGCTCACCTATTTTGTTTGCTGCTTACATCACTCATCGGCATCCATCGCCGCCTGGCCCGCCAGCCAACCGCGTGCCCAGGCTTTCGACTCGCCGCAGTATGGCCCGTCATAGTCGCAGCATCCGGCTTCGTTCGCGTCGTGCCAGTCCACAATGAGTGACCGCATTTCGTCGTTCACTTGTGTACTCCATTCTTGAGGTCTCCGTGGTTCTAGTTCGCGTAACAGCTGCTTATCCTATTGGGCCTATTGGCGTTGGCGGGTCACCTGTGTACGGTATGTATGGTTGTAAGTCACGCAGAACTCCTTCTAGTTCATCCCTTTTGAGGTCTGCTTGTCTCCGCCATAACCTGTGCAAAAATATGCCAGCTTCGACTACGGCTTGGTCTACATTAGCCGGTGGCGCATTATCGCTTAAGCCTTCAAGCGTAGTCGTGATAAGCACTGTACATCCACCAGGCAAGCCGCTATAATCCACTACAAGCTGCGGCACGTCTTGCTCGCCTAGCTGGTTAACAAAATCAATAAGGTAAACCCAGTTGCTTTCCTTGCCAACCATGACGTTACCTGGGCCAATAGTTGGAATGCTTTCAAGGTAGGTCTTCATATCACCCGCCGCTGGATGGTACTTAATACTTGTGGGCGCCCATACGCCGTTGAACTGAAGCATAAAGTTGCCGCTACCTGGACCACCTGTGACTTCGAGCCTCTGCTGTTCATTTACGCCAGGCATTACTAACGCTTCCTGACTTTGACTTTAGTTTTTGTCTTTGTCTTAGTTTTGCATTTAGCCATAGTTACCGCCTACTCCGTTTGCGCTTGCTCTTGCTTCTGCCATGTACGCTATGGACTGCGTTAGTAATTCTGGCTGCCGACTCTTTGGTGTGACCCTTCGCACGTAGCTTATGGTACATTGACCAGTTCTTGACTTGTTTACCCGGCATGGTTGGACCTTTGACCGGGTACCTCCTGTGCCATATTATGAATGCAATGACCCAGATAATCTGTATCCCCGCCAGGGCATATAGGGGCGCAGTGCTTACTTTTGTTTATCACCATTGCCGTTGCATCCAGGAGGGGAAGTCATAGACCCAGCGCACGGCCTTTGGCCATTTGCGTTGCCTAATAAGCGGAGGGCTAGCGCCATAGCGATCTGTATTGCCGTAGCTGTAATACTCTGGGTGCTGGCCACGACCACCCTGGAAGCTTGGCGTGGGTTGACTTCTTGGGTCGCCTAAATCTGTACGCTTGGCTGCCGCCAGGTCAAGTTGCTGCTGCCATTTGTCTGGGTCTGCTAGTTGAAAGCCTGAGCCTGAGTTAGAGGCAAGCGGATCGTTGACGGATTGGGAGCCTTGGCTGAAGTCAATGGCTGGATTAGGGAATCGGCCAGCGCCAAAGCTGAACTCTGTTTCCTCGTTGCACGGAAGAAATGGATTCCTCGACATACTTCGAG
>Ga0306923_10000931_pt1 | contig 24737 bp, 21 predicted proteins | sample sta12Can44000108_FD_203841 | JGI IMG/M metagenome (GOLD analysis project Ga0306923, IMG submission 203841) | Lab enrichment of tropical soil microbial communities from Luquillo Experimental Forest, Puerto Rico - statanox.12C.anox.44.000.108 (v2)... | ecosystem: Environmental > Terrestrial >... | reverse complement strand
AAATGAAACGATTGAAGGGAGAAAGGCGGCGTGGATGAACGCCGTGCCCTTTCTCCAGACCTAAGAAAGTGGAAGCCGGGCCCAGAAAGCTTTGCCACCTTAGGTTTCAGCTCAAGGATTTCGGTACAACTTCGGTACATCTGCGGAGCGGGAACTTCGCCGGTTTTCCTTGTAAGCGACACCAGACAAAGCATTTAGTGTTTTATCCGCCCTGCTTTGCAAGCAGGGGGTCGCAGGTTCGATCCTGGTCACGTCCACCATATTTTCAACAAGTTGCAGTCCACCGCTTTTGACTTTCGCCTCATTTGTGACGTCGATTGTGACGTGACCCTCCTTTAAGTGGCGATCAGACAGACCTTCCAGGGCATTTCTTTTGGCCTCCAGTCGAACGTGCGAGTAGTGGGCCAACATTCGGGGCGAGACGTGTCCCGCAATGCTCATAATGATCTGATCGCTCGTAGACGATTCAGCAAGCTCGGTAATAGCGTGGTGGCGAAGGTCATGGAATCGCAAACCCGGTAGGCCAGCTGGGTCCCTCCAGACACGTAAGCATATACATGGCCCGTCACAGGATCTGTGTACACCGCGACTGAATTCCCGGAAGAGGTATACGAGCCGCCAAGGTAGGTCGCGTATGTGATCGGCGGATCGATGACCAGACGTTTGGAGTGGTCATAGGGTCCAAGTTCAAACACGACGTGATTGCCAGCCTGGAGGAGGAAGCGTGCTGAAACTTCCCTTTTCTGCGACTCGTATTGTGAACCCGAACCTTGAAAAGAAGTGCGTCGGGCTGATACGCCACCGATTTGTTGATGCGAACCTCTTCTTCTTTAACCTTGACAAGCAGATCACCGTTCGACGCGACATGCAGGGAAGGAGGGGCAGATGGTTCTCCTGCAACCTCAAACTGAATCGCCTGAGGATCTGCGCCTGGAGCCAGGAAGAAGTCGTATTCCAACCCGCCCTGATTGCCGTAATACTCCAAGTCCACGCCGGGATAGACCTGCTCATACTTTACCCGCGCGTAGTTGGGGACGTTGGTCTGCCACTTTTTCGGATCGTTTCCGACAAAATAGTTGCTCTTGCCCGGGAACTCCTCTATGCCCACAACCCGTGGACTCGGGTTTGCACCTACCAACCGCAGATGCAGCGAAACTGGACCCTGCGGAAGCTTGCTTGCTGATTTGTCTTGCTCGTAGCGCGACAAGGCCAGGATTGTCTCAGTGGGAGTCAAGTACAGCGAATAGGCAGCGCCGCGTGAAACGAACTTCACTTGCGGATCGGCTTGGCCTTCGTTCCTTTCAAAACGCAAGGGTAATCGAGCAAAAACGGACTTAGCTTGTGTCTCGATTGCAGCCTTCGATGCAGCCGTCGCAGCTGGCGGTGACTGTGAATGTGATGGGAGAGGCGAGAGCGTGGAGAGTCCGCCGCAGACCACGAAGAGAGGAATTACATTCCTGAGTATTTGAGCGATCTTAGGTGACTTAAAGTAGGTCTTCTCACGCACAAAACCTCCTTCGCCAGTTGCCCTACCGCAAGAAGCGTCTTCCTCGACGATTAGGGTCGCGTCAGATGGAAATGGAATCGAAAGTAATAGTCACCGCGGTTTCCATCGTCGGTTGACTTTCCATGAGGCCTAGGACATGAGCTGCACCCGAAGGACACGAGGCGGCCGATTGCTTGGCTGTGGCCCGGCCTTAGACCGTACAGGCGAATGTCCCTATCTAGTGGATCTGTAGCGGATCATCGGCGACGCGAATCGTCAATCCTGGAGCGGCTTGCAGCGGTTGCAGCAGGCACGAGCCCTATTTGTTTTTCAAGGATTCTTTCCAGTTGACGACCAACGTAAGCGGCAACGTTCCTCTCTCTCCGAAGCCGTTGACTAGAAAGCGCTGACCGTCTGGGCTGACGTCATAAGGGGATGCCACCACAAACAAAGTCTGCCTGAAAAGTGATCGCACTTCGCTTACGGAGAATTGGTTTCCCCTGACCTCAACCCCGATACCTGAATTCGCCCCCTGGGCCGACATAGAAAAGCTCTTTACCATCGCGGCGCCACCGTGGGAATGCTCCGCCGTTCGAGGACACCTGCCACCTCTTTTTAATGGGACCTGTTGGAACGGTTGCGTGTTCGAGACCTGATTTCCATCGAACGGAACTACGTATACCTCCTCGCGGCCGGATTCCCTGGGGACATACGCAACCCAGTGACCGTCAGGAGAAAACTGGCCGTCATAAGCAGCGCTTGGTGCGCGAACGAACACTCTTGGTTTGCGGTCTCCCGAGACCGGTAACACCCAAATCTCTCCTCTGAGCCGGTTGACAACCCCTCCCTGCACACCCAGAATGAATTGCCCATTTCGCGGCCAATCCGTGGGCCAGAGCGCCGTGTCGGGGTCCTTCGGCTGCGCCCATAGTTCTTCTGTGCCTGTGCCACTGGAAGACTTGCGATAAATTCCCGCGTGGGTTTTTCCGCCTAGCGAGACATGAAACAAAAGTTCGCTTCCGTCTGGTGACCAGACCGGTGAACCCTTATCCTCTGATGGATCAAACGTCAGATGCATAGGTGCGTCTCGCTTGAGCTCGCGAATCCAAATGTCGCTGTTAGGCCCACCCTTGGAATAGGCCACCCTCTCGTCTCAGTAGCGGCGCGTGTTGCCGTCGCTGCAGACATGCGGGCGGACGCGGACGTGAAATTCCAATAATCTCCTTATAGAACGCCACTAGGAACAGTTCTGAAAAAGACCGTCCGCAACGTCCGCAGGCTCTCAGCCGAGAGCGTTTCAATAATGTCGCAGTATTGAGACAGGGGTCACGGGAGGTCCTGTGCCATTCCAGTCCACCGGCGCGGTCGTCAGATGGAAAATATATTGCTTACCGCTCGGGGAGCGGCGACGGAGGTCTATTCATCCTCCCGGCCTTAGGCGGCGACGGTCTGGAAAGGAAGATCGCCTCCTTCGGATACTATCCACGCTGGTGCCCGACGGCACACAGATCTTGTTTCAAACAGTGGACTACACGGGATTGCCTGCAAACCGATTTTATGTTGTCGGCATGGATCACCATCCGGCGAGGTTCTGTCTGAACTGGTTGGTCGAGAGATTGGGCTGTCGAGTGGCTGGCACCCCGACGGAAAAAGAACATCCGTTTTGACGCGCGATCCTTCACAGTTCAGTTTTTGGACGGTTCGTCCACGGGTGGTCAGCCGATCAAATCCGTGAGCAGTGCAGACGTATCGCGGCAACGGATTCAAGTCGGCTTGGGCGGAATGTTCTTCGCCCTCTACGCACGCTTCGGTTTCCGCTTTGCTGGTTTCCGCTTAGGTCGTTTCCGCTTAGGCGGCTTAGGCGGCTTAGGCTCAGTCATATACAAGATTCCTTTCGGCTAAATCCACTGGGATCGAGATCAATCTTCACCGGACGTACAACTCTGAGGGTGCTATATATTGGCGTCTGGTAGTAGATGTCAAGCGGAAAAACCGGACAAGCATCACAAGAATGCTTTTGACCGCGTGGATTGGAGTATCTTGTTGAACCGCTTCTTTGTTTGCTTGTGATAATACAAGTCGATTAGTATCGGCCTCCGTTTCATCGTCAGTGCCGCAATGCCACCGTTCCCAGACCCAGAAAAGATATGTGCAACTATTTCACCAGCTTTGGAGTACCGACTCAGAAGAGCCTTATAAAGGCGGATGGGCAGAGCCCACCAGGGGAAGGCTTTCACATCTACGTAATGCGTGAGGAACAGCTCGGAACCTATTTGTTTCAGAGTCCAGCACCCGCGTGAGAACTGCTTTTGAAGTACGTAAAAAACAATCCGCCGAGCGCCTCTTAACTTTTCCACAGGTTTCCGACTGGAGATTAAAACAACATGGCCGCGTGGTTTAACGATTCTCGTCGCTTCATTCAGAAACAAAGCTATCCGCGCCCGATGGGCGTCGGGGTCGCGCGTACAGTAGCCCCGCATGTGAAGGCGTGTTGCTCCGATGTACGGTGGCGTCGCAATGATCAAGCTGACAGATTCATTGCCCAACGGTATCTGCACTGCGTCTGCCTTGATAAGCAGATAGATTGGGACGCTCACCGATTTTTGGATTGAACGAGATCTCAATTCGATACCTTCATTGCATAGCGACAGAGTGCGCGCTAAACAAGCGCGACGCACTCAACCTTGGAGATTCAAGCGATGCAGCAGACCATTGAATCGCGGCTCTGAACTCAGAATTTCGAAACTTGGGTCAATTTTGAGAAAACCAATCCATTTGTCGTGCTCTCCGTAACACGCCCTTTCCAGACTTGCGAGCGCCTTTTCTTTCTCACCGAGGCCCGCAAAGACAACTGCGATTTGATAACTGGCAACTGACTGCGATCCAGCCTGCAACTCGTCGAGCGTCCTCAGCGCCTTAATCCTCTCCCCGGCCATTGCTCGGGCATAGGCAATCGCCACCTGATTTGCCGTCCGGTCACCGGAAAAGCCTAGGGCCTTCTGAAACTCAGCAATCGCTTCTTCGTAAAGGTGTTTACGCACAGCGATCCACCCAAGCAAGGTGTACGCTGGCGCGAATTGTGAGTCGAGTTCCAACGTCTTCAGAGATTGGGCCTTGGCATCGTCGTACCGGCGTGCCCAGTAGTACGCCCAAGCGACGTCAATATTGATACGCGGCGAGAGGGGGGCAAGATCTCTGGCTCTCTCTGCTTCTACGAAGGCCTCTTGATGCCGACCCAACGTCGATAGGAGCGCTGCATACCACTGGTGTGATGTCTCATAGCTGGGATTGAGCTCGATGGCACGTTGATATTCCTTTTCGGCACCCGACCAATCCCAAAAGTAATCCTCCATTACAGCCGCTAACGATGTGTGCGCTTCGGCGAGCGTTTCATCGAGTTCCACTGCCTTGACTGCCGCTGCGCGGGCTCTGGGGTAAGCCTCGTTCGGCGGAATTAGGCCATAGTCCTGCATCAGGGTATAGGAATCAGCCAGGCCAGCGTATGCTGGCGCGTATGTGGGATCTATCTTGATCGCTTGTTGAAAGAAATCTAAGGCGTTATTAAAGCCTTCGGGAGTTCTTTTGTTCCAAAAGAATCTGCCCTTGAGATACGCTTCGTTGGCCTCCACGTTGACCGAGTGAGTCTTGGCAAGGCGAGCCTGCTCATCTGTCGTCACCACGGCTTTGATTTCTCGAGCAATTGCCCGTGTTACGTCACTCTGCAATACGAGGACGTCTCCCAAGGTGCTTTCGTAGGTTTGTCCCCACAGATGGCGATCCGCTAATCCATCGATTAGCTCCGCGGTGATACGCACTTTATCGCCGGAGCGTTGCACCGATCCTTCTACCAGGGCCCCCACTTTCAGTTCTTGGGCAATTTGTGGCATCGGCTTCTTTGTGCCCTTGTACTGCATCACGGAAGTCCGCGAAATCACTCGCAATGCACCAATCCTGGAGAGATCCGCAATAAGCGCTTCGGTCATGCCATCAGAAAAATACTCTTGTGTCGGATCGCCCGAAAGGTTTGACAGCGGTAGCACTGCAAGCGAATCGATGCGTGTCTGCTTTGCTCGACCAAACAACCGCTCGCGCAAATCTCTCATCGAGAGAATTGCAACGAGTGGGACAAATATTAGTAGAGCGACGATCGCCACTATCTTTGCCACTTTTTTTCCCTGGAAGCGCTCCAGGGGAACAGACAGAGCGTCAACTTCGGTGATAGCGGCTCTCGAGCGCAAGAGGTCTACACCTAGCTCTTTGGCTGACCGATAGCGCTTCTCTGGATCTTTCTCGAGGCACTTCAAAATAACTTCCTCTAATCGCGGAGAAAGATCGTGCCTCAACCTCCCCGGTCGGGGCGGTACTCTGTGCAGGATTTCATCGGCCAATGCCACCGCGGTCCTTTCCTGAAAAGGGCGCCTCCTTGTGGTCATTTCGTACAACACGACGCCAGCGGCATAGATGTCGCTCCGTACATCGACTGGTGCGCCCCGAAGTTGCTCCGGCGACATGTACGGTAGGGTCCCTCCCCCTGTGGCGTGCGTACTCAATAAGTCGATAGTGGACACTTCATTTTCTGGCTGCAAAAGCTTCGCTAGACCGAAGTCAAGCACCTTTACGTTGCCCTTCGGGGTGACTCGGATGTTCCCCGGTTTGAGGTCACGATGCACCACTCCATGTTCGTGGGCTTCCTCAAGTGCAGCGGCTATCTGCACGCCCAACTCTAGTATTTCTCTTTCCGGTAGCGGACCTGCTGCGAGTCGATCCGTCAAGGTCGACCCCGCTATGTATTCCATCACCAGAAAATCCAAACCGTCCTCGCTACCGAAGTCGTATATGGTAGCGATGCTTGGATGGTTTAGCCTCGAAAGTGCCATGGCTTCTTTTCGGAAACGCTTGCGGGCTGCGTCGTCTGCCAGCGTGCCGGCGGGCAAGACTTTGATAGCTACGTTGCGCTCTAGACGATAGTCCCGGGCAAGGTAAACCTCTCCCATTCCCCCCGCACCTATCTTCTCGGCAATTCTGTAGTGATTGAGCGCTCGCCCTATGAGGGAACCTGCTGGGTCGATTGTCATAGGGAAACCTTCCCTTTTGGGCCGCATCTTAGGTCTGCAAGTGTTGCAGAGTCAATTAAGAAGGTGGAACAAGAAGGTGGAACATGAATCGGTGCTGCGCTCCGCTCTAAGTCCTAGGATGCCGTCTCCTCCTATACGCCCTGACTTTGCGGAACCCCTTGCGGGGCAAATACAGCGCAGCCAGCAATGACTGGCAAGTGGCGCTCAATTACCTTTATTCACCCGATTACGCGACCGCTGAAGATCTCTGGTTTTCGCTTCCCGATGTTGTAGCGTCTGTACTTTTGACCGGCAAAATTCCCCAGATCGTAGATGCATTCAAACTTGTTCCGCGTGGAAAACTAGCTGACCTCCGGTCTATACGCTTTGGCGGAGAAGTCGGGGTAAATCCTCAAACCCAAGACCTGTTCCGAACGAAACTCTCGCGTCGGGAAATCATCGAGCTAAGGGCCGGGCGAAGCAAACCACATAGGGAAACGCAGTCGCTGTTGCTCGCCGTGCTCAAGGGACTGGCGAAAATCTAGGCAGCAAGACTTGGACTGCATTAGCCCAAATCAGACGCACTTCGGCTTACTTCACAACCCAGATGTCGAGTACAACTGTGTTGTCGTCTACTGTGGCGAGCACAAATCCGTCCTGGAGTGGCCTCAGTGCAAGACCAAATGCTCCTCCGGGGGCAGGATCGACCGAAAGCTGCGAAACGAATTGTCCTTTAGGGGTGAACTCGACAAGCTCGCTCGGCTGTTTTGGATCAGGGTTCACGGCATCACCCTGCGTCGAAATCAAGTCTCCATTGCGGGCCAGCACCAAGCCTAGCGGACCATGTAAGTGATTCTGATCGGTCACAACAGGCTTGCCCATTCCCGCATCACTGGTTCTATCGCTTGCATCGGAGATGGCAAAGATCGCATTGTCTCCGGTAGATGATACGTAGAGAATGTCTTTCTTTTTATCCAGTGCGAGTCCCGTAGGCCCGACCACGAAGGCAGCGGGATCACACCGGTGAAGGTACCCCGAAGCGATTTGTGTCTCCTTTTCGACGATCAGGGCGTCCTTTTTGTCTCCATCCGCATCCCCGACTATGCGTACATCAAGCCGCGTGACCGTACCACTGAGCGCATTGGAAACAAAAACTTTCGCGCGCTTTCCGTCGTCTCTCACGGTCAAGTCCCACGGACCATTGAGCAGGCTGGGACTGGTCAGTTGATTCACAAGATTTCCGCTCTTGTCGATTACGAGCAGACTACCTTGGCCTACGTTTTGGTTTGGGCCAGTTTCGGCAACACAAGTTCCAGAACCGTCCGTGCTAGGCAGATTCCCGACAAGAACAAAGCCACCTTTCAGGGCCACCAGAGCGGTAGTCAGGCCTAAGCCTGTTTCTCCCTGGAAGAAGACGGTTGGCAAGTTCCCGTTGTTGACCCGTACGATGGTGGTTCCCGTACCCTGAAGGTTCCCACTGTTATTGAAGTTCGAAACAATAATGTCACCTGCCCGCAAGGGTCCGCCGCCCGGAAATCCATGGGGCACGAAGGCAACGCCATAGGGGTTGACGTCCCCATTGGGAGGCAATGTCGAGTCGGAAAAATTCGGCGATGGTGTGAGTTGCGGAATGACGGGCGCCTTCGCGTCGTCGGCAAAGGCCACACTAGCGGCAACTGAGGCCATAAGCGCGACAAGTCGGAACGGGCCGGACACGGTTCTTAGCTTCATTATCTTCCTCCTTCCACTGCAGGGGTGAACGCGAGAGTGCCGAGGCTACCCTTGCGAACGTTACTCCGAGGCTTGTTTTGTCGAGGCGGGGACTGCTGCAGCGACCGTCTTTTTAGCTCCGGACGTCAACAATACACAGCCCACGGTGCGTCCAAATGTCTACAATTCGTAAATTGTTCGTATCATCTGTCACCGTTCAGGAGCGGCCTCGAACCCCATGAGCCTCTAATGATTCTGATGGGCCTCGAAAACAAACCTGACATCTTTAGTCTCGTTGGCAGCAATCGTGACTTTCTGAGTCGACGTACCGAATTGTTCGTGCCAAGCCGTGATTGTGTAATTCCCTGGCGGAAGGTTCTTTAATGCAAACTTGCCATCTCCGTTTGTCACTGCAAAATAGGGGTGCTTGAATACTGCGATATACCCCTTCATCCAAGGGTGTATGTTGCATTTCACCGGGATCGCGACTTCTTCTCTCCCAAAGGTTGTTTCCAGGGGAGCCGCTCCCTGCGTTTGCGACTGATTCCATTTACGATTGTTGTTGGGCATTGGTGAATGTTGTGTGTTGTAGGATCGCTGTTCTCTACGAGCAATTTCTGTCCAGCCTCCACAGCGATCACGTGGGGACGATATTGGCAGCCCTTTTGTTCAATGACGGCCGGGTGATTTGGAGCCTCGGACGTGCGGCCAGATACTCCATCGGATACGTAGACGAGCACGTTAGCGACTGCATTGTCCGCGCCAGTTACCACCTCTTCGCTCATTGCCGCACCTGAATGCGATTTCGAGCAAACTGAGTCTGCGGCCATGTTGATGGAATGGTTCTTTGGCGCCTGACCAGCGAGCGTGACCCTTCCAGTCAATGTGGCTCCGTTAGACGCCTCGTCCGAAGCAGTCTCCGCCAGGCGATGTTCGCTTGAGGCCCGCACCGTGGAATTGTGTGTGTTGAAGAGAACTGTCGCGTACGTGAATGCTGCTACGATCAGTATGCTTAGATATTTTGGCTTCATGCTGTACTCCTTTTGACAAACTCAACGAGCGGATGGCTGAGTGTTGTCCGTCAACGTTCGGCTGAGGCCACACCTGAGGTCTTCTGTCTATTTGTTTTTTGCGCTGTCTCCTGGAAACCGGACCGGAATGAACGCACATAGTGGACCAGGTCCCACGCTTGTTCTGGCTTCAGCGAACTCGAGAAAGAAGGCATCGGCGATCCGTCCAGTCCAGTCATCAAAACCCGGTAGAGGTCCTCGTCGGATTCGCCACACTTAAACCTGCTGGCAGCGGTGAAATCGTAGGGCTGGATCGGGCGATTCTTATCGTCGGTCAGAGTGGCCGCCGATGGGCCGTCTCCGCGGCCTTCCTTGCCGTGACACTGCCAACATTTCGCCACCTCCTGATACCACTCCCGCCCGCGAGCAACGCTGTCCTCGTCGGAGGGCGTTTTTTTCGGGACATCCAAGGTTCCGGGTTTTTCCTCGGCGAACCGTGACGAAAAGCTTTTTACGTACGCGACGAGATCGGCTCGTTGCTGACGCGTGAGCGGGTGCCATGGCGGCATTGCGGTGGAGTAGAGGCCTCTGCCGATCGTATTAAACAAGTCCGTGTCTTGAGGGATGCTCCCCGAAGGCGTGGAACGGCATTTAAAGGTACCGACGGTAAAATCGCGAGGCTTTGGGTCTACATGAGGCGCGTTTTTCACCGCGTCCGTCTCCTTGCGCACCATGGCACCCAATGCAGTAGCGCCGATATAGTTGCTGGCCGCGTTTCGCTTCTCCCAAACTGGAGTGCACCCTTGAAATGAGACAGCCTCACGGCTGCGATCGTGGAGGAGTACGGAGGAGTTGTACAGTTTGTAAGGGTCATCGTGGAGTTGGGGATCAATGCCTTTCCGGCCGCCGAGAAGGGTCCCAAGATCTGCCGATTACCGAAAGCTGGGGTAAGACGACTGTCACGTTGGAACCGGTCGGCGTGGCTGGCCTGATTACCCCGTGGAACGCCAACGTGTTATTCATTTGTCTGGAGCTCAGGGAACTCATTTCGCTAGGCTTGATGACGACCGTACAACCGGCGGCCACAGCGGAAGCCGAGGATGAAGCGATACGGATCGCCAACGACTCTAAGTATGGTCTACATGCCGCTGTTCTCGGGACCGAGCTCCAGCGTGCCCGTCGGGTGGCCTCACAAATACGCGCCGGGCGCGTCGTGATAAACGGCATGGCCGATGATCCACAGGCACCGTGGGGAGGATCAAATACTCAGGAGTGGGCCGTGAATACGGACGATACGGGATCGAGGCCTTCCTCGAAACCCGTGCCATCCTTCAGTCCTAAGGAGGACAGCTCATGAGCAAACGCGTCACGATCTCGCCCGAGGAAGCTGCGGATCGCCTCGCGATTCGCGAACTCGTCGAAGCCTACGCGTGCTGCGCCGATCGACGCGATGCGAAAGGCCAGATGGCGCTCTTTACCGCCGACACCCACTTCGTGGTTTACATGAACGCCAAAGTTCCGGCGCCCACGCAGGAACTGCATTCGCGCGAGGCGCTCGCTCCCGTCTTCGACGATCTGAACCAGTACGCCGCGACCATGCACTTCCTTGGACAGACCACGATCCTCACGCTGACCAGCGACCGAGGCACAGGCGAAAGTTACTGCATGCCCCATCACCTCACGATCGACGGCGGAAAACGACGACTGATGATCGCGGCTCTCCGCTATACGGACACATTCGTGAAGAAGGACGGCACGTGGCTATTTGCGGAGCGGCTGCTCTACGTCGACTGGATCGAAGAGCGAGCGCTTTCGTGACAGCAATCATCCAGGAAAGATCGGCAGGTCAGAATCGCCTTGTGATCGTAGGCGCTACGGGGATGGTGGGCGGATACGCCCTTCGGTACGCGCTTGAGAATCCTGCCGTCAGAACTGTGACATCAATCGGTCGCAGAAAGCTCGGCATCTCGCATCCCAAGCTGAGAGAAATTCTTCATGGCGACTTCGCAGACTGCTCCGCCTTGGCCGAGGTGCTATCGACTCAGAGCGCAGCGGTCTTTTGTCTCGGCGCTTACACGGGAGCGGTGTCGTACGCGGAGCTCCGCAGCATAACCGTGGACTACACGATCGAGTTCGCGCGTGTTCTCCGTAGGAGCAGCCCCCACGCGGCGCTCTCATTCTTGAGCGGCAGCGGGGCGGACCCGACGGGACGAAGCCGAGTGGCGTCGCACGCTACAAGGGAGAAGCTGAAAAGGCGCTGCTCGCCCAGGGCTTTCCTTTCATTTACATTTTCCGACCCGCCTATATCTACCCAGTGGAGCCGCGAAAGGAACCGAACTTTGGTTACCGCCTGCTCCGCGCGATCTATCCAGCGTTTCGGGTGCTGTTTCCCAACCAGGTGATTCGCGTCGACGATCCAGCCAGAGCTATGATTGATATTGCCATCCGCGGAACTGGGGAGCGCCGGAGCTTGGTTCTGGAAAATCATGACATCCGAGCCATGGCCAAATCTGTTCATCAAAATGACGCAGCCCCTAAGCCCCAGGAACAGTAGCAAGTCGGGAGGTAGCGCACGTATGAATAAATGCAGCGTATTTGCAAGGCTCGCGACCAGGAGGAACTGGTCCCGCGGCAAACGTCAAAGAGATCTCGCGAGGGCTAGAACTCTCGAGTTGTCCATGCTCGTTCTGTGTCTGGTTGCGTTTTGCACTTTTCCGTCGGCAAGCCATGCACAGATTCCGGTCTACGAAGTCACACCCGTAGAAAGCACCATCAAATTTGGTGTCGAGTCTTCAGTCCCCATTAAAGGTAGTTTCAACAAATGGAACGCAAGCCTGAAGTTTTCGTCCGCGGATGTGAGGAGCGCCGTCTTGGAAATCGCGATTCAGGCAGAGAGCGTGGAGACTGGCAGTGGCATGAAAAACAACAAGTTAAAAGGAAAGGATTTCTTCGACGTGAAAAACTCCCCGGTGATCACATTCAAATCCACGAAAGTCGTTCAGACCGGTCCGAACACGTTCGACGTAGAGGGTGACTTTACCATTCGTGGCGTCACAAAATCGGAAAAACTCACAGTTACAGACAACGGCAAGGGAACAAGCTCCGGGAGCATCGACGGCACAATGGCCTTCGATCGCAAAGACTACGGCATGAATAGCAACATTCCCTTCATCAAAATCGCCAACCGTGTGGAAGTAAATGTCAGCCTGAAATGGAAGCGGATCAGCGGACCTCCGCCAGTTTTCCAACAATAAACGCGAGTTTCCAACGTAGGTATGCTCTGGTTTCCTTAAATTCTCGGGACAACTTCGGGACAATTGAGGAGCGGAAATTTCGTCGGTTTCTCACGTAAGCGACACCAAACAAAGCACTTAGTGTCTTCCCCAACCTGCTTTGCAAGCAGGGGGTCAGGGGTTCGAGCCCCTCACGTTCATCAAAATTTTCCTGAGTGCAAAGGACTTACCAAATCACTCATCTCCAAACCCGCCTTTGTTCGTGTAGGTTTTCATCAGGTGATTGCACCGCAGCGGAACTGTTTCATACTACCGGGGGCCGCTTCTATGCATCGCATACAGTGGATAGAAATCCACGAACAACCGTGGTTCCCTTCCTCGCTTCGAGATGAGATCACCGATGCGCTCTATTTCGGCTTAAGTCTCCTAAAAGCCTACGCGCCGATTGCCCCGCTGCTGCAAGAAGCGCTTGACTTTACCGGGAGTCAATCGATTGTTGATATGTGTTCTGGGGGCGGAGGGCCCTGGTCGGATCTTTCTCGAAGGATCCAAGGAGATGGTCACCCCTTCCGAATTTGGCTTACAGACAAATACCCGAACCTCACGGCGTCGCAAAATTTCACAAGCTTTGCGAATCACTGTAGTGTCTATCCGGACGCGGTTGACGCGATGAATGTTCCGCATGAATTAAAGGGGTTTCGAACGATATTCACGTCGTTTCACCATTTTTCGCCGGTAGAAGCTCAAGTAATACTTCAAAATGCCGTCGACGCGCGACAGGGCATCGGCGTATTTGAAATCACGAGACGGGCTCCGTTCACGATCGGCCTGATGTTTCTTTGGGCTCTGTTGCCCTTCGTTTGCACTCCGTTCATTCGTCCGTTCCGCCTATCACGGCTGTTCTGGACGTACGTAGTTCCGGTCATTCCCCTGGTACTGCTGTTCGACGGAGTGGTGTCTTGCCTTCGTACCTATCGCCCGCAAGAACTGCAGCAGATCATCGAAGAACTAAATACAACAGCATACCGATGGCAGATAGGCGAGCAATGCGGGGGCATTGGACGACTGACGATCACTTACTCGATTGGCTGTCCGAAGACGTAGGCGAGACCACGTCGATCCCGGGCCCCCATCGGGCGTCCCCAGGCAACGTGATCACTACCCAACCATGCGCCTTCGCTCAGCCTTCATCTTGGGATGTGGGATTGATGTTGAGCGTCGTGAGCAAGAACGCAGGGGGCTGCCTCTGCGTCTAGGCGTCATTCCTCATTTGGTCGTTGCGGAACAAGCAGCAATAACGCAAGAGCAACGGGGGTCGGACCCGCGCCGGACCGATCTTCGCTTGGCGGGAGCAGCGGAGCAATTATCTATTCCCTAGTTCGGAATTCGGTACAACTTCGGTACATTTGAGGAGCGGGAATTTCGTTGATTTTTCGTGTAAGCGACACCAGACAAAGCATTTAGTGTTTTCCCCAACCTGCTTTGCAAGCAGGGGGTCGCCGGTTCGATCCCGGTCCCGTCCACCAACTAATTCAAAGACTTACGGGAAGCACCCAAAGCGCTCGTTTCGCGTTGGTACACATTTTGGTGCGCAACCTCCCCAAAAACAGCTTGGTTTGGCTTTTGGAGGATAGCGTCAAGGGCCGCCCGCTTCGCCTCTGTCCGAATTTGGCTGTAGCGTTCCAGCATCCGACTTAGAAACGTGTCCAGCGATGGCCAAGATCGTCATATCGCTGACCTGTGACTCAGCCAACTTCGTGATACAGGTATGAAGTAGGTCGTGGAAGCGGCAATGGAGTCCAGCACGCCTTAGAGCATTACGCCAAGCGGTCCGCCAACCTCTTGTAGGACGGGCGGGGTCGATCTGTCTATTTTCGCACGAGGGGAAAACGAAATGTTCTGCCTTGGTCTCCGGAAAGCGGCCCGCCCAACGGACTAACGCATCGAAGGCAGCGGCGTTTAGGGGATCAGTCGTCTTGTGCCAGCCTCCGTCTTGGAATGACCCACTACAAGAATGCGATTGTCAAAGTCCACTTGTGCCCACTGAAGCCGGCGAATCTCGTCTTTTCGCATTGCTGTATTAAGGGCAAGGACGGTTGCCGTGTGGCACGTGGAGTCCGCTTCTGCAGTTGCATGCAGGAGAATCCGTTCCTGCTCTAGCGTAAGGGCCTTTGCGACGTCTCTCCGTTCACGAAGCATGCGCTCCTTGTTAGAGAATCGCAGCCAAAGATCATTCGCTTTCGGGAATTGGCGCAACGTAGCCACTTCGATATTTACCGTACGGCCTTGGGCGCCAGACTGGATGCGCTTGCGCTGGTAGTCTATATCTATGCAGTAGTTGCTGAGGTTGTTCCGATTCCGAAAAGCTCCGGAAACCATGGTTGCGCATACGAGCGACTTTGACTGGTTACCATGACAGATTTCTTCCATAAAGGAAACGACCGATGGAACAAGACGGGTACTCAGCTTGGTGCACAAGTTGGTGCACACTAGAGAAGTTGTAATCCTTTACTGAGTCCCCAAGGAAGGTTTACCCTGAGCTCCAAACCTCGCAGTAATCTGACGAGACTGGCCCAGACTAGGGCTACACACAGATTGCTGCGGTTTGCTATCACTTTTGATTTGGGTGTGCGCCAAGTTCTTATCTGCTCCGGAAGCCGGATTCGTCCGTTCCGTCAAAGGTATTCTTCTCGGAGGTTGCTGATGCCGAACAAAATTCGCACGTCGATTTCCGCTTGGTCGGTGGTGGCGGCCATTGCCGTCCTCACCTCTTTCTTCGCAGCGTTGCCCGTCGTTGCACAGTTGAGCAACCAATACGCGTTATTCCGCAAGCCGACTATCAGCAAAACGCAGATCGCGTTTAGCTACGGCGGCGACCTCTGGATTGTTGATCGTAATGGCGGCGAAGCGCGCCGGCTAACCAGCGATATTGGCATCGAGATCGATCCAATCTTCTCTCCAGACGGTACGATGATCGCGTTCACCGGTGAATATGACGGCAACGAAGATGTTTACGTTATTCCCGCGGCTGGTGGCGTGCCTAAACGGCTCACCACGCATCCTGGCTCGGACCAGGTGGTCGGCTGGACGCGCGATGGCCAGCGCATCCTCTTTCGTTCATCCCGACGCAGCTACGCCGGATTTCAGCAACTCTATAGCGTTGGCGTGAACGGCGGCCTCCCTGAAGTGCTGCCGCTTCCGATGGCGTACGACGGCTCGTATTCGCCCGACGGTTCGCATATCGCATACGTTCCCTTTACAAACTTCAATGAGTCTTCGCAGTTTCAGCGCGGCTTGAAGCATTACCGCGGCGGCACCGCCTCGCCCGTCTGGATTGCCAAACTGTCTGATTCAAGCATCATTAAAGTTCCGCGTACGAATTCTAACGATTCTTCGCCGATGTGGATCGGCAACAAAGTCTATTTCCTCTCTGATCGTGATGGGCCGGTAAGCCTCTACGTCTACGATACCGACACAAAGAATGTCAGTCGTGCCACGCCGAGCAACGGCGTGGATATAAAGTCCGCTTCGGCTGGGCCCGACGCGATCGTTTTCGAGCAGTTTGGCTCTATTCATGTCTTCGATCCCACCACGGGCAAAGAAAATGCTGTCAACATTCACGCCGTCGGCGATTTCCCGGCAACGCGCCCGCATTACGCAAACGTCGGTGACAAGATAGAGAATGCCAACATCTCTCCAAGTGGCGCGCGCGCCGTCTTTGAAGCCCACGGCGAGATTCTCACCGTGCCTGTCGAGCACGGAGACATCCGCAATCTGACCAACACCACCGGCGCGGCCGAGCGTGATCCTTCCTGGTCGCCCGATGGAAAGTGGATCGCCTATTTCTCTGACGTTTCCAGCGAGTACCAGCTGTATCTCGCTGCGCAGGACGGCCTGGGCGAAGTGCGGAAGATCGACCTAGGCACACCACCCACCTTTTACTACTCTCCGACCTGGTCGCCCGACAGCAAGAAAATCGCCTACTGCGACAAGCGTCTCAATCTTTGGTATCTCGAGCTCGATGGCGGCAAGCCTGTCCTTATCGACACGAATCCATACGACTCCGGTCCAATCGCTGCGCCGGTCTGGTCGGGCGACAGTCGCTGGATTACCTACGCACGCCAGCTCGATAGTTCGCTCCGCGCGGTCTTCATTTACGACACCGTGGGCAAATCGGCCCATCAAGTGACAGATGGCTTGAGCGACGCCTCCTCGCCCGCGTTCGACCGTAACGGCAAGTATCTCTACTTCCTTGCCAGCACCGATGATGGCCCTGCGATTGCCAGCAGCATGGGCTCCTACAAGGTGCCAGTCACTGCCAGCACCTACGTTGTCGTTCTCTCGAAGGACCTGAAATCGCCGCTCGCCCCACAGAGCGATGAAGAAAAGGTTAAGACCGACAAATCTGCGGCTACGAAGGCTCCTGCGGAAGCCGACGACTGCAAGCCTGAAGGCGAAGGCAAGTCTGGCGAAGCTGCTGCGGAGAAGCCCGCCAAGGAAGGCGACAAAGTCGCGGACAAGAAGGACAAGAAAGACGAAAAGTCTGCTAAGGAAAAGGAAGCAACTGAAGTCAAAATCGACTTCGAGAACATCAGCCAGCGCGTTTTGGCTCTGCCGGTTCCTGCGCGAAATTACGATTACATACTTGCGGGAAAGACGCACACGCTCTATCTGCTCGAATCGCCCGCGGTTATGGATTTCTCTTCCTTTGGACATCAGGTGCACAAGTTCGACGTCTGCACACGCAAAGTCGAGAAACTGCTCGACAACATCGGCGGCTTCCGCATTTCCGCCAACGGCGAGAAGGCGCTCTATGAGCAGCTGCCGCCTCCAAATCCCATGGCCGGGCCGAGCGACGGCGAACCTCCTCGCGGGCAGTGGGCCATCAAGCCCGTCGATGCGCTCGGCAAACCTGCGGAGCCCGGCAAGCCCGATGGAACGCTGCATCTCGGGAATATGAAGGTCTACGTCGACCCGCGCTCGGAGTGGGAACAGATGTTCCACGAGATGGTGCGCATCGAGCGCGATTGGTTCTACGATCCCAATCTGCATGGCGCGGATCTGAGAGCCCTCGTGAGGCAATATCAGCCCTACGTCGACAGCGTCATGAGCCGCACCGACCTCAACTACATTTTTGGCGACATGCTCGGCGAAATCACGGCGCAGCATATCTACATCTACGGCGGCGACCGGCCCGAAGTGAAGCCGATGGCCGTGGGCCTTCTCGGGGCGGACTACACGATCGACCACGATCGCTACCGCTTCTCCAAGGTGTATTTCGGCGAGAATTGGAATCCCGGACTGCGCGCGCCGCTCACCGAACCCGGCGTCAACGTCAAGGAAGGCGAGTATCTTCTGGCCGTGGACGGCCGTGAAGTTCATGGCAGCGACGAAGTCTACAGCTTCTTCCAGGAGCGCGCGGGCAAGGCCGTGCAGTTGAAGGTCGGCCCGGACCCAAGTGGCAAGGACGCGCGCACCGCGACGGCGGTGCCGATCGGCAACGAGCGCTCTCTGCGTCAGCGCGAGTGGATCGCCTCGAATCGCAAAAAGGTGGACGAGCTCAGCGGCGGCAAACTGGCGTATGTCTACGTGCCGGACACGGCCGTCAACGGCTACACCTTCTTCACGCGTTATTACTTCCCGCAAAATGGCAAGCAGGGAGCAATTATCGACGAACGATTCAACGGCGGTGGCTGGATCGCCGATTACATCGTGGACTGGCTCAAGCGTCCCCTGTTGATGGCCGCGATGACGCGCGAAGGCAAGGACAACGTTATCCCCCAAGTGATCTATGGCCCGAAAGTGATGCTCATCAACGAACACGCGGGCTCGGGCGGCGACGCGCTGCCTTGGATGTTCAAGAAGCTACAAACTGGGCCGCTCGTCGGTACACGCACCTGGGGTGGCCTGATCGGCATCGGCGGCTATCCGAACTTGATGGACGGTGGCGGCGTCACAGCTCCGCGATGGGGCGGCTACAATCCTGACACGGGCGAATTCGACATCGAGAACAAAGGCGTCGCACCGGACATCGAAGTGGAATTCGCTCCCGCGCTTTGGCGCAAGGGTGAGGACCCACAACTCGAGAAGGGTGTCGCGGTCGCGATGCAGGAACTGAAGGATCATCCAGTCCCACCGATCAAGCGGCCTAAGTATCCAGTCTACAACTGGACCAAAGTCCGCGCCGACGCAGCCAGCGGCACGAGCGATTCTGCCGCCAGCGCCTCACCAAAACAAATAACACCGAAAGACGACGAGTAATCGGATGCGTCCGTCGCTTTCGTCCTCGCGCGAAAGCTCGGCCTCATTTACGAAGCAGCGGCGGGTGCCTAGGATGGCCGAGCGAAATAAGTTTGGGATGCGCTTGGGAGGAAGTGAAGAATGCGAGCATCAAAAGGCGTGAGCTGGAGCGTGAGAGCTGCAACCGTAGTGGTCGCCATCGGTTCGCTCGGTTTTGCCGTAGGGGCAAACCCGCAGGGACTCGCGAGCAGTGACCTGTCGCGGTTGAGGTCGGTGGACGGAGTGGCTGCATCAACCGATGGGAAGCGCCTGGCGTACACCGTAGTCATGCGCGACCGGCCAGGGCGTCCGTACGGACAATTGTGGATCATGGATTTGTCCACCCAGAAATCCGTACGTGTCGGGGGAGACAAGGACAGCGGCGGAAGCGGAGTCTGGTCGCCGGACAGCAAGCGGATCGCCTTTTCTGGACATCAGGGAGACAAGGGCGGACTGTTCGTCGTGCGGCCGGACGGATCGGAGGTGACGCTTCTGGCCGAGGCGCATGGGACAAACAGTCCCTTGCCGGGCATGGGCAACGAGATTTCCTGGTCCCCAGACAGCAGGCAGATCGCATTTGTTTCCTCGACGCCAGATCCGCGAGCGGCCGAGGCTAGCGGCGATCCGATGGTGATTACTCGCTATCTCTACAAGCCCGACGCAGGCGAGGGCATGACCCGCTTCAACGACAATCAGCGGCTCCATATTTTTGTCGTTGACGTGGCGACAAAGCAGGTGCGGCAACTGACGCAGGGCGATTTCGACGAGCATTCCGTGGACTGGTCGCCGGACGGCATGAAGATTTTGTTCGGCTCGAATCGCGAACCGAATCAGGATGAATTCTTCAACTACGATCTGTTCACCCTGAATGTCTCCGACGGAAGCATTCAGCGCATTACCGCCACGGAATACAACGAGTACAACGCCGTCTGGTCACCGGACGGAAAACAGATCGCGTATCGCGGCACTCGCCGCGGAATTACCGACCGCGAGACCACGATGGAGGACACCCACGTCTGGGTAACGAATGCCAACGGAAGCAGCCGCCGCGAAATTGGAGCGGTGATTGACAACCGGCAAGGCGCGCCACACTGGTCGACGGATAGCAGCGCACTGTACTTCACAGTTCAGGAGCGCGGGAACAATGTGCTGATGCGTCTGCCAGTAAGCGGTGGTACAGCGCAATATGTCGTGAAAGAAAGAGGGGGCGTCTTTTCCTTTTCGGTGAGCAAGGATGGCGTACTCTACTACGCTTATAGTTCGCCAAGCGATTTGCCACAGCTCTATCAGAAGACCGGAAGCGGCGCGCCAAAGAAGCTAACCGACCTGAACGCGGACGTACTGGCGGGAAAGCAGTTGGGCGAAGTCGAATCGCTCACCTTTATCAGCAACGACAACAAGTTCGAAGTTGAAGCCTTTCTGACCAGGCCAATTGGCATGACCGCCAGTTCAAAGCACCCGCTCATCGTGAATATTCACGGCGGCCCCCATGGACAAAACGGCCCGGCCTTTACGATTCGCAATCAGGTCTTTGCGGCGCATGGCTTCGCGGTGCTGAACGTGAACTTCCGAGGTTCGACCGGATATGGCCAAAAATTCGCCGATGCGGTCTTCGGTGACCAGAACGGAAACGAAGCCCAGGACGTGTTATACGGTGTTAGCGCGGCGGTGAGGCGAAATCTCTGGATCGACCGCGAGCGCATGGGCATCGAAGGCGTCAGCTACGGCGGCCAACTCACCGAATGGCTCATCACCCAGACGAACGAGTTCAAGGCGGCGATTCCCACGGCCGGAATCGTGAATCTGGTCACTTACAACTACATGACTTACTACAACCAATATGAAGAAATGGAATTCGGCCAATTCTTACATCAGGGCACGCTGATGGATGAAGCCTGGAAGCGCTCGGCCCTGAAATATGTGTCTGCGGCCCACACGCCGACACTCATCGTTCACGGCGAAAACGATAACGACGTTCCGATCGCTGAGGCCGAGCAATTCTTCATCGGATTGAAAGACGTCGGCACGGAGGCCGTTTTTGTCCGCTACCCTCGCGAAGGCCACGGCCTCCAAGAGGTCAAGCATCAGATTGATTGGACCGACCGTTCCATCGCCTGGTACGAGAAGCACTTCCCGAAGCCCGGCGCTGAAGGCGTCACCAATGTCCAGCCGTGAGTGTCAGCTGGCTGATGTAGCCGGCCTATGGGTACATGTTTACGAGTTTCGACAATCCGAGATTGCGAATGCTTCGGCGTTACGTTCCGAGTAGCCCGTCAGAACGTAGCCGCCTTGAGGTAATCGGGATATTCGGCGTTAGGTCGGGCCAGGGCGTGGAAGGAGTGGTTCAGAAAAACAAACTAAGATGCTGGAACAAGAATCGGCTCAGAAATTTATCGAGACCGCGAAAGGCCTTGTTATTGCGGACCTTCACCGAGCAGTACATCCTTCCAGGTGACATGCTTCTGGTCCTTGAGTTTGTGCCACTCGTCAATGGAGACGACAACCGCGGTATCGATTCCGCGGCGGGTGACGACTTGCGGTCCTTTTTCGAGGGTGTCGTCAATCAATTCGCTTGAATTGAGGGAGGTGCTGTGTGTTCCGACTCCTAAGGAGCGTCCTTCGCATACCAACATGGCGCCATTGCTTGATTCACCACGTTGCCCGAGACTAAGCTGGGCACAGCCGAAGTCCTCCGAAGAACATGCACTCCTCTCGTTCGATCACTAGGGTCGCGCGTCATCTCTCGGCCTATCTCTTTGCCGCGCTTGCCACGTCTTACGCGCTTGTCTGGATCGGGCACATCAGGCATGCGCAGCCCGGGCCAGGCTTCACAGAGTACGAATATTCACAAACCACTCGGTCCATGACTGTGGGCGCTGTGATCCCAAGGAGCCCTGCTGACCAAGCCGGCCTTCGGCCTGGGGACCAGATCGTGGGCATAGATAGAAAGACTCTCGACAATTTGCGCCCGTTCTACGACTCAGTCATCGTCGGCGGAAACGCATTTCTCGATCTTGTTATCAAGGATCCCGGTTCGACTTCCGGTTTTAGACAATTGCGTCTCGTCCTGCATGGCCGAAGACCAGAGTCCAGGCCCACAAACCGGCTCGAAAATCTGTTGACTGTGCCGCTGAATTATTACCCGTTAGGATTTCTCCTTGTTGGTGTTGCTGTTTTGCTGTTGCGCCCAGATGATCCGAACGCCTGGCTGCTGGCGTTGCTTTTTGGTGGTTTCGTGGGCGCGGGGCCGCTGTTTGAGTCCGCTGTTCCTGTTTACCTCAGGGGATTCGCGGTCGCTTACAAAATGATCATGGCCTCAGCCGCGGGCTCACTTTTCTATTACTTTTTTGCTGTATTTCCCGCTGCATCTCATATCGACCGCAAGATTCCTTGGCTGAAACACGCTTTGCTGGCCGTCGTGGTGATCGACACCGTTCCGATAGCCGTGTGGTGTCTGATCGCCGGCGGATCGCTGCCGCTTTACCTCAACGCGCATTGGCCAGCCGGCACCACGCTAATCTGGGCTCTTGTAGGGCAGACCGGATTGCCGGTGCCTGGATCCCACCGCTGGCCGTCTCCGCAATCTGCCTTCTTTGCTTACTTCTTCGGCACCTCGGCTCTCGGATTGGCGTCATTGATCTCGAACAGCTTTCTGGCCTCCGATGCGCAGACGCGGCGAAAAGCCCGCGTGATCCTTTGGGGCACGGTGATTGGCGTCAGTGCTGTCGTTCTAATTTTCGGAGCCGCAACGGTGCGTGGTGCAGCAGTCGTTCCCATGCTTGCTTGGGAGATAAGCATTGTGCTGCTGTCCACGGTATGGCCACTGTCGTTCGCGTATGCGGTGGTAAAGCACCGCGTTCTTGAAATTCCGGTCCTCTTGAGGCGGAGCGCCCGCTATGTGCTGGTGCAGCGCGGGTTCACCATCTCGCTCCTGGTGCTGTGGCTCGCAGCTATAAGACTATTCTTCTACATTGTTTCTAGGCTGGTTGGAACGTTCTCGAATACCGTCCTCGTGCTCGGTTTGGTCTTCGGTCTCGCCCTCGTATGGATTTCCGCACCGACAGTGAAGCGGACGACAACCCGAATCGATCGCGCCTTCTTCCGCAGCGCCTACGACGCTCGCGTGACGCTGCAAGAGTTGGCGGAAAAGACGCGTTCGGTCACAAATCGACGTGAACTCGCCAGATTGTTGGAGATTCAGATCGAAGGAGCGTTGCATCCACAGTCCCTGGCTGTTTACCTCGAAGCGGCAGATGGCAGCTTCGTCGCGCAACCAGTGTTGCCGTCCGACGAGCGGGCCTCAACCGCACATAGGCTCGCTGGACCAACATTTCCGTTCCGCTTTGGAGCCGTGTTTGTTCCGCGCGAGTTGGACACAATTCCAGCTACGCTGCCTCTCGTCCGAGAAATCGCCCAGCGGGGAAAGGCCTGGGACGTCCCGCAGGCTCACGAAGCGGCGGGGGATTTAGGGCCCCTTGCACCAGAATGTGTGGTGCCAATATTGGGGCGCAATAGCAGCTTGCTCGGCTTAGTGGTCCTGGGGCCGCGGCTCTCCGAAGAGCCTTACTCGACTGAAGATAAGTCTTTGCTGGATTTCGTGGCCAGTCAAGCGGGCATTACCTTGGAAAACATCGATCTCGCGGAGAAGATGGCTGAGCGCATGGAAGCAGAGCGTCGCGCCTCGCGTGATATGGAAATCGCCAAAGAGGTGCAGGCTCGCCTTTTCCCGCAGAAGTTCCCTTCGCTGCAAACCGTGGAATACGCCGGTCGGTGTATTCAAGCCCGCGACGTGGGTGGCGATTACTACGATTTCCTAAGCCTGGGTCCTGGGCGCATGGGAATTGTCCTCGCGGATATCGTTGGTAAAGGTATTCCCGCCGCATTGCTGATGGCCAACTTACAGGCAGACGTGCGCAGTCAGTCCCTGATCGCTGCGCAAAACCTGGCGCAATTTCTGAAGTCCGTAAATCAATCCTTCTACGACAGTACGAGCGACGGGACTTACGCGACGCTTTTCTTCGGTGATTATCAGGACTCCACACGCCGGCTGCGCTTTGCAAATTGCGGACACAATCCCCCGTTTCTGGTGCGGGTGGGTGGTGCACTAGAGCGCCTAGGTGCGACAGCTACCGTTCTCGGGTTGTTTGAAGACTGGAGTTCGTCGATTTGCGAGGTGGAAATCGGCATTGGCGACGTTCTGGTGATGTATACCGACGGTATTACCGAGGCCGAAAATGCTGCTGGAGATCAATTTGGCGACGAGCGGTTGCTTGACACAATTTGCGCAAATCTCGACTTGTCACCTTCCGCTTTGCTCGATTCCATCGTTGTCGCCACCCTGGGGTTCAGTGGCGGTGAGCGCAAGATGAAAGACGATTTCACTCTGGTCGTCGCCCGCGGTCGTTAAGGTTTTTTTTTGCCGGAGTAACTCGGTTGTGATCGCGGGACATCCCTTCCGGTTCGCGCTAACCCCGACATCCCATCCTGATGCATGAATACGCCCAGTTGCGCTTGAAGAGCTTTCCGCGAGCTACAGAACTCGGCATCCACGGGTGTTTCGACGATGACCCGTCGCGCGTTCTTGTCTGCCGTCTGCGAGATTTCGATATGAATGCCAGAATCGTCGCGGTTTGACGCTGACTTCCTGCACAAGGGCATCCGCAACCTGGAAAACTTGAAGTTCGAGTCCGGTCCGAGGAGGCTCGAGCGAGCCGGGGTCGTTTTCCGGCCAGCTATAAATCGTGTCTATCGTAATCTCCTCAGGAGTCGTGTTGAGATAGGGACGTGCTTCTCGTCCTGGCGGTATTCGACGCCTTGACCGACTTACAGGACTTCATTCATCCCGGTAGGTCTCAGCGACTTGGGCACAAGTGTGACCGAGCAACTGCGTTCGCAGTTGTCGCCGGAGTGGAGCATGTGATTCGCGACCTGCGTTAACACGGTCTCGATGTCGCTGCCTGCGGCG
>Ga0306923_10000930_pt1 | contig 24738 bp, 16 predicted proteins | sample sta12Can44000108_FD_203841 | JGI IMG/M metagenome (GOLD analysis project Ga0306923, IMG submission 203841) | Lab enrichment of tropical soil microbial communities from Luquillo Experimental Forest, Puerto Rico - statanox.12C.anox.44.000.108 (v2)... | ecosystem: Environmental > Terrestrial >... | reverse complement strand
TACCCCAGCATGCAGATCCTGGAGCAGTTGGAGTACCTGGGCCGGCTGCACGACATGATGGCGACCGCGGCGCGCGGTGCCGCACGGCACTGGATCGAGCGGCTGGGCCTGGCGGGGCGGGAGTCGGCCAAGCTGGAGGCGCTGTCGCACGGCAACCAGCAGCGGGTGCAGCTCGCCGCGGCGCTGATGCACGACCCGGAACTGCTCGTGCTCGACGAGCCCTTCGCCGGCCTGGACCCGGGCGGCGTCGACGACATGACCGAGATCCTGGCCGAGCGGGCGCGCGCCGGGGTCACCGTGCTGTTCTCCAGCCATCAGCTCGACCTGGTGGAGCACATCTGCGAGGCGGTAGCGATCATTCACCGCGGCCGGGTCGTCGCCCAGGGCGCCGTGTCCGACCTGGAACGCGGCGACCGGCCGCGGCTGGCCGTCCGGGTGGCCGGCGACCAGGCGGGCGGCTGGGCCCGGCAGCTGGATCCCGGGGTGGCCTCGGTCGAGCAGGTGAACTCCGGCCTGGTGCTCCTCGCGCTGGCGCCAGGCGCCGATTCCCAGAAGGTGCTCGACGCGGCCCGCGCGGCCGGCGCCGTCGAGCACTTCAGCTTCGCCTCGCGGCGGCTGTCCGAGGTGTTCCGCGATGTCACCGGCGAGGAAGCATGAATATGAATAAGAAGTGGATCAGGCTGACCGCGATCGTCGCGGAGCGGGAAATCCGGCAGCGGGGCCGTTCCCGGGCCTTCGCGGTCAGCACGATCGTGCTGCTGCTTGTCGTCGCGGCGGGGGTGGCGATCCCGGCCATCCTCGCGCACAACGCCAAGCCGCAGCGGGTGGGCATCGTGGGTGCCCCGGTGGCCGCGATGACCGAGGTGGTGCGGGAAGCGGGGCGTATCACCGGCACCAGCGTCACCGTGGTGCGGCAGCCCAGCCTGGCGGCGGGCGAGGCCGCCCTGCGCTCCGGGGACCTGGACGTCATGCTGGTGAACGACAGCGAAGTGGTGGTGAAGCAGGTCTCGGTCACAGGCTCGAGCGGATCCGACGGCGGGCTGCCGACCGCGATCGCGGACGTCGCCGGGCTGAGCAAGCTGCTCGGCCACCTGCCGCCGGGCGCCGCCGCCCGCGGGGTGAGCCTGCCTGTTCGCGGCCTGTCGCCGCCCTCGGCCAGCCTGTCGCGCCGGCTGACCGGGCTGTTCACCGTGGTGCTGGTGTGGGTACTCATCAGCGCCTACGGCTCGCAGATCGCGATGGGCGTCGGCGAGGAGAAGCAGAACCGGATCGTGGAGGTGATCCTCGCATCCGTTCGGCCCATCCAGCTTCTGGTCGGGAAGGTGACCGGCATCGGAGTCCTGGCCCTGGCCCAGGCCGCCCTGATGGTGGCCGTCTTCCTCGGTCTCGGGGCCGCCGTCGGCTCCAGCCTGGCGCACGGTGCGGCCCCCGGGATCGTGATCGTCGGCGCGGTGTTCCTCGTGCTCGGCTACGCCTTCTACTGCACGGCGTTCGCCGCGGCCGGATCCCTGGTCAGCAGGCAGTCCGACGTCGGCACGGTGATCTTGCCGGTGCAGATCCCGCTGATCGTCGCCTACGCGCTGTCCTACACGGTGATCTACGCCAACGGCGCCAGCCTCTTCTACAAGGTGCGGTTTCTTCCCGCCGACGGCTCCGGTGGCCATGCCGGTGCTGTACGCGGCGGGCGACGTCCCCGCCTGGCAGGCGGCGGTCTCCGCGGTCCTGGTCGCGGTGGGCACCGTGTGGATGGCGCGGACCGCGGCGACCATCTACGGGCGGTCCATCCTGCGCACCGGCTCCCGGGTCCGGCTGCGGCAGGCGCTCGCCCGCGGCGCAGCCGCCTAGGCTGCACAGCGGCGAAGCCGCACGAGCTGCACAGCGGCGAAGCCGCCTGACTTACACCGCCTGACTTACAGTGGCCGGGTGGACAGGCAGCAGTGGGATGAGCGGTACTCCGGCGCCGAGTTCGAGTGGTCGGTGCACCCGAATCAGTTCGTGGCGGAGCAACTGGCCGGCCTGCCGCCCGGCCGGGCGCTCGACCTGGCGGCCGGGGAGGGCCGCAATTCCGTCTGGCTGGCCGAACGGGGCTGGTCGGTGACCGCGGTGGACTTCTCCCGGGTCGGCCTGGAGAAAGGGCGCAGGCTGAGCGCGGCCCACGGCGTTGCCGACCATCAGGTGGACTGGGTGGTCGCCGACCTGAGCGAGTACGAGCCCGCCCGCGCGGCCTTCGAGCTCGTGCTCATCGCCTACCTCCAGGTGGACGCGGCGCTGCGCGACCGGGTGCTGGCCGGGGCCGCCACGGCGCTCGTCCCGGGCGGCACGCTGCTGGTCGTCGGCCACGACCTGACCAACCTGACCGACGGCGTGGGCGGCCCGCAGAGCCCGGAGGTGCTGTACTCCCCGGAGATGATCACCGCCGGGCTGCCGGGGCTGCGCATCGTGCGGGCCGAACGGGTGCGCCGCATCGTCGAGCGAGACGGCGGGCAGGCGACCGCGATCGACACCCTGGTCCGGGCGGAGCGCCCGGCGGGCTAGCCGCCCGCGCGGGTCACGTGCTGGACGCGGACGGGGACGTGGTCCCCGGGGACGAGGCCGCCGGTGACGACGCCGCAGGCGAAGACGCCGCAGGCGAAGACGCCGGAGGGGGTGACGACGGGGGGTGCGACGACGCCGGCGGAGACGACGCCGGGGCCGAGGAAGGCGGGGGCGACGACGCAGGGGGCGACGACGCCGGGGGCGACGACGCCGGAGGCGAAGACGCGGGAGGCGACGACGCCGCAGGCGAGGACGCCGGCGGAGACGACGCGGGGTGCGAGGACGCCGGCGGAGACGACGCCGGGGGCTGGCCCGTGCTGGAGGACCCGCCCGGCTGCCCGGACGACGGGGTGACGATCGGCGTCGGCGGTACGGATGTGCCGGTGAACATGGACTGGGCCGGGCTGAAGAACGCGTTCGGCGAAACCGCAGCCGGGGACGAGGGTGAGGCAGAAGCAGGGGCAGAGGACGACGCACCCGGGCTGGCCGACGGGTTCGATGCCGAGCCGGGTAGGGTCGCGACCGCTCCCGCACCCGCCTGCGGGTGCTGGTGACCGGCCGACGGGGCGCGGTTCGCGCCGATCAAGGCGAGGGCGGCCACGGCCGAGCCCGCCACCAGCCCGCCGGTGAGGACCGCCGAGGCCACCGTCCGGGAGACGCGGTGCCGTCCCGGACGGCTCGTGCCGCCGCGTGGCGGCTGACCGGTGTGCGGCGGCTGACCGGAGATCTCGGTCAGCGGGACCGGCTCGCTCACGTCGGACGGGCCGGGGGCGGCGTCGGCCGGCCGGTCCTCGGCCAAGCTGCCCACGACGGACTCGGCGAGCCAGCCAGGCGCGGGCTGCATGGCGCCCATCTCGGCGAGCATCTCGCGGGCCGTGGGCCGGTCACCCGGGTGCTTGGCCAGGCATCTGCCCACCAGCGACCGCAGTTCGTCCGGCACGTCGACCAGGTCGGCGGGGATGTTGACCAGCCGGTACATGAGCGCGGCGTGCGATCCGGTGCCAAAGGGGCCCTGCCCGGTCGCGGCGAAGGTGAGCACCGCGCCCAGGCTGAACATGTCGCTGGCCGGGCCGATGTCCGCGCCTATGACCTGCTCGGGGGACATGTACCCGGGCGAGCCGATCATCACGTTCGCGCCCGCCGCGACGCTCGCCTCGGCGGCCTCGGAGATCCCGAAGTCGATGACCCTCGGCCCGTCCTCGGCCAGCAGCACATTGGAGGGTTTCAGGTCGCGGTGCACCACCCCGGCCTCGTGGATGGCGCCCAGGCTCTCCGCCAGCCCGGCCGCCAGCGCCATCAGGCTGCGGACAGGCAGCGGGCCGTGGCCGCGCACCGCCTCGGCCAGCGACGGGCCGGCCACATACGCGGTCGCCAGCCACGGCATCGGGCAGTCCAGGTCGGCGTCCACCACCAGCGCGGTGAACAGGCCGCTAACCTTCTGAGCGGCCGTGACCTCACCCCGGAACCTGGCCCGGAAATCAGGATCAGCGGCCAGTTCGGTCCGGATGACCTTGACGGCGATCGGCCGGCCGCCAGCGGACATGCCCAGGAACACCTGCCCCATGCCGCCGGTGCCTAGCTGCCCGAGCAGCCGGTAGGGCCCGATCTCCCGCGGGTCATCGGGTTGCAGTCCGGCGTACCCCAACTTTCACCCCGAACGTCGGCGAAACTCCCATTTATGGTATATCCGGACGACGCGGTCGTAAGCTCTCAGGTTCACACCGGCACACGAGCCGTAACGCTTAGGTAAGCCATCCGCAGGCAGCCAGGCCGGACCCTTCAGTGGTATTGCCGCAGCACCTGGATGGCGATGTCGGGGCGGGCGGCGTGGCAGGTAGGGCAGCGCGCCCCCGGGGCAGGGACGTTGAGCCAGTAACCGGCGACCGCGGAGCGGGTGGCGTGGATGGCGGCGGCGAGGTGCTGCCCGTCCACGGGCGCGCCCGGCGGGTTTGTGGACAGCCCGGCCAGCACGGCAATCCCCGGATTCGCGGCGGTGGCCTGCGACGTCGCGATGCGAACGAAGGAAGCGTATGCGATGGTGTCCCGTTCCAGGCTCTGCGCCTGCAGCTCGATGACGTCGGCCGCCCCGGCCAGCCGGCCGGCCAGATGCAGGGCGAGGAACTTCCGCCACCGCGGCTGCTGTCCGGCGGGATCAAGCACCGTGGTGAGGTTCAGTCCCGGAGCGACGATAAACCGCAGGCCGTGAGCATGGGCCACCGCGGCGGCCAGGTCGGCTGCGCCCACGGGATCGTGCTGCTCGGCCACGGGGGTAAACGACCAGGCTTCGGGGTCGTACAGCACGCCGTAGATCCCGCCCCGAAGCTGGCCGCGGCTTACCGCTTTTTCGAGCGCGGCGGCTGAGGCGAACGTGACGACCGGCTCGGCGGCCACGCCCGCCAGCGCACGCTGGCCCGGTTGCAGGATCTCGTAGACCCGCGAGCTCCGCAGCTCGTCGCGGGTCGCCGGGTCGGCCAGGAGCTGGCTCAGCGCGGAACGGGTCAGCAGCCAGGCCGGACCGCTGGGCGGCGGCTGAGCGGCGCTGCCCGTGCCCGGGCCAGGCCTGGCGGACGTGCTCGTGGGCATGCCCTTGCCCGTGTGCGGCTCCGGCGAGGTCCTCGAGGATGCCGCCGAGCAGGCGGTGAGCACCGCGACCGCCCCCAGGGCGACCGCGAGTGCGACGCGGTGCGGCCTTGTGCCCGGCGGGCGCCCGTCCGAAGCGTTTTCCACGTGGCCCCTCCTGGCTAGCGTAGCGGTCAGTGCCGCCCGCTAGCTGAGCTGGATGTCGGCGGCCATGCCGTTCATCGGCACGTCCGCCGTGCGCCCCGTGACGGTTATCACTACCTGATAGAACAGGCCCTGGGCGGTGGGAACTGGGGTGGGTATCAGCTGCTGGACCTGCCCGGCCAGGTCCGTTATGCGGGCGGTCGGCACGCTTATCGTGACCTTCCGTCCCGCCTTGACCTCCGAGACCGAACCTTCCGGAATGAGCGCGATCACCTGCCAAGCGGTTGACACGCGCAACGCGATGACCGGCAGCGATGCTACCTGCGTTGCGTCCTGGCGGATCGGCTGGGGGCCCTCGGGCAGCAGCGAGAATTGCGGTCCCTGCGTCGTGGACCGCTGCTGGGAGTCCGATGCGTAACTCCGGATGCCATCGGAAGTGACGGTCTCGCCGGGCTGGCCGTTGGCCGCCACGACGATGCCGGCCGAGGGCGCGATGATTTCCGTGCTGACGACCTTCAAACGGTCGGTGGCCAGCTGAGCCTGGCCCGAGGCAAGCTGAGCCCGGGCCGCGGCCAGCTGGGCGTTGTCGACGGAGGCGTTGGCCGGATCCGCCGCTGCCGCGGCCTTCAGCTGCGCGATCTTCGCCTGCTCCGCGGCGATGGCCGCTTTGTCGGCGGTCACGATGGAATCAGCGTTGGGAGCATACTCGGCGGCGAGGACTTGTCCTCGCCGCACCACCTGGTTGAGGTGGACTTTAAGCTTGCCGATCTGTCCCGGAGCGGCGAAGTTGAGGGCGACGACACCGGTGCTCGAGACCGTGCCGGTGATGACCCCGTGGTCATCAGCCATGACGCGCGGCACGTACCAGACGGCGGCGGCCACGCAGGCGCCGGCGATCAGCGCCCCGCCCGCCACCTGGGGCCAGGTCCGCCGGATCCGGCGCGACCGCGGCCGCGCGGACGCCTGCCGCTCCGGCTGGAGCACGGGAGGCGGCCCGGCCGGGGCCCGAAGCGGCATCCGGTCTGACTCGTACAGCGACGGCTGGCCATGCGACGGCTGGCTAAGCGGCCGTGACGGTGAGTAGCCAGGCTGAACCCGGTAAGGCCGCTGCCCCGGCGGATACCTCGTTTCCGCCGGGTCACGTCTTTCGGCGCGCGTCGGGTAGCCCCGGTCTCCCGCACCCATCGCAGCCCTCCATCCAGGCCTGGCCTGCCCTCACCTGTTGCGGATACGGGCAAACCGCGGAGGTAACACGCTGTAAACCGTACTGGCTGCACCGGTCAAAGGTGCGCCAACTACTCAAGTCGCGAGGATGCTGGCGGTCCGTAGCGGGCCAGGCTCCGCCCATCCGGCCAAGATCTGCCGAAGTTCCCGCGACGACGGAAAGACCCTGGTTATCCTCCTGAAGGCGGACGAGCAGCGGAACCCGGGGGTTTCATGGACGTGCGGCTCCTGGCCACGACGATCGGCCTCTTCACGGCCCTGATCGTCGCCTGCCTGCTGCAGGTATGCGCGGATAGCACGGAGGACGGCGGCGACGGCCGCGGCCGGGTGATCATCCCGGCGCACGTCAAGACGCCGCCTTACCGGCCGCGCACCTGGGTGTTCTTCGGCGTGACGGCCGTCCTGGGGCTGTTCTATCTCGGCTGGCACCGGCCATCCCCGGCGGCGGCCTACGCGGACCTCGTGCGAGCCATCGCCACCGCCATCACCAAGGATCCCGTCAGCGTCAACGGCTACGTGGCGCGGCTCCGGCCGGCCACGGAGTTCCTGGGCCTGGCCACCATCGTGGGGATCGCGACGGTGGCGCGGGCGAGCCTGCCCAGGCGCATCGCCATCCTGTTCCACAGCGTGATCTATATCGCCCTGTCGGCGCTCGGACAGGCGCTGCTGATCGTGGCCGGGATGACGACGCACTGGCTGATCGCGCCGTTCGGTGTCGAGGCGACCCTGGCCAACCTGCTGATCGCCGGCCTGGTCATCATGCGGCTCGCCTTCACGACCTTCGCCCTGCCACGCGCCACCACCCTGCCGGCCGACCGCCCTCGCTGGGCGCAGGACACCGTGCTGGCCTGCTGCTCGCTGACCGCCGTCGTGGCCGTCCTCGTCATCGGTTATGCCTTCCTGGCCGAGCCGGCCAACGCGACCACCGTCTGGCAGGTGTTCGTCCCGCTCTACGCGGTGACCATCCTGTTCGTGCTGCTCTCCGGCCCGCTGTGGCTGCTGTGGTGGACCAGGCGGGGCCTGCCGGAGCCGGGGAGGGACCGTCCCCTCGTCGACGTGATCGTCCCGGCCTACAACGAGGCCGACAACATCGCCAGGCTGCTCCGCTCCATCGACGTCGCCGCCGGACGGTACGGCGGGCCGGTGCGCGTGCTGGTGTCCGACGACGGTTCCTCCGACGACACCGCGCAGATCGCGTGGGCCGAGTTCGAGCACTTCCGGTACGCCCGGGGCGCCGTCCTGAGCGCACCGAACGGCGGGCAGTCCGCGGCGCTCAATCGCGGGCTGGCGGTCACCGGAGCCGAGATAGTGGTGCGGATCGACGCGGACAGCGTCATGGGCCCCGACGCGCTGGCCTTGACCGTCCCGTGGTTCCGCGATCCGCGCATCGGCAGCGTAGGTGCCATGGAGGAGCCACGGACAGATCATGTGACCTGGTTTCACCACCTGCGCACGCTCGAGACCCTGTTCCAGTTCCGTTTCGCGCGCCTCGGCCAGAGCCTGGTCGACGGCATCGTGGTGATCCCCGGCACGTTCACCGCCTTCCGCCGTGACCCGGTGATCCAGGCCGGAGGCTTCCCGGTTCGCATGAACGGCGAGGACTCCGACGTCACCATGCAGATCGGCCGGCTCGGCTACCGGGTCGTCGTCGACCCGCGGATACGATCCTTCGAAGACGTGCCGCGCAGCATCGGCGAGTTCGTCGAGCAGCGGACCCGCTGGACACGGGCCGGATTTCACGTCTACGCCAGGCACGTCCCGCTGCGCAGCGGATTCGCCGGCCCGCGAGTGTGGTTCTGGACGATGCGGCGCGGCTTTTCCTGGTTCACCCTGCCGGCCGGCCTGGTGGCCCCCATCTTCATGCTCGAGCTCGTGCTCACCCACCCCAACTACCGGCAGAACGTCGCCACGTTCCTCCTGCTCTACGTCGTCGCCGGCGGGATCTCGCTGGCCATCAGCGTGCCGCTGGCCATCAAGCACCGGCGCTGGCGCAGCCTCTTGTGGATGCCAACCTGGTTCGCCTTCGCGTTCCTCAGGCGGCTGGCCGCCCTCGAGGCCATCATCTCGCTGCCCACCCGCCCCTTCCTCCGGCGGCCGGCGGGCCGGGGAAGTTTCGCGGAAGTTCCAGGGAAGGGCCGCTCCATAGCGTTGCGGGCGTAAACATCGCCACAAAGCAAAGGAAGATCATCGTGGCCATCTCAGGAACCATTCCCGCCATCTCACACGTCGCCGTGACGGTGACCGACCTGTCGGTCAGCGAGGCCTGGTACACCCGCGTCTTCGGTGTCGAGCCGGTCCTGGACGAGGACACCGGCCCGTTCCGGCACATCGTCTACGCGCTCGGCAACACCATGTTCGGGCTGCACGGCTTTCCCGACCTGAACAGCAAGGACCCGTTCGACGAGCGCAAGCCCGGCCTCGACCACATTTCGTTCGGCTGCGCGAGCCGCGCCGAGCTGGTCCAATGGGCCGCCCGCCTGGACGCGCTGGGCGTGGCCCACGGGGAGATCAAGGACGCGGGCTACGGTTCGGGCCTGTCGTTCCGCGACCCTGACAACATCGCCCTCGAGCTGTTCGCGCCGCCGGCCTGACCGGCGAGCGACCGTCGCCGGGCGGGAACCTCCCGCCCGGCCAGCTCGCGGGCGATCACGCCAAGGGTACGGCGGCACCGTTCGGCGTCGAGGGGCTGGCCGGTTCGCTGGAACTGGCCAGCCGCCCACTGCAGCCGGGCCCGCGCCGTGCCGGGATCGCCGCTGGCGGCGGCGACCGCCGCCTGCGCCTCGGCCAGCCCGGCCTCCCACGCGGTATCCCGCCACACCGCGGCCGAACGCTGGGCCGCGGCCAGGTGGCGCCGCGCGGCATCCAGATCACCGTCGCGGGCGCATGCGATGGTCGCGGGCACAGCCAGCATCATCGAGCAGAACTGGCAGAAGTCGTCCCATCCGAGCATCGATTCGGCCCGTTCGGCCGTCTGGATGGCCTCGGCCCGGCCGGCCGCGGCCCGGATCATCGTGCCGAACACGCGATGCAGCAGGTGCTTGGCCACGATCGAGTTCCTGGCCAGCGGGAACGCCCGCTCCAGCAGCCGCCTCGCCTCCGCGCCGTCGCCCTGGGCCAGCCGGACCTCGGCGAGCCGCTGCAGCGAGTGCGCCTCGCCGGCGCCGGACCCGAGGTCCCGGTGCTCGGTGCTGGCCTCGGTCAGCTCGGCCGCGGCGAGGTCCAGGTCACCGGACAGCAGCGCCGCCTCACCCGTCAGCGCCCGGGCGAACGCGGCGGCGCGGCGCGCCCCGTTGCGCTCGGCGGTCTCGCGCAGATCCTGCGCCAGCTGCATGACCTCGGCGTACGGCGTGGGACCGTACAACATGTACTCGGCCGAGCATAGGTAGCCGTCGAAGATGGCGCCGGCCATCCCCGGGTCCTCCCGGGTCCGGTACAGCTCGGTACCCATCTGGGCGAACCATTGATCCGAACGGTGCGCGAGCAACCCCCGCAACGTGACGAGATCGAGCACCTGCCAATTGCGCTCCCCTGCGAGGATCAGCCGCTGCGCCTGCTCGGCCGCGGTCCGGGCGGCGTCGAAGTCGGCGGTGAAGAACGCGTACTTGCCCCGCGCGAGGAGGATGTCGGCGTCGTCGGCGCCGCCGTCGGTCTCGAGGCCATCGAGGGCGGCGGCCGCCGTGTCGAGGTCGCCCGCCATGACCGCGCTATGCGCCAGCCGGGCGCGCAGCCGCCGCGCATCCGCCGGACCGGCCCCGCCAAGCGCGTCCCGGTAGGCCGGCCCGGCCATCCGGTCGCCGATCGCGGTGAGCAGGTCGGCGCGGAGGGAGAGCGCTCTGGTCCGGTACGCACCGGCGGCGTGCGGTCGGATGGCGTCCACCAGCGCCAGTGCGTCACGGTAGGCGCCGACGGCCGATTCCGTCTCGGCCGCGGACAGCAGGTACGGCACGGCGTCGGCGCCCGCCCCGGCCGCCAGGAAATGGTGGCCGACGCGCGCGGGCGAGGCGCCCAGCTCGACCAGGCGCCGGGCGGTGTCGCGGTGGATCTGGCGGCGCCGGTGCGCCGGCACGTCCCCGGTGAGCGCGTCCCTGATCAGGCCGTGCCGGAACCGGTAACCCGCGCTCGCGGGCTCGATGATCCGCGCGGCGAGGGCCTCGTCGAGGTGGCCGAAGGCCTCCTCTTCCGCCACCCCGGACAGGGCGACGAACTCGTCGGTGCCGAACGAGGAGCCGGCCACGGCCACCTGCCGGAGGACCTCGCGGGTGGCCGGCCGCAGACGGGCGAACATGCTGGCCTGCAGCGCCGGCCCCAAGTCGTGCCCGGCGGCGGAGCCCTGGCCGGCGGCGGAGCCCTGGCCGGCGCCGGTAGTGAGCACAGCCTGGCGGGCGAGCTCGGTCACCAGGAACGGCACCCCCCGGCCCAGCGTCGTGACCAGCCTGACCAGATCGGCCGAGGGTTCGGCGACGTAGCGGCGAATGAGCGCCGCGGCGTCGCGGTCGCCCAGCGGGCCGAGCCTGAGCTCGGTCGCGCCGTACCGGTCGATGAGGCTCCGGCGGGTGGCCTCCAGCCCATTCGCCACCACCCCATTCGCCGCCAATACTGCCGCCGCCGTAACCGGGCGGTGTGCGAGCACGATGCACACCCGGTGACCGTGCGCCGACCGGGCCAGGTAGTGCAGCAGGCGCAGGCTGCCGTCGTCCGCGTCGTTGACGTCGTCGACGGTGAGCAGCAGGCCCCGGCCCGCCGCGGCCAGGCTGACCAGTTCGGCCGCGGCGAGGAAGAGCCGCTGGTGCGTGCTCCGCCCGGCCCACGAGGCCGGCGTCCCGTTCCGCGCCCGGTCGATCTCTTCCCGGTGCCGGACGGCCAGGCCGGCTAGCAGCGCCGGATCCTGCCGGCACACGCCGCCGAGCGCCTCGATGACCGGGGCGTACGGCCACGCCCCCTCGACCGGGGCCGCGGTCCCGTGGCCGGCCAGGAACCCCAGCTCCGCCGCTCGTGCGGTGACGGCGGCCAGCAGCGATGATTTCCCCGACCCGGCCTCGCCGACGACGATCAGCGCACGGCTCCGCCCGACCGCGGCGTCAAGCAGCGCCCCGTCCGCGACGGAGAGTTCCAGGTCGCGGCCGATCAGCGGGTCGTCGCGGCGCGGGAATGCGTCGGACACGGCGAGCAGCCGGTCCCGCAGCGCCGAGGCCTCCGGGCCGGGGGCGACGCCCAGCTCCTGCTGCAGCGCCCGGTCCAGGCGATCGAACTGGCGCAACGCGGCATGCCGGTCGCCGCTGGCCGCGTGCTGCCGCATCAGGGCGAGGTGCGCCCGCTCGTCGCCTGGGTCGAGTTCGGCCACCGCCTCCCAGCGGCCGTCCAGGCGCAGCAGGTCCAGGTGACTTCGCCGGAGCTGCTCGCGGCGCGGCTCGGCCCACTCCTCGTACCTGTCCGCGGGCAGCAGCTCGCCGCCGTACCGCGCGAGCGCCTCGCGGGCTGCGGCGGCGTCCCCGGCGGCGAGCGCCCGGCGGGCCAGCTCCTCGAACTGGACCGCGTCCACGGTCACGCTGCCGCAGGGGAACAGGATGACCTGGTCGCCGCGCAGCACTACCGCGTCTGGCACCCCGATGGCGCGCCGGGCGAAATACGCCGCCTTGTGCAGCTTCGGCACCGCCTCGGCGATCGTGTCCTCCGGCCAGACCAGGTCGATGACCTGCTCGCGATGTAGCCGCCGGTCCGGCGCCAGGGCGAGCACCTTCACGACCGCGGCCGCGTGACGGCGCTTCCAGCTGTTTTCGGCGACGGGGACTCCGCCGACCGTCACGGCGAACCGGCCGAGCAGCGTGACGCGGACCTCCCGCACAAGCTTGCCTGCCGCCGATGTCCGGTCAGGATCGCTTGCGCGCCGTGAACAGCAGGTACTCCCACTCCATCACGGTGCTCCCGGTGCACCCGGTGCACCCGGTGCCGAGGTCGTGGCGCCGGGCCAGGTCGGCGAGCTCGGCGTCCAGCGCGGCGGTCCGCTCCGGATCGTCGGCGATGCCCCGGTAGGCGGCGATGGTCGGGCCATAGTTGGCCTTGAAGTAGTCGCGGAAGTCCTCGGGGCGGCCGAACCGGTCGACCCGGACGGTCTGGCGCCGGGCCCGTACGTCCGTGACCTGGTCGCCGAGCAGCGCGCGGACGTGGTCCTCGCGTCCCCACAGCGGCGGCGGCTGCGCGCCGGGCGGGGGCGGCGGGGCGTACGGCTTCATCGCGGCGAACATCTGGCCGATGAAGCCCTCCGGCGTCCAGTTGACCAGACCGATGGTTCCGTCCGGCCGGCACACCCGGATCAGCTCGTCGGCGCTGGCCTGATGGAACGGCGTGAACATGACGCCCAGGCAGGACATCACCGTGTCGAACTCGCCGTCCGCGAACGGCAGGTCCTCGGCGTCGGCCTGCCGCCACTCCAGCCGCGTTCCCCGCCCCCCGGCCTCCCGCCGCCCGGCCTCGAGCAGTTCCGGGGTCAGGTCGCTGGCCACCACGCTGGCTCCGGCCTCGGCCGCTGGGATCGCGGCGTTGCCGGATCCGGCGGCCACGTCGAGCACCCGGTCTCCGGGCCGGACCTGGCACGCTTGGACGAGGATCGGCCCGAGGCTCGACACGAGGTCGGTGGCCACGGCCGGATAGTCGCCGAACGCCCACACGGCGCGATGTTTCGCCTTCAGCGCCCGGCCTGCGTCGCTGGTACTGGTCGTCTGAGCGGTCATTTCGGGTCTCCTCCTCGTTTGCGTCAGTGCAACCGACGCTAGGAAGTACGGGACCCGGCGGGCTAGTACAACATCTGTACTCAGGCTGGCCTGGGGCGTTCCCCCGATTTACCCTGCTGGGCATGGGGACCTCATATCACCAGTTCTGCCCGGTGGCCAAGGCGATGGAGTTGCTGGACGAGCGGTGGACGCTGCTGATCGTCCGCGAGCTGGTCACCGGCAGCGAGCATTTCAACGAGCTGCGGCGCGGGGTGCCGCGGATGTCACCCACCCTGCTGTCCAAGCGGCTCAGCCAGCTGGTCCGGGCGGGCGTGGTGGACCGGCGCGGCGACGGCAACGACGTGCGTTACGTCCTGACGCCCGCGGGCCGCGAGCTTCAGCCGGTGGTGGAGGCGCTGGGGGTCTGGGGCATCCGCTGGATCGGCGAGATCGGGGACGAGGACCTGGACCCCAAGCTGCTGCTGTGGGACATGCACCGGAACATCGACTACGCCGCCGTTCCGCCGGGCCGGACCGTGGTGCAGTTCAGGTTCCCCGACGTGCCGTCCGGTACCCGCGACTGGTGGCTGGTGATCGGCTCGGCCGAGACCGACGTGTGTGACGACGATCCCGGCCATCCGGTCGCGGTGACCGTGACCGGCAGCCTGCGGTGCATGACCGAGGTCTGGCGCGGCGACGTGAGCTGGCCGGACGCGCTCCGCTCCGGCCTCACCATCCAGGGTCCGGCCACGCTCCGCCGGGCCCTGCCGCGCTGGTTCACCCTGTCGGACTTCGCCCCGGTCATCCGGCCGGGGTAACCCCCTGGCCAGGGTCACGACGTGGGCGACCCGGCGGACGGCGACGGGCTGAGGGCAGGCGGCGCGGTGCTCGGTGATCCGGCCGGCGCCGGGGAACTGCTGGTCGGCGTAGGTGAAGGGCGCGGCGTGTGCGACGGGCTTGGTGACCGTGACGGGCGGGGCGAAGTCTGGGTGGGACTGGATGTCGGCGCGGCTGGAGAAGACGGATTGGTGGTGGACTGGTTCGAACCCGCGGACGCGGCCGTGGGCACCGTGCGGACCAGGATGTAGAGCGCCAGCACGGCCAGGAACAGCCCGGAGATCACCAGGGTAGAGGTGCGCGGCCGACCGGTCATGAGGCACTCCCGGTCGCCCGGCCGGTGTCGAGATCGGCCGAGACGTTGATGCCCTCGTAGCGGAAGGCCGACGCCACCCGCGCCCGGAGCTCACGGCCGACGTCGAACTGCACCCCGGGCAGAGTGCGCGCCACCATGCGCACCGAGAACGTGTCGACCTCTATTTTCTCGACGCCCATCACGGTGGGCGGGTCGAGCATCATCTTGCGCAGCCGCTCGTCGTTGTAGACCTCCTCGCCAACGCGGTGCAGGATGTCGGTGACGTGGCTCACGTCGACGTAGGACGGGACCGGCACGTCGATGACCGCCCGGGCCCAGTCCCGCGACAGGTTGGTGACCTGGACGATCTGGCCGTTGGGCGTGGTGATGACCTCGCCGCTGACCGACCGGATCCGGGTGACCCGCAGGGTGACGTCCTCCACCGTGCCGGTGACCGGCTGCGCCACGCCGGCCACTGCGATGCGGACGACGTCGCCGAAACCGTATTGCCGCTCCCCGGTGATGAACAGCCCGGCGCCGATGTCCTGGACGAATCGCTGCAGGCCGAACCCCAGCGCGGCGCTGAGCAGAGCGGCCGGCGCGACCAGCCCGGCCAGCGGTACGCCCAGGTGCTCGACGATCAGTACCGCGGTGACGACGTAGATGACGGCCAGCACCGACCAAGTGACCACCTGGGCGACGACGTGACGGTGCTTGGCGGCCTCGGAACGCACCAGTTCGTCGGCCTCGCTCGCATGGGCGTCGATTTGCGTCATGATCCGGCCGCGCGCCCATTCCGCCAGCCTGGTGAGCAGGATCGCCCCGAGCACCAGTAGCACGATCACCAGCAGGCTGCCGCGCGCCCAGCCGCTCAGGTCATTCAGCGGAGCGATAGCCCCTGTCAATGTAGCCCTCCCGTCTCGCGACGACGATCTCACCGAGAACCCCGGTGCGGTGCCGGGAGGACGACGAAGGCGACGAGAGGCCACGTCACCATGCCAGTGGCGGCCACCCGGCAGGTGCGCCAGCCTACCCGCGGAACCCGTCTGCGGGCAGACCGATCGCCCATACCCGCTGACCGGCGGATTAAGCCCGGGCCGTCCGGCCGGGGCGCCCGCCGCGGCCTCGCTGCGGCTCCGCAGACTGCTCGACCGTGAACCGCTCCGCATCTGTCAGGCTGTATGTCCGGTAGACAAGCTGATCGATCTGCTCCTCGAGTACTTGTACCTGGCGGGCGGCCAGGGCTGGCTCAGCAGGCGTTGCCGCCACGGAACAGCGCTCCCGGAGCGCGAGAAGCTGACGAACGCGTTCGGCCAGCGCACGATGAATATCGTTGGCCTGGTCATACGCCGGTACCGGAAGAGTACGAAGCTGCGGCGGCCCGATGCGCAGATAACCTCCTCGCAGCCGGTCACCGCCGTAGACACTCAGGTAATAGAAACCCATCAGCCGGCTGTTGAGAATACCGAGAAGCCAGCAAAGATCGGCGTCGGGCACGATGACGGTCGTGGATTTCGCAGGCAATAGCGCACCGGGAAAGTCAGCGATGCATTCTAGTACCCTGGTCATTCCGGCGACGATTATCTTCGGAGTTCTAGCCTGACGCAGGCGAACTGCTGGAAGCCGGTTGGCCGCGCTGAGTGGCACAACGGGGTGAACATAGGAGTTCCCCAGGTATCGCATGGGTTTCGTTCCCCAGAGACTCACATAGCGGTCAATCGTGCCGCTGTTTACCACGCACAGATCGCCAGTTGCCGCTGTCTCAACATCCTGGATCAGCGGCGCGAGTTCATAGGCTTCGGCCACGGTGGCCGCGCCATGCACGCTGGCGACGGCGGAAAGAGCGGGAAACGAGCTGCTCAGCCGTTCAGTCGGGTTAGCCGGGGCAATGTCCGCGAAGATGGCCCACGGGGATCCGTCGGCACGGAAGTAGCGAGAACGATCCAGCCTCTCGGCCAGGACCGGGCAGGCCGCGCCCGCCTCGCGGTAAGCCATACGCTCATACAGCACCGGCACCGTGTCGTCTCGCTGCTGTTTCCGTACTGAATATACGATTGGGTAAACTGACACCGGAAATAGCGGCACGCTGGAGTAGTCAATTATCTGCGAAAGGTCATTTTCGCCGGTGATGATGGCGCGTATGCTCCTGGCGTAGTTTGCCGACCCGAGCTTGTTAGGAACGATGAAGCTGTGGTATCCGCCGGGTCGGCAAAGATCCAGTGCCCGTTCGATGAAGACGCAGAACACATCCCAGTTGCCGGCGGCCGAGCGGTACTTACGCACGCAGTAATCCCGCCATTCGGGAGTGAACTGCCGCATAGTCTCGGAGTCGAGATACGGCGGATTGCCGATAACCGCGTCGAAACCGCCGGCCGAGGTGAAGACGCCGTTGAATTCACGACGCCAGTCGAATACGAGGACGCGGGTCCGGCTTTCTTCAGCTGGCGGTGGCCCGCCGTGATGGAAATCCGGCTCGATCAGCGAGTTTCCGCATCTGATGTTACCGGCCAGATCAGGGAGGGCTCGTTCACGTTCGCCATCCAGAATCTTGAGGAGAAGCGACAACCTCGTCACTTCTACCGCCCGCGGGTCAATATCAACACCATAGATGTGGCGCAGGAGAATGTCTTTACGTTCGGCGGCTGTCAGTTCCCAGTCGCCGTCGGGGTCACGTTGCAGGCGTGGCGCCCGGCCGTACGCCCAGCGTTCGGCGTCGTCAGCGGTGTACGCACCGAGGTACCAGCGGAGAAGATAGTCATAAGCGCCTAGAAGAAACGTTCCGGAACCGCAAGCGGGATCCAGCACACGCACTGGATGGCGGTTGCGAGTGCTATCTTGTCCGGCGACGGATTCGGGAGATCGGTCTTTTAGCAGAGGTGACAAGGTGGCGTCGAGAATATAGTCCACAATCGGCGCTGGAGTATAGTAGACGCCGCCCGCTTTGCGAACCTCTGGCTTGAGGACGACTTCGGCCTGGCGACTGCTGTCCAGCGTGACCACCCGGCCGAGAAACTGTTCATATACCTGTCCTAGGATAGCCGTGGGAAGAACCGAAAACTCATATGGGCCTTCCGGATGGTACAATCGCCGCAATATTCGCGCTAGCGCGTCATTCCCGACCTGAAGGGCCGGTGTCAGCTCGTCTGGTTTTTCCGGCCGACTTACCCGGTGGCCGAAATGAAATAGGCATGAATCGTAGCGTTCACCGGCGCGGTAGAAAAGCTTGACCAGTTCACTGTATATATCAGTCCTAGCCAGGAGGCTCTGCAGCTGTCCGTAGACTTCAATCCCGCGCGCCTCGGCAACTCTGAGGAAGGTGACGCGGTCTATAATCTGCTGGACCGCGAAGTTCAGTTGCCCCGAGGTAAGGAATGTGTTCCGCACTGCCATATCCTGGGCAAGAGCCCGGCGCCATTGTTCAAGTTCGGCCAGGAAGATGCTGTCGACCGCTGAGGTGCCCCGTTTTACCCGGATGGTTTCGGCATACTTCTCCAGGGATCCGTTACACACCGCTCGGTATGAGATGAGGGATTCTAGATTTTCCCACTCGGCGGCTAGTTCTCGATAACCAAGGAACATGAGCAGGGCAACCGACGTGTCGTCCTGGGGTTTAGGCTCCGACCGGCAATCGTAGAGGGCAAACTCTTCGAAATCTGTGACGATGCTGATGGGTAGGCTGGCGGACCAGGCATAGCGGCGAACCCGGAAGGCAGGCGCCGGATCGATGCCGATGTCAGCCGACGGCTTCTTCGTTTCGACAAAGAACTTGCGCTGGCCGCCGATGCGAAACGAGTAGTCTGGCGCTTTCTTGTTTCCCTCGACGAGGACCGCGCCCTCGCGGACAACTTCGCGATAGGCGAGCGGGAGACCCTTTGAGTTGTCAACATCCCAGCCGAGAACCCGGAACAGCGGGTCAATGAACTCTATCCGGACTTGCGCTTCCTTATAGACACCCGTTGTGTATTTCTCCTTCTGCTCGCCAAACCTGCGCACGAGGTTTATTACACTTCGCGGTGCGCTCATCAGATTATCCCTGACCGTGGCAGCCGATTAGGTTGTTATCCGGATGGTTCGCTGCCGAGGTAAGAATATCCATGGACCGGCCGGGCAGGCGGCCAGCCTCGCCGCACCAGGATCTTCCCTGTGCCGCCGGCACCCGCACGCTCCTGCCATCAGCCGCTGGCCGACCTGACCTACAACAGCCGAAGTCACAGGTCACGGCATGTAAAGTCGCCAACCCATCAAGATAACGAATAGGTCACGTGCTGGGCTTCACAGGCTGCACGATCCGTCGTACAAAGAGAGCACGGACCAGGAACGTCCGGACACGACAACCGGGTACCCACGCGCGACCAGCCGCGGGAGGCTAGTCGGTCAGGGGAGTCCGCGAGAGCGGATAGCCTGCCCGACAGTGACGTCCACGCTTGGTAGCCCGGAGTGGCGTGAATGGTTGACGGCGCCCCAGCCTGGGGCGCCGTTCGCCATGTAGGCCCTGTTCCTCCACGATCTCGCTAGCTGATGCCAGAAGTGGCGCCAACTTGGGCACCGTGCCGGTCGCGTCCGCGACGCTAGGTGAGAGGCGGTTATCCCGTGCGTTCCGACATCATCCCGGGCGGCGTCTTCCCCGACTACGCCCTGCCCGATCACACTGGCACCGTCCGCACGCTCAGCGAGATCCAGGGTCGCGATCCGCTGATCCTCACGCTCGCACGGGGCCACTACTGCCCCAAAGAGCATCAGCAGCACCTGGAGCTGGCCGCCCACTACCCGAAGATCAACGTCGCCTACACCCAGGTAGCCACGATCGCCACCGACGAGCACCACACGCTGCAAGAGTTCCGCAACTCGGTCGGCGCCCAGTGGCCCTTCCTCTCCGACCCCGGGCGGACGGTCCAGCAGGACCTCGACATCCAGGAGTACACGGATCCGGAGAACGACCCGATGATCCCGCACACGCTCGTGCTCAAGCCCGGACTGGTCATCTACAGCATCTACAACGGCTACTGGTTCTGGGGCCGGCCCTCGTTCTACGACCTGTGGCATGACCTGCGCGCAGTGACACGGGAGATCCGGCCGGACTGGGATCTGAGTGCGCCCGGGCTCCGCGAGGCCTGGACCGCGGGCGACCACTCGCCCTTCCACGGATGGGACAGGCGGCCCGCCGAGACCTAGCGGAGAGCGGTCACCCGACAACCACCGTCCGCAGCGTCGCGGCCGGTGGCGGTGAAGGTTCCGGTGGCTCCTCGTATCGGTCGTGACGTCGTACCCGCCTCTGGCAGAGGCCACTCAGACGGTATCCAGGGTAGAGGTGAAGCGTCAGGGTGACGGCTTGCGCTGCTCGGCTCATCTTGAGCAGTCCGGCGGCACGGATCACGGTCATGCGGTCAGGTCAGGACCAAGGCGCGTCCATTCACGGGGTTGACTAGCGCGACGCGGAGAGCCGGTCGGCTACTGCAAGGTAGGGCCGGGCCTCCTGGCGGTGGCCGAGGCGGAACAAGAACAAGCCGGTCGAGACCCGTTCGATGAAGGCCCATTGCCAGATCGCCTCACCGTTCACCCCGGTCAGCAGGGCCGCCTGCCGGAAGCGTGCGGTCGCCGCTGCGGTGGTGTCGCCGACGAGCAGTTCCTCGTTCCGGTCCCGGAGGGCGACTCCCAGATCGTGTGCGGGTTCGGAGAGGAGCCCTTCAGGGTCGATAAGCCGGAAGCTTGTGCTGCCACCGGCCGGGTCTGGCTTCAGCAAGAGGTTGTGGGCATGGGCGTCGCCGTGGATGAGCACCGCTCGCTCCGGATCGAACGCGGCAGCTCGCTCGGCCGCGTACCTGACGGCCGTGTCAGCAGCTGCCTGCGAGCAGGGCCGGCCGAGGTCCGCCCATTGCTTGGCCACGAAGCCGGCCAGCCACTCAGCTTTCGCCGCCCCCGTCGGCAACTGGCCTGCCCGCACCGGATGCCACCCCCGGGCCAGTGTGCTCGCCACCGTGGCCAGCTGCCGGGCCAGCGACCAGCCCAGGCTCGCCAGGGACGGGCCGAGGCGTTCCAGCAGCAGGCTGCGGCGGGACACGTCATGCCGGATCAGCTCGGCATAGGGGTCACCTCCGGCGAGCCGGAGGGTTTCCAGCTCCTGCTCGAAGGGAGCGAATCCGTCCACCCCCGCAGGCAGCGCCAGCTTGGCGACCACCGGCCTGCCGTCGGCGGTGACAGCCTCGATGACGTACGCGGCGTTGCCGCCGTCGAGCGGGCGGCCATAGCCGATCGACCAGTCCGCGGCCAGGCTGGCCAGGACGCCTGGCAGATCCTCCAGCCAGCGGGCCCCGGCCGGGCCGAGGGCTCTGACGGAGGTCATCAGCCGCTCCGGCACCGCGACTGGGTCCATGGGGTCATTGTGGACCACGCGGGCAGCCCTGACATGCCACCCCGGCCCGCCCAGACCGCCTCGCCATCTGACCTGGCCAGAGCCCTAGCGGAGAGCTGATCAGGACGCACTGGCGATGGGTCCGGCGATGAGTGCCATCAAGCGCGCCACGCTCGGGTAGCTCCGGTTCACCCGGCCCACCAGCGGGTAGCTTGCAGCGCGTGCTGTCCGGGTGGCAGAGGTGTCCGGTTCTACAGACGTTCGGACAGCCAGGCGTGCACGTCGCCGATGCGGTGTTCTGCGAGTGTCACGTGCCCATCATTATCGAGCAGCCTGGCTTCGACCCCGGGGATGTGGGTGGCCAGCCATCGGCCATGCCCGAAGGGAACCTCCGTGTCCTGCCTGCCGTGCAGGAGCAGCACGGGGACGGTGATGCCGGCCAGCTCGAACCCCCAGGGGCGGACGTGGGCGCAGGCGTCATCCCACCATCCCTGGCTGCCCGGCGCCAGTCTCCTACGGATTAGATGACAGCTCCTCCGCCCCAGCCTCGGATACGTCGAGCAGCGCGCGCAATACGTCGGTGATGTCCACTATGCCGACCAGGCCAGCGTCTCCCATGACCGGCAGGTGCCGAAAGTGCCCGCTCGTCATGACCTTGGCCGCGTCACGGATGCTTGCCGTGGTGCTGATGACAGTCGGGCGAGTGGTCATCAGCTGATAAATCCGGACGTCGCTCGGGTTCGTTCCGTCGGCGACCGCGTGAGAGATGTCAGCATCGGTGATGATGCCGATCGGCTCGCCGGTCTGTCCCTGCGTGATGATCAGGGCAGTCCCATCCGCGCGCTTCATCAGGTAGGCGGCTGCGGCCACGTGGTCGTTCTGGTTAACCGTCGTTACCGGTGGATGCATGATGTCCGCGACCGCGGCCGGGGACGGCGCCGGATGCCGGGCTGAGGCGTCTGCCATGATCTGTTCCCCTCGGAGATCCGATCGCACTGTTAGGTATTCGATCACACCGTTGGGCTCGAGGCGGCGTGCGCCCGGTGATTGATAAGGGAGCCGACGGCTGGGCACCTGATCCTGCTCCCGATTGGCGATGGCGGGAGCGAGCGCCAATGGGACGGGGACTTCTGGGTTCATCCGCAGCCACCGAACGGCCCGGTCACCTTTGGTCGCGTCGCGGCTGCTGTACGAGGTGGCCGAGACACATGCTGAACTGGACAGCTCGGCGATCTACGACGCCGCCCAGCGCGCAGATATCTTGTGGCCGCGAGAACCGGATTTACAACGCCGCCAGGCGGGCTGCGGACGTCGCCAGAAGATCATCGTGCCATTAGCCAGAGCGGCAGACGGGTCAATCACGGCCATTCCCGGCCATTCCCGGTCAAACAGCTTTTCCTGGTCAGCGGTCCCAGCAGGCACGATCTGTCCAATTCCCAAGCTGATAGTGCGGATTCGATTCCCGTCACCCGCTCCAGTCTGAAAGCGCAGGTCAGGGACCCCACTGTGAGGCCTGGCCTGACCGGTCGATGGTCACCAGATGTCGGCCGGGCCATTAGCCAGCAGGAGACCAGCACACCGGTCGGACCGTCCCCGTCGCCGCCACGCCCTCTTCTGCTCGGCTTGGACGTGCGTGTCGATCGCGTCAGCAGCGCGCATGGGTTGCTGTACCTCGCTGCCGTACGGGACGACCGACACGAGCAAGAACACCGTCAACTTCGTCTCTACGTCGGACTACCAGCTTGATCACTCGCCGAAGCGGTGGGCCCCGACCATAAACACCGCAAATACGGCTGGTTCTGTTCCCCGGTTGACCCAGCGGTGGCGCGTGCCATTCTGCACCACGGTGTCGCCCGGGCGGAGCACCTTCTCGGCGCCATCGTCCAGCTCGAGGATCAGTTCACCGGACAGGACCACTTCGAAGTCGATCGTATCGGTGGTGTGCATCCCCGGGTTGTCCGGTTCCACATAGGCCATCAGGCCCGGCAGCTTCTCCTCGATATCCGCCAGCCCCGCCTGGATGTCGAGGTCGGCCGGAGCCTGGACAGTCGCCGGATGGATCGTGGCGAACGCGAAGCGGTAGCCACCTACGGGAGGGAAGTAGCTGGGCTGCGCCGTCGGGCCGCCCTCGTCGGGAAAGGCCGGTGCCTGATCAGCCCCCCACAGCCGGTGGACTTCCAAGGCCGGGATCAGCGCCGGAGTCAACGGATCGACCTCCTGGTCCGAAGCGAACACGGCCTTCCCGTTGCGGTCGTGACCAGTGACCACTCGTCGCACCATCATGCCGATCCCCCCTTTTCGATTCCGTGAATGCCTGATTATCTTGGCACGGTTGGCGTCGGCACGGCGGATGCCAGGGCGGTCATGGTTCGCATTTCGGCCCAGCCAGCCACATACGGGCCGCATCGGACCGGACGTAAAACCTGGGTCATGAGGTTCGCCGCGCGCCGATCGGGCCTGGCCTTTGGCCTGGCCCTCGGCGACGTAGGCGCGGGCGGCCTGATCGATGGCTTGCTCGGGCGGGGCGCCGTGGATCCGGCCGTGCTGGTCGTACTCATCCAGTGCGGTGGCGTCACCATGCCGGAGGCGGAGGGAGGCGGCGTGTTCCCAGGCGGCGGTGAACCGGACCGGTTCGGCGAGCTGGACGTACCCGAGCCGGTCCGCGAGCAGCATCATCGCGCCGCCGCCTTCGACCGCGGCGAGCTGCTCCTGATCTCCGGCCAGGATGAGCTTGCACCGGTTGCGGGCGGCGTATTCGGTGATCGCGGCCAGGTGGGTCATGGAGATCATGGAGCCCTCGTCGGCCACGATCAGCGAGCCGGGCGGAATCATGCCGCGCTGGATGGCGGCGAGCAGCCGGGTGGTGTTGGCCGCTTGCCGGATCCCGGCCTGGCGCAGGCCGTTGGTGGCGTTCTGGGAGGTGGCGGTGCCGAGTACCGGTCCGTCCCAGGCCCGGGCGATGGCGGCCAGGACGCGGGTCTTGCCGGTGCCGGCCGGGCCGGCGATCACTTCTGCGGTGTGGGGCGAGGTTAGCGCGTGCCATGCTGCGGCAGCCTGGTCCAGGCGCAGCCCGCCCGGCGCGGCGTGCTCGCCCGCGGCGCGCGTATGGCGGGCCAGTGCCGCGCGTATCTGCGCGGGATCGGCGCCGAGGCGGCACGCGGCCAGTTCGCCCGGCACGCGCGGCGCGCCGCGCGTTTGCGCGTGCGCGACCAGCCGCTCTTCCATCGACAGTTGCGCGGCGGTGGCGTACCGCGCGGCGCCGGGACGCGAATAGACGCTGCGCCCGTCCAGCTCGCGGCGCAGCGAGGCGGGCAGCGGCGGCCACTCCGGCGCCTCCAGGCACACCACCTCGCCGCCCCGCCCGGACAGCGCCTCCTCGGCTAGGCCGAGCAGCAGCTCGCCGGCTTCTTCCGGATTCATCTGCCGGGTTTCTGCAGGCAGGACGAGTGCGAGCTGCTTGAGCAGGTCATGCCGGGTCCACGCCGGGTGCTGGGCCGACACCAGGTCCAGGGCCTTGGCCAGCGCCCGGGCCTGGGCTTCGGGCGCGGGCGGTCCGGCCGACGCCCGGTCGGCGTGATGCTCGCTTGCCTGCACCTGCGGGCCGCGCGCCTCCGATACCGCGAGCGCGACCGCGGCGAGGTCGCCGCCGAGGGTGGCGTCCCACCGCCGCGCGAGCGCGTCCCAGTCGATCGCGCCCGCGTCTTTGCCCCTGCGCGACTGGAGCGTCGCGGCGTTGGCGATGTGCAGCAGCTCGCGCGAGGTCGGCGCGCGGCCGTGCTTGCGCTCCCATTTCCGCGCGAGTTCGCGTTCCTTCTCGCGCACCTGCACGGTGCGGGTGGAGTAGGCGTCCAGCTGCACCTGGCTGATGCCTTGGATCTCGTTGCCGCGGCCGTCCGCGCGCGGGATCCACACCACGCCGAACTCGCGCGAAAGCTCGCACTCCACCGCGGTGGACGCGACCGCTTGGAGCGCGCCGAGGACCGCGCGCACGCTCATCGTGTCCAGGGCGCGCCACTTCCCGTCGCGGAAAGTCCTCGTGATCCGGGCGATCTGGTTGTGGATGTGAT
>Ga0306923_10000929_pt1 | contig 24753 bp, 26 predicted proteins | sample sta12Can44000108_FD_203841 | JGI IMG/M metagenome (GOLD analysis project Ga0306923, IMG submission 203841) | Lab enrichment of tropical soil microbial communities from Luquillo Experimental Forest, Puerto Rico - statanox.12C.anox.44.000.108 (v2)... | ecosystem: Environmental > Terrestrial >... | reverse complement strand
GGTGCGCTTCGCCGGCCGCGACTTCTCCCTGCAGCAGGTCACGGCGTTCGTCCTCGCCGAGCTGCGCGAGCTCGCCTCGCAGGCGTTCGGCGAGGAGGTGCGGCGCGCGGTGGTCACGGTGCCCGCTTACTACGCGGACCACCAGCGGAACGCGGTGCGCGAGGCGGGGAAGCTCGCGGGCCTCGAGGTCGCGCGGATCGTGAACGAGCCCACCGCGGCTGCGCTCGCGTTCGGCTATGGCAAGGGGCTCCAGAAGCGCGTCCTCGTGTACGACCTGGGCGGCGGCACCTTCGACGCCTCGGTGCTCGAGATCGACGGAGACGTGTACGAGGTCGTCTCGACCGGCGGCGACACCTTCCTCGGCGGCGTCGACTTCGACGCGCGCCTCCTCGATCACCTCGCCCGCCAGTTCCAGGCCCGGCACGGCTTCGCGCTCCCCGACGACCCGGTCGTCTGGCAGCGGGTGCGCGACGCCGCCGAGGAGACGAAGGTCGCGCTCTCCTCGCGCGACGCGGTGCCGGTCCAGGTGCCGTACCTCGGCAAGGGGCCCGGCGGCGAGGACCTGGAGCTGCGCGCAGACGTGACGCGCGCGGAGCTCGAGCAGCTCACCGGACACCTCGTGGAGCGGACGCTCGAGGTGTGCCGCGAGGCGCTCGCGGCGCGCGGGCTCCAGCCGGAGCAGGTGGACGAGATCCTCCTCGTGGGAGGGCAGAGCCGGATGCCGCTCGTGGCGCGCCGCATCCGGGAGGTGTTCGGGAAGGAGCCGTCCCGCGGCGCCCACGCCGACGAGGCCGTGGCGCTGGGCGCCGCGCTGCTCGCCGAGTCGGAGACGCGCATCGACTCGGTCGTGCTCATCGACGTGCTCGCGATGGGGATCGGCGTCGGGCTCCCCGGCGGCCGGATCGCGCCGATCCTGCCGCGGAACACGCGCCTCCCCGCGAAGAAGAGCTACGAGCACGTCACCGTGAAGGACGGGCAGACCGAGCTCGAGCTCGCGGTGTTCCAGGGAGACTCGCCGAAGGCCGCGGAGTGCGAGTACCTCGGGACCGTGAAGGTGGGTGGCCTCCCTGCGGCGCCGAAGGGCGCCGTGAAGGTGGAGGTGGAGTTCTCGCTGGGCGTGGAGGGGATCCTCTCGGTCACCGCGCGCGACTCGGTCTCCGGCCAGGTGACGCAGGCGCAGCTCGCGACGCTCGACACGCCGGAGAGCCTCCGCGCGAAGCTCCAGATCGCGGACGCGCCGACCGCGCCCAAGGGCGCGCGGCCGATCGAGACCGGGGACGGCGCCGCGCGCGACGGCGCCGGCCGGCCGGCCAGCCCGCGCGCCCCCGAGGCCGCGGGGCGGGGCCTCCTCGGGAGGCTCTTCGGGAGATGAGCGCGCCGTTCGTCGTATTCCTTCGGGGGGAGGGCTGGGAGGCGCGCTGGCTCGCGGCGAGCGCGGCGCTCTCGGCGGCCGCGCTCGGCGCCGAGGTGCGGCTCGCGCTCTTCGGCGAGGCGCTCCGGCTCTTCGTGGCCGGCCGCTTCGACGAGGGGGAGCCCGAGGCGGCGCGCGCCATCGGCGCCGCCGGGCTCACCACCCAGCTCTCCGACGCCCGCGCGGCGCTCCCGTTGCGGGTCGTGGCCTGCGACACCGCGCTCCGCCTCGCCGGCCTCGACGCCGCGCGCGCCGTACCCCCGCTCGACGGCATCGTCTCGCTCCCCGAGCTCGTGCGCGCCGCGCGCGAGGGGTCCTCGGCGAGCTTTTGAAGCGGTACACATTGCTTCTCCCTTTCCCGGTTGCCCCGGCGGGCCCGGGTCCTCTATGGGATCGCTCGCGAATGCCCTCCCTCTCCGAAAAGACCGCGCTCGTCATCGGCGCCGGCGGCCTCGGCGGCCCTGCGCTCCTCGTGCTCGGCGCGGCCGGCGTCGGCCGGATCGTCCTGCTCGACTCCGACGCCGTGGAGCCCTCGAACCTGAACCGGCAGCCGCTGTTCGGTGACGCCGACGTGGGCGCGCGCAAGGCGGCCGCGGCCGCGGCGCGGCTCGCGCGGCTCTATCCGGCCACGCAGGTGGAGGCGATCGACGGCCGGTTCGACGCGTCCAACGCGCTCGCGCTCGCCCAGCGCGCCGACGTCGTGGTCGACGGCTCCGACAACTTCGAGACGAAGTTCCTCGCGAACGACGCCGCGGTGGGCGCGGGCAAGCCGCTCGTCCACGGCGGCGTGCTCCGCTACACCGCGCAGCTCCTCACCGTCCTGCCCGGCACCACCGGCTGCCTGCGCTGCCTCTTCGAGGCGCCGCCGGCGGAGGGCTCGGTCCCGAGCTGCTCGGAGGCCGGCGTGCTCGGCGCGCTCGCAGGCTTCGCGGGCGCGGAGATGGGCGCCGAGGCGGTGCGGATCCTGCTCGGTGAGCGCGGTGCGCACGCGGGGCGGCTCCTCGTGTACGAGGCGCGCGGCGCCCGTGCGCGCTCGGTGCCGGTGCGCCGTCGCGAGCTGTGCGCCGCCTGCGGCGGCGCCGCCGCGAGGCCTGCGGAGGGCGCCGCGTGATCCGGCTCGACGTCCGCAGCTTCGCGTGCCCGATGACCTGGGTGAAGACCCGGATCGCGCTCGACCCGCTGGCGCCCGGCGACGCGCTCGAGGTGCTGCTCGCAGAGGGTGAGCCCCTCGACAGCGTGCCGCGCACCGCCGAGCTGGAGGGCCACCGGGTCGCCGCGCGGGCCCCCGCGCCGGAGGAAGGGGCGGGGAGCTGGCGCGTCGTGCTGGTGAAGGGCGCGCCGCCCGCCGAAGGGCTCTTGCCATGACGATCGACGGAGGTCCGAGGTGCCGCTGAGCGAGGTCGAGGTCCAGCGCTACGCGCGTCAGCTCCTGCTCCCCGGCTTCGGGCCGGTGTCGCAGGAGTTCCTGCGCGCGGCGCGCGTCCAGGTGGTCGGGGCCGGGGCGATCGCCGGTCCCGCGATGACGTTCCTCGCCGCCGCCGGCGTGGGCACGCTGTCCATCGACGACGGCGCGGACGTGGCGGCCACCGATCCCGCGCACTGGCTCTACCCGCCCGAGCGGGCGGGCGAGCCGCGCGCCTTCGCCGCCATCGCGGCGCTGAAGGCGGTGAACGGGCTCGTGAAGCCGCGTGTCCACGCCACCGGCTTCGAGCCCACGGCCGTGCTCGTGTGCCCGGAGTCGCCGGTCGTGGCTCGCGACGCCGCCGAGCGCGCGCAGGCGGCCGGCCTCCCGCACGTCGTCGCCCAGGGAGACGGCGACGGCGGCTTCGTCGTCTCCGTCCCGCCCGGCGCGCCCTGCTACCGCTGCTCCGCGTCGAGCCCGGCCCTCCCGGCGACGCTCGGGGCGGCTGCGACGCTCGGCGGGCTCGCGGCGCTCGAGCTGCTGCTCCTGCTCGCGCAGGCCGCCCAGGAGCCCAGGGGGCGGAAGCTGGAGCTCGTGCGCGGCGTCCCGCTCGCGCGGGCGACGCACCGGCAGGCCGGCTGCACCTGCGCGCCGCTGTCGTGATCACCGGCGAGGCCGCCGCGGCGTTGCGCGAGGCCCTCGCCGGAGTGGCCCGGGCCGCCGAGGCCGAGCCCGACCGAGAGGCCTGCGGGCTCGTGCTCCGCGAGGCCTCCGGCGCCCTCTCGGTGGAACCGATCCCGAACGACGCCGACCGCTGGGCGGCCGCCGAGCCGGCGCGCTTCCCGGGCGGCGCTCGCTCCGGCTTCGTCCTCGCCCCCCGGCCCCTGCGCCAGGCCCTCGCCGCGGCGCACGCGCGTGGTGCGGCGCTCCATGCCGTCTTCCACTCGCATGTCGAGGCGCCGGCCGAGCCGTCGGCGCGCGATCTCGCCGAGGCGTTCCAGGAAGGCGAGCCGGTCCTGCCTGGCGTCGAGACCTGGATTGTACCCGTTTGGGGTGGCCGGGCAGGTGCCGTGCGCCGCTTCACGCTGCGCGGGGGAGCCTTCGAGCCCGCGCCCGCGCTCCCGGACGCGCCGTGAAGGCCGGCGGCGTCCGCCGCCCCGCAAGCCATTGATATCGATTGCCAATCGATGGGAATTCCCGCGCCCGCATTCTCTTTCGAAGGGGGGAGAAACGCGCTATCATTCTATTTTGCGCCGCATCCCTCGAGAGGGGTTTCCATGGACGCGCAGATCCCGCAGAGCGGCTTCGTCGTCTGGATCACCGGGATGAATGGCTCGGGCAAATCGACGCTCGCGGCCTATCTCGCGAAGCGGCTCACGGCGGCCGGGCGGCCGATCGAGCTCATCGACACGGACGACCCCGAGAACCCGCTCACCAAGGGGCTCGGCGCCTCGCGCGAGGACCGGGACACGGCCGTGCGCCGCGTCGGCTACACGGTGAAGATGGTCGCGCGCGCCGGGGGCGCCGCGATCGTCGCGTCGCTGTCGCCGTACCGGGAGCCGCGCGAGCAGCTCCGGCGCGAGATCCGCAGGTTCGTCGAGGTCTTCGTCGACGCGAAGATGGAGGTGCTGCAGAAGCGCGACCCCATCTACCGCCGGGCCCTCGCGGGCGACGTGAAGAACGTCCCGGGCGTCGACGCGCCGTACGAGCCGCCGACTCACCCCGACGTGATGGTGAAGACCGACGAGGAGCCGGTGGAGGTGGCCGCGAAGCGCATCTTCCAGACGCTCGTCGACGTGAAGTACCTCGCGACGGCCGACTTCATGCGGCTCACCGGCGGCGAGAAGCCGAAGCGCGCCCGCCCTGCGGCGGCGCGGGCAGGCGCACGACGGAAGCTCGCGGCCAAGGCGGCGGTCCGCAAGGCGCCGAAGAAGGTCGCCGCCCGCGCTCGCAACAAGCGCAGGTAGAGCGGCGGTTTGCGCTGCGCAGCCGGGGCGGGGCGCGGGCGCTGCCCTCGTTCGCTCGATCTCGGCGCGGGTTCCCGGTAAAACCTGCGCCGCATGACGCTCGACGATCTCCGGCGCGCCTCCGCGCCCAAGCTCGACCTCCTCCGCGCCTCCATCGCCTCCACCGGCGGCGCGCTCGTCGCCTTCTCCGGCGGCGTGGACTCCACGTTCGTGCTCGCGGTGGCGCGCGAGGTGCTCGGCGATCGCGCGGTCGCGCTCACGGCGCACTCGCCCAGCGTGCCGCAGGCGGAGCGGGACGCCGCGCGCGAGCTCGCGCTCAAGCTCGGCGTGCGCCACCTCGAGGTCACGAGCCACGAGGGCGAAGACCCGCGCTACGCCGCGAACCCGGTGGACCGCTGCTACTACTGCAAGTCGGAGCTCTACCGGCTCTGCCTCGCCGCCGCGCGCGAGGAGGGGCTCGCCACGGTGCTCGACGGCTTCAACGCCGACGACCGGAAGGACCACCGGCCCGGGCATCAGGCCGCCGAGGAGGCCCGGGTGCGCTCGCCGCTCGCGGAGGCCGGCCTCGGGAAGACGGAGGTCCGCGCGTTCAGCGAGGCCTACGGCCTCGAGACCTGGAACAAGCCGCAGATGGCGTGTCTCGCGTCGCGGCTGCCATACGGGGTCGCCGTCACGCCCGAGCGGCTCGGGCAGGTGGAGTGCGCCGAGGCGGGGCTGCGCGCGCTCGGCCTCGTGAGCTTCCGCGTGCGCTGGCACGACGCGATTGGGCGCGTGGAGGTGGCGGCCGAGGAGCTCGACGCCGCGTTCGCGCGCCGCGGCGAGATCGCCGCCGCGGTGAAGGCGGCCGGCTTCAAGCTCGCGGTGCTCGACTTGGAGCCGTTCCGGTCGGGCCGCCTGAACGAGCTCGCCGGGATCGCGCTCCCGGTGCTCGGCTGATCCGCCCGGCGGAACCGTCGTCCGCGCGCCGACGCGATCGCAATCGCTCGGTTTTTTGACTGTACTCCGCGCGCTGGTAGCTTCCCTACACGCTCTTCGAGGGAGGCGCTTCATGGACGTCTTGACGGCCAACGGGCACACCGCGGACGCCGCTTCGCGGCTCGAGCCGATGCTGATCCGGCTCCCGCCGACGCTCGCCGACCGCCTGCGCCGGCTCGCGCGGACGACGCGCATCCGGCAGTCCGACTACCTGCGCGAGGCGGTGGCCGATCTGCTCGCGAAGTACGCGCACGTCGAGCCGGGCGCGGACGCGGACCGGCCGTGACCCGGGACGCCGCGCTGGCCGAGCCGGTGGTCCCGGCCGGATCGGCGCCAGAGGGGAAGGCCGTGCCCGTCCGGCGGCCGATCTTCCACGTCTTCGAGGAGTTCTACCGCCGCGCGATCCGCGCCGACGCGCGCCCGGCGCGCCCTGCGTCGCGGACGTCGTGACCCGGTCGCACCGATCCGCGGCGACGCGCTGCCCGCTCCGTCAGCGGAACGGCGACGCGTCGTAGCGGACGCGCGCGAGGCAGAGGCCCCACCCCGGCGCGCGCACGCCGCGGTAGCGCCCGCGCGCCGCGAGCAGCTCGCCGAGCCGCGCCGGCGGCGCCAGCCCCAGCCCCACCGTCACGACGGTGCCCACGAGGTGGCGCACCATCGCGCGGAGGAAGCCGCGCCCCTCGAAGACGAGCGCCCACGTCGGCGCGTCCGTGGCCTCGATCACCTCCGCGCGCAGGATCGTGCGCACGGGATCCTTCTGCTCTCCGGGCCGCGCGAAGCCCGTGAAGTCGTGCGTCCCCACGCAGGCGGCGAGCGCCTCGCGCATGGCGGCCACGTCGAGCGGCGGCGGCAGCGCGGCCAGGTCAGGGAAGGCGCGCGCATCGGGCAGCGCCCACGCGCGCGGCGTGGGCTCCCGCAGCGCCTCCGGCGGCGGCGCGCCGACGAGGTACACGTAGGTGCGCGAGGTCGCGGCGGCGCGGGCGTGGAAGGACGGCGGGACGCGCGCGGCGTCGAGGCACACGAGCTCCGGCGGCGTCGCGGCGTTCACCGCCGCGCGCAGGGCGTCCGGTTCGTGCGGCGCTCGCGTCCAGAAGCTCACCACCTGATCGACGGCCGACACGCCGGCGTCGGTGCGGGCCGCCACGTCGAGGCGCCCCGTGAAGCCGAGCGGCCGGAGCGCCGACTCCAGCGTCTCCTGCACGGTGGGCAGGCCGGGCTGGCGCTGGAAGCCGCGGAACGCGGCGCCGTCGTAGGCGAGCCGGAGCGCGTAGCGGTGCTTCATCGAATGTCGGACCTCTGTCGAGAATGCGTCGTCATGAGTCGCGCCGAAGCCGCCATCGCAGGAAAGATCGAAGAGCTGCCCGAGTCCTCGCTGCGCCGCAAGGTGCTCGAAGGCGCGCGGAGGTTCAAGGCATCGTGGGTGGAGTTCGGCCGGCTGCTCTCGCAGGTGAAGCGGGAAGGGCTCTGGGGCGAGTGGGGCTACGCGAGCTTCGACGCGTATTGCACGAAGGAGCTCTTCATCCGCAAGCAGACCGCGGAGAAGCTTACGATGTCCTTCGGCTTCCTCGAACGCCACGAGCCGCAGCTCGTGGAGGAGCCCGAGCCGGGCCGCCGCGAGGCGCGGACCGCGCCGCCCTTCGAAGTGATCGAGGTGCTCTCCCGGGCCGAAGCGGCGGGGCGGCTCGACGCAGGGCGCTGGACGGAGCTGCGCGACGAGGTGCTCGAGGCGCCCACCGCCACCGCGGTGAGTCGCCAGCTCACGGAGAAGCTGGGCCCGCCACCCCGGCCGCCTCCCGCGCGCGAGGGCGAGCGCCTCGAGCGGCTCGCTGCGATGGCCAAGCGGTTGGCGGCCGCCGCCGCGCAGGATGACGCAGTGCCGCAGGTCGTCGCCGAGCGCGCGAAGGCCCTCGCCGAGGACTTTGCCGAGCTCCTCGAAGGTTGAGCGGCGTGGACGGGCGGTCGCGCCCGGCTCTGGCTATATTGGGCCGGGAGCCGGCGGCTTCGACCGCGCGGCCCGATGGTGTACCATCGCTCTCCAGAGGGGTCGCGTGAGCCGCAAAGAGCATCACCACGGAAACCTGAGCTGCTCGTTCTGCGGGAAGGGGCAGCGCGAGGTCCGCAAGCTCATCGCTGGGCCGACCGTCTACATCTGCGACGAGTGCATCCGGCTCTGCAACGACATCATCGCCGAGGAGACCGAGCGAGATGAGGGCCGCCCGGCGGTGTCGCTGCCCACGCCGGCCGAGATCAAGAGCTTCCTCGACGACTATGTCATCGGGCAGGACCGCGCGAAGAAGATCCTCTCGGTCGCGGTCTACAACCACTACAAGCGCGTCTACTCGAAGAAGCCCGCCCGCCCGCAGCGTCCCGGCCAGAGCCGCACCGGCAACGAGGACGTCGAGCTCCAGAAGTCCAACATCCTCCTCATCGGGCCCACCGGCTCGGGCAAGACGCTGCTCGCGCAGTCCCTCGCGCGCTTCCTGAACGTCCCGTTCACGATCGCCGACGCCACCAGCCTCACCGAGGCGGGCTACGTCGGCGAGGACGTCGAGAACATCGTCCAGAACCTGCTCCACAACGCCGACTACGACGTGGAGAAGGCGGCGCGCGGCATCGTCTACATCGACGAGATCGACAAGATCGCGCGCAAGGGCGACTCGCCGTCGCCCACCCGCGACGTGGGCGGGGAGGGCGTGCAGCAGGCGCTCCTCAAGATCATCGAGGGCACGCGCGCGAACGTCACCCCGCGCGGCGGCAAGAAGTACAACCAGCAGGAGTACATCCAGGTCGACACCTCGAACATCCTCTTCATCGTCGGCGGCGCGTTCTGCGGCCTCGAGCAGGTCATCCGGCGCCGCGCCGGCGTGAAGGGGCTCGGCTTCGGCGCACGGATCGAGAAGAAGGAGGAGGCCTCGCTCGGCGAGCTGCTCGCGCAGGTGGAGCCCACCGATCTCGTGAAGTTCGGGATGATCCCGGAGTTCGTCGGGCGTGTGCCGGTCATCGCGACGCTCACCGATCTCGGCGAGGAGGACCTCGTCACGATCCTCACGCAGCCGAAGAACGCGCTCACGAAGCAGTACGTGAAGCTGTTCGAGATGGAGAAGGTGAAGCTCAGCTTCACCCGCGAGGCGCTCCGCGCCTGCGCGCGCGAGGCGATGCGGCGCAAGTCCGGCGCCCGCGGCCTGCGCGCCATTCTCGAGCAGGCGATGCTCGACATCATGTACGACGTGCCGTTCCGCGAGGGCGTGAAGGAGTGCAAGATCACGGAGGGCGTGGTCCTGCACCACGAGCCGCCGCTGCTCTCCTTCGAGAAGGAAAAGAAGCTCGCGTAACGGCGCCTGCCCGTCCGCCTGCCCTCCGCGCCCCGCTCTGGCGGGGCGCTCGCGTTTCCGGCCTTCCACACCGTGCCGGCCCGCCACGCGCTTCCCCGTCCAAATCCTTGGAGTTCCGCTATGATCGCGGTGGGCACCTGATTTGCTTGATCGGAGGTTGAAGTCCGCGGGCGCCTCGCCCGTCCATCCAGACGAACCGCGGACCCGAGGAGGTTCCACCATGTCTCGCAGGACGCTCCTGGCCGTCGTCGCCGCGCTCGCGCTTCCCACCGCGCCGCACGCCCGCGACTACGACGACAGCGAATGGGGCTACATCGACGACGTCCCGGCCGACGTCCAGGTCGACGTGAACGCCGGAAGCTCGGTCACCTTCGAGACCTTCCAGGACAACCTGTCGCCGTATGGCGAGTGGGTCAACGTGGGCTCGTACGGCCGCGTGTGGCGCCCGATGAGCGTCTCCTCCGGCTGGCGCCCGTACTACGACGGCAGCTGGCAGTGGACCGACGAAGGCTGGCTTTGGGTGTCCTCGGAGCCGTGGGGCTGGGCGACCTACCACTACGGCCGCTGGGCGCTCGACCCCTTCTACGGCTGGGTCTGGGTGCCCGGCTATCAGTGGGCGCCGGCGTGGGTGAGCTGGCGGGTCGGTGGCGGCTACATCGGCTGGGCGCCGCTCGCCCCCGGCGTCTCGGTCTACGTGACGAACTACCCCGTGGTCTACGACCGCTGGTGCTTCGTTCCCACCACGCGCTTCGTGGGCGTGCCGGTCCGCACCGTCGCCTACGTCGGCGGGCCGCGCGTCGGGCGAATCTGGGGTGGCACGCAGGCCGCGCCGCCGCGCGCGGCCGTCTCCGGCGCGCCCGCGCCGGCCTGGGGCGGCGCGCCGCGTCCCTTCGTCGAGCGCCAGATCGGTCGTCCCATCACGCCGGTGCGCGTACAGCCGGTCGCCTCCCCCCAGGCGGTCGCCGCGCCGTCGCGCGCCGGCGTGGTCCCCGTGTTCCGCCCCGACGCCGCTCGCCCCGCGCCCGGGGTCCGGGGCTCGGTCTCCTCCGGCAGCGCGCCGTCGCGCGGGGTCGCTCCGGCGCCTGCGCCGGGCGTCGCTCCCTCGCGCCCCGCGCCCCAGGGCAGCAGCACGTCCGCGTGGGGAACCGCCCGCGGGGATCGGGCTCCCACCGTGTCCTCGCCGGGCGCTGCTCCGCGCATGGAGGGGCAGGGCCGTGGCCCCGCCGCGCCGGCTGCTCCTCCTCCGCGCATGGAGGGGCAGGGCCGAGGCTGGGGAGGTGCGCCCGCGCCGTCTCGCCAGCGTGCGGAGGATGGCTCCCGCGGCGCCCCCGCGCCTCGCTCCGCCCCGGCGCCCACGCCTTCGCGTGGTGGTGACGAGGCCCGCGGCGCTCCGGCGCAGGCCTCGCCCCCGCGCTCCATGGCTCCGGCGCCGTCTCATGGCGGGCAGCCGCGCTTCGCGAGCGCAGGCGGTCCTGGCCATGGTGGCGGCTCGCGCGGCGGCGGCACGCACGGCGAGCGCGACCGCGGCGCGCACCGGTAACCTCCGGTCCGGGACGTCAGGAGAACGCGCGGGGGCCTCTGGGCCCCCGTGGCGTCTCGAGCGTCACGGGCGCGCGACCCGGATCGTCGTCTTCATCTGCCGGCCGGTGCCCTGGTCCTTCGCGGAGACCGTGAGGATCCCCTCCACGTTCACCTCGAACAGGACCTCGAGCTTCACCTCGCCCGCCTTCGCCGGCCGCACGCCGCTGAAGGTGAACTCGCCGAGGTGCTCGTTGTCCGCGGCCTTCGGCTGATCGCCCTGCCAGATGCGCACCACGAGCTCGCTCTGGCCGTCGCGCGAGCTCGTGGCCGGAAAGGCGCGCGCGTTCGGGATCGGCGCGTTGCGGGGGAAGACCACGTGCATCCGCCCGCCGGCCTGCTCCACCCCGATCGCCATCGGCACCACGTCGAGGAGCTGGAGCCTCAGGTCGCTGTTCTCCTGCAGCGACCGGCCGTAGAGCGCGGCGCCGATCGCCACCGCCTCGTCGGGATGGACCCCCTTCGACGGCGGCTTGCCGAAGCGCTCCGTGAGGAGCCGCTGCACGAGCGGCATCCGCGTCTGGCCGCCGACGAGCATCACCTGGTCGATCTCGGCCGGGCCGACGCCGGCGTCAGCCATCACCCGATCGACGATCGCGAGCGAGCGATCGACGAGGCCACGCGTGAGCGCCTCGAGCTGGGCGCGCCCGAGCTTCAGGTCCACGTTCAGCGGCTGCCCCTGCGAGGTCATCGTGACGAAGGGGATCGAGAGCGGCACCTCGGTGCGGGAGGAGAGGTCGATCTTGGTGCGCTCGGCGAGGTCCCGGAGTCGCTGCATCGCGACCGGATCGGTCGAGAGATCGATGTCGTGCCGGTCGCGGAAGTCGTCCACCACGTACCGGATCACCGCGTCGTCGAAGTCGAGGCCACCCAGGAAGATGTCGCCGCCCGTGGCCTTCACCTCGAACACCCGATCGCGGATGTCGATGATCGAGACGTCGAAGGTGCCGCCGCCGAGGTCGTACACGAGGACGCGCTCGGTGAGGTGCTTCCCGATCCCGTAGGCGAGGCTCGCCGCGGTGGGCTCGTTGATGATGCGGACCACCTCGAGGCCCACGAGCGCGCCCGCCTCCTTCACCGCCTGCCGCTGCCGGTCGGTGAAGTACGCCGGCACCGTGACCACGGCGCGCCGCACCGGGATGCCGAGGTGGTCGGAGGCGACCTCGCGGATCTTGGCGAGCAGCTTCGCGCTCACCTCCTGGACCTCGAAGCTGCGGCCTTGGCAGTCGAGCGCGACGTCGTCCCGCGCGCCGGTGTGCACGCGGTACTGCACCGAGCGCTGCACGCTCTCGACCACCTCGTCCCGCGGGGTGCGGCCGATGAGCCGCTTCGTGGCATAGAGGGTGTTGCGCGGGTTGAGCTGCCACTGGCGCTTCGCCTCGTGGCCGACGAGCTCGTTCCCCTTCTCGTCGATCGCGAAGATCGAGGGGACGGTGAACTCGCCGCCACGCCACGGGATGAGCTCGACCTGCCCGTCCGGCATTGCGACCGCGCCGCACGAGTTCGTGGTCCCGAGGTCGATCCCGATGATGGTGTCGGGCGGCAGCCGATCCACGGCGCGGAGCGTACTACGCCCCCCGCCCGGGCGCGATCAGCGGTTTGCGATGCGGGCGCGCCGGTGCCAGATCCGCTCCATGGAAGCGCGCCAGCACCTCGCGGTCATCGGGGAGGGCGTGAAGACCGCCTTCGCCGAGCAGCGCAGCATCCTCTCGTTCCAGGAGTGGCTCGACCTGTTCCAGCGCGAGCCGCGCCAGCAGGCCCGCAGCGCCGCGCAGTGGTTGCGCGACGTCTTCGACCACTTCGGGTCGGAGGAGGTGCGAGGTCCGGCGGGGATGGTGCGCAGGTTCCGCCTGTTCGACCTCGAGTTCGCACCCGAGCTCGCGGCGCAGCGCCTCGTGGGCCACGAGGCGGTGCAGTCGGCCATCTACCGCATCCTCGGCAACTTCGTCCGCTCGGGCCGGGTGAACAAGCTCATCCTGCTCCACGGGCCGAACGGCTCGGCGAAGTCGTCGCTCGTCCACGCGCTCGCGCTCGCGATGGAGGCGTACTCCCGCCGGCCCGAGGGCGCGCTGTACCGGTTCACCTGGGTGTTCCCGAGCGAGCGGAAGCTGCGCGGCGGCGGGCAGGTGGGCTTCGGCATGGGCGGCGGCGTGGGGGATCTCGAGACCTACGCGCACCTCGAGGGCGACGCGCTGGACGCGCGCCTCGCCTGCCCGATGAAGGACCACCCGCTGTTCCTGATCCCGCGCGCGGAGCGGCGGAAGCTGCTGGAGCGCCTGTGCCGGCCCGCGAGCGGCGTGGAGGCGAGCGATCGCGATTTCGTCCTCTCGGAGTACGTGGCGGACGGCGACCTCTGCCACTTCTGCCAGCCGATCTACGGCGCGCTCCTCGCCGCGGCGCGCGGCGACTGGCTGAAGGTGCTCCGCCACGTGCAGGTGGAGCGCTTCTACGTGTCGCAGCGGTACCAGCAGTCGGCCGTGACCGTGGAGCCGCAGCTCACCGCCGACGTCGCGTTCCGCCAGATCACCGCCGACCGGAACCTCCTGCAGCTCCCGCCGGTGCTCCACTCCCTCGCGCTGCACGAGGCGGCGGGCCCGCTCGTGGGCGCCAGCCGCGGGCTCCTCGAGTACTCCGACCTCCTGAAGCGCCACCCCGACACCTGGAAGTACCTCCTCGGCCTCGGGGAGACCGGCCGCGTCGCGGTGATGGGCTTCCTCGTGCACCTCGACGCGGTGCTCGTCGCGAGCGCGAACGAGCAGCAGCTCGCGGCGTTCCGGGAGGGCGCGCCCGCGGAGTTCCAGTCGTTCAAGGGCCGCATGGAGCTCGTGCGCGTCCCGTACCTGCGCCGCGCGTCGGTGGAGCGGCGGATCTACGACCAGCAGGTCACGCCCGCGACGGTGGGCCGCCACGTGGCGCCACACGCGACGGAGGTCGCCGCGCTGTGGGCTGTGCTCACGCGCCTCGAGCGGCCGGAGCCCGAGCGCTACCCGGAGCCGGTGCGCTCGATGGTGGCCGATCTCGCGCCGCTCGAGAAGCTGCGCCTCTACGACGGCGCCGACGCGCCGGACCGGCTCGGGCTCGCCCAGGCCCGCGAGCTGAAGAAGCACCTCGAGGCGATGTATCGCGAGACCGAGAACCTGCCCCGCTACGAAGGACGGACCGGCGCCTCGGCGCGCGAGCTCAAGACGGCGCTCATGAACGCGGCGCAGAACCCGCACTACCGCTGCCTCACGCCGATGGCGGTGCTGGAGGAGCTCGAGGCGCTCTGCAAGGAGCGCTCGGTCCACGACTTCCTCCAGCAGGAGCCGGTGGACGGCTATCACGACCACGAGGAGTTCGTGCGCGTCGCGGAGGCGGAGGTGCTCGACGCGCTCGACGAGGAGATCCGCGACTCGATGGGCCTCGTGACCGAGGGCCAGTACCGCGAGCTCTTCGGCCGCTACATCACGCAGGTCTCGTCGTGGGTGAAGGGGGAGAAGGTCCGCAACCGCGTGACCGGCGAGTACGAGAAGCCGGACGAGGGGCGGATGGAGGAGACCGAGCGGATCCTCATGCCGGAGCGGGAGGATCGCACGTCGTTCCGGCGCGGCCTCATCTCCAGCATCGGCGCCTATCGGCTGGACCATCCCGACCAGGGCGAGATCGACTTCTCGGTGGTGTTCCCCGACCTGTTCCGTCGCCTGCGGGACCACTACTTCGAGGAGCGCAAGCGCCAGCTCCGCCTCGCGAAGGAGAACCTCCTCCGCTGGCTCTCCGACGAGCGAGCCTCCCTCGACGAGCGGACCCGGCGAGACGTCGAGGGCACGCTCACCACCCTGCGGGAGCGTCACGGGTACTGCGAGCACTGCGCCGAGGAGGCGGTGCGCTTCCTGCTGCGGAGCCGGTACGACTGAGCAGGGAAGCGGGCGAGCGCCCGCGCCACCGGCCGCGCAGGACGCGCCCTCACGGAATATGGTACCCGAGCGTGGTGGTTCGGGATCACGTGCTCAAGACCCGCCTGCCCGCCTTCGCCGCCGGTCTGCTGACCGCGGCTGCGCTCGCCGGACTCGCCCCTCACACCTCCGCGGAGCCGCGGGGGTCCAACCCGCGCAGCGCCACCGTCCAGCGGGTCTTCCCGTCGGCCGTCCGGTTGCAGATCGCCGCCGCCGGCGAGGTGGTCCGCAGCGCCTCCGGCGTCGCGTTCGCGCGCGACGCGACGCACACGTACGTGCTCACGAACGCGCACGTGGTGGAGCCCGGGAAGGACTGGAAGTCGCCCGTGGAACTGCGCGTCGTCCCTTCCGGCGGCAAGGCGGCGATGACCGCGCGCGTGGTGGCGGCCGGCCGCGTGCCGGACTGGGACGTCGCGGTGGTCGAGGTGGACGCCACCGATCTCCCCGTCACCCCGCTCGCCTCCGACGACGGGATCGAGCTGGGAGACGACCTCGTCGTGATCGGGGCGCCCTTCGGGAAGGGGCTCTCCGTGGCGGCGGGCATCGTCTCGCAGGTCGAGTACGAGAACGCCGAGGGCGCCGGCCCGCGCCAGCCGAAGGCGCTGAAGACGGACGCCGCCATCGGCTACGGCAGCTCGGGCGGCGGCGTCTTCGACGTCCCGTCCGGCAGGCTCGTGGGGCTCGTGGAGGGTTACCGCACCGCGCGCGTCGCCTTCGGCAAGGCGGACGAGAACTACTCCTTCGACGTGCCGATGCCCGGCGAGACCTTCGTCGCCCCGGCCGCGAAGATCCGGCGCTTCCTCTCGGAGCGCGGGCTCGCGCGGCTCGCGCCGATCACCTCCGCGTCGGCCGAGGCCGCGCCCCGCACGCCGGCCGCCCCTGCGAAGATGTGATCGCGGTCCGCCTCTCGCGCGCTCCGCGCGGGAGAGGTGCGGGGTGAGCGAATCGCAGCTCCGCGGGGTGTGAAGCGCGCATCACCCCGGCGTCCTCACGGCCCTGGAACCGGCCCGGGTCCCGGCGGCGTCCCCGGCAACGTGGTGGGGGGCGGGCGCGGCGTGGGTGGTTCGCGCCCCGTGCTCGTGCCGCCCGAGGTGCCACCCGGCGGCGGCTGCGCGTGGCCGGCCTGCTCCGGCTTGCTCGACGTCGCGGTGCTGCCCGGCGGCCTCACCTCCACCCAGGTCGCGAGGTTCTGCGCCCCCTCGAGACCCACCCGTACCGGCAGTCCGGTGTAGATGTCGCGCACCGTCCCGAGCCGGGACTCGAGGAAGACGAGCGTGTTCCGGTCCACGTGGACCGCGATCGGACCGTCCGCCGCCTCGAGCGTGAACCGGTGCTCGTTCCATTCGACGCTGCCGATCTCGCCGGCCACGGTGCGGACGTCGGGGCGGCTCGGCTCCTCGGGCTTCGGCTTCGGCGCGAGATCCGGCTTCGGCGCTCCCTGCGCCGCGTCCGGCGACCGCTCGGGAACCGTGATGGGCGGCTGCGGGGCCGGCGCGACGGGCGGCGGGGACTCCGCGGCCGTGGGGGCCACGGCGGCCGCGGCTGCCGAGAAGACCAGGGCGAGGAAGGCGCGCATCCGTCGCATCTATCGCTCCTCGCGCGTTCAGCGTCCCGGCCTCTTGGGGTACCATGCCGGATCCTTCACTCGGGGAGGCGCCATGGACCGCCGGGCCAGCTGGGACGAGTACTTCATGAACATCGCGCGGGTGGTCGCGACACGCGCCACCTGCGACCGCAAGCACGTCGGGGCAGTGCTCGTCCGGGACCGGACCATCCTGTCGACCGGCTACAACGGCTCGATCCGCGGGCTGCCGCACTGCAGCGAGGTCGGGCACATGATGGAGGACGGCCACTGCGTGGCGACCGTGCACGCGGAGGCGAACGCCATCATCCAGGCGGCGAAGAACGGCGTCGAGATCGAGGGCGCCACCATCTACACCACGGCCTCGCCGTGCTGGCCGTGCTTCAAGCTCATCGCCAACTCCGGCTGCAAGCGGATCGTCTTCGGCGAGTTCTACCGGGACTCACGGATCTTCGACTTCGCGCAGAAGATCGGCATCGAGCTCGTGGAACTCCAGGTGCCGGAGAAGCCCGACCTCGCGCCAGCCGACCTCGGCCCGGCGCGGCCGGTCACCGAGCGGTCGAAGTAGCCGCGGGCGCCGAGGGCGGCGCGGGCGGCGGCGTCCCCTCCAGATCCTCGCCGAGCACCTCGGCGATCGCGCGCCGCCGCGCGACGTACAGCTCCTCGCGGCGCCGGAGCTGCTCGTACCGCGCGCGGTCCGCGGGGGCGACCGGATCCGGGAGCGCGGCCAGCTCCGTGCGGACGGCGTCGAGCGCGCGGTGCAGCGACACGACCCGGATCTTCGGGCGCACGCCCGGCGTCCGGCGCTCGGCGGTGTCGTTCTCGGTCCAGAGCGGCCAGTACTCCACGCCCGCGAGCTCCACCTCCTGCACGCCGCGGCCGTAGTCGCGGCGGGCAATGGTGAAGCGGAGGAGCGCGCCGTCCCGCGTCGCGGCCACCTTCGCCGGCGTGACGCCCTGCACGTAGTTCCGCGACTGGTTCGAGATGAAGTTGCCCAGCGAGTAGGCGATGACCGCGCTCTTTCCGTCGGCGCGCCGGTAGATCTCGATCGGCTGGAGCACGTGCGGGTGGTGGCCGATCACCGCGATCGCGCCCGCGTCGCAGAGGCGCCGCGCGAGCGCCACGTCCTCGGCGCGGGGCTGGGAGGCGTACTCGTCGCCCCAGTGCACGGAGACGACCACGGCGTCGAAGCGCGGCGCCGCCTCGCGCACGAGGGCCACCGCGCGCTCGCGGTCGAGCTGGGCGGCCTTCACGCAGCGCGGCTCGCGCGGCGGGCAGTCGTTCCCGTCCTGGTTGAAGAAGTGCGCCCAGCCGAAGAGGGCGATGCGCAGCCCGTTCCGCTCGAGCACCCGCGGCCCCGGCTCGTCCGGCGCCTGCCCCCCGCCCACCGGGATCACCCCCGCGCGCTCCACCTCGGTCATCGTCTCGACGAAGCCGGCGCGTCCCTGGTCGAAGGCGTGGTTGTTCGCGACGCTCATCGCGCCGACGCCGGCGTCCCGGAGCGCGCGCACGGCCGAGGGCGGGGCGTTGAAGACGAACGCCTTCGAGCCGGTGCCCGAGTGCGGCGCGACAGGGGTCTCCAGGTTCGCGAAGGTGAGATCGCTCGCCCCGAGCAGATCCGATATCGGGGCGTAGAGCCAGGCGTAGCCTTCGTCGCCGGCCTGCGCGCGGTGGTCCGCGGCGGCGTCCTTCACCGCCCCGTGCATGAGCACGTCGCCGGTGGCGGCCAGCGTCGCCGACGCGAGCGTGCGGACCGGAGACGTCTCCGTTGGGGCCGGGTGGACCGTGCCGCCTCGCGGCAAGGGCGCCTCGGCGCGCGCGAACCCACTGAAGAAAAGCCAGAGCGCCGCGGCGATCCCTGTCGCCGTGCCCGCCCGCTTGAAAAAATAGGAGTGCGTCCTCATGTGTCGCGACAGTAAAAACGTAACCCGGACACCATGAGATCGGAAGGATCAGCCTTTCTGGATCGCGCGGGGAGGGTGGTCGCGGCCGACGACGCGTTCCGCTCCTGCTTGGGGCTGCCCGCCGGCGACGTGACCCCTGCGCTCCGTTCGCGGGCCGAGGGCGACGCGGCGCTGCGCGCGCTGCTCGCCGGCGAGGGGGCCGATCTCGCGCGCGTGGAAGCGGACGGTGGCGTGGTCGAGGTGCGCCGTTCCGCGTGTGCGGAGGGACTCTTCCTGCGGGCGTCGCCGGCGAGCGGGCTCGGCGGCCCCATGCTCGAGCACGCCATGCACTCCGCCGCGGTGGCGCGCATCGCCGGCGGGGTCGCGCACGACGTGAAGAACCCGCTGAACGCGCTCGTGCTCCAGATCGCGCTCCTCACCGACAAGGTGAGCGGGAGCGGCGAGGAGCTCGCGAACGGCTGCGCGGACAACTTCGCCCGGATGAAGGTCCAGATCGGGAGGGTGAACGACGTGGTCCGGCGCCTCGCCGACGTCACCGATCCGGGCACCGGGACGAGCCTCGACGCCGGCGTGCTCGTCTCCGATGTCGCGAGCCTGTTCGGGCATGACTTCCGCCGCCGCCGCGCCGAGCTCGCCTGCGAGGTCTCCGCCGGCGGCGTGCAGGCGCGGGGCGATCCGGGGCGGGCGGCGCGGGTGTTGCTCGGCCTCGTCTGGCGGGCGCTCTCCGGTGTGCCGGAGGGCGGGCGGGTGGCGCTGCGCGCCTTCCACGACGGGGCGGAGGCGGTGGTCGGCCTCGAGCACCCGGTGGGCACGGACCCCGCGCTGGAGTGGACCCTGGAGGTCGCGCGGGATGCCGCGGACGACCTCGGTGGCCGCCTGGTTCACCAGCGCGGCCCGGGCGGCGAGCGGCTGGAGCTGCGGCTGCGCCGGGAGGTGGCCGCATGAAGTACCGGCTCCTCATCGTCGACGACGAGGCCGACAGCCGCGAGGCGCTCGCCGAGCTCGCGGCCCGGTGGGGCTACGAGGTGCAGAGCGCGGCCGACGGGTCGGAGGCGCTGCGCCGCGCGATCGAGTGGCATCCCGACGTCATCCTCACCGACCTCGTGATGCCCAACATGGACGGCCTGTGGCTCCTGCGGGCGCTGCGCGCCGAGCTCCCCGAGTGCCCGGTGGTGCTCCTCACGGGCCGCGGCACCGTCCAGACCGCGGTGCAGGCCATCAAGGAGGGCGCGTACGACTTCATCGAGAAGCCGCTCGAGATCTCGCGGCTCCGCGTGGTCCTCGACCGCGCGCTCGAGAAGAAGGAGACGATGCGCGAGGTGCAGCTGCTCCGGCGGCGCCTCGCCGCGCTCGCGCCCGGCACCGACATGATCGGCTCCGGCCCGGGGATGCAGCGCGTCTTCGAGCTGGTGAAGAAGGTGGCGCCCGCGAACGCGAGCGTCGTCATCACCGGCGAGAGCGGCACCGGCAAGGAGGTCGTGGCGCGCGCCGTCCACAGCCTCTCCCCGCGGAAGGACAAGCCGTTCGTCGCGCTGAACTGCTCGGCGATCCCGGCCACCCTCATCGAGAGCGAGCTGTTCGGCTACGAGCGCGGCGCGTTCACCGGGGCCGACCAGCGGCGGCTCGGGAACTTCGAGCTCGCGCAGGGCGGCACGCTCTTCCTCGACGAGATCGGGGAGCTGCCGATCGAGGTGCAGGGGAAGTTCCTGCGCGTGCTCGAGGAGCGGAAGGTGCGCCGCCTCGGCGGGAAGAGCGAGGTCGAGGTGGACGTGCGCGTCATCTGCGCGACGAACCGCGACCTGAAGGAGGAGATCCGGAAGACCCGCTTCCGCGAGGACCTCTTCTTCCGGTTGAACGTGTTCAACCTGCACCTGCCGCCGCTGCGGGAGCGCCGGGAGGACGTGCCGCTCCTCGTGCAGCACTTCCTCGAGAAGTTCGCGGGCGAGACCGGCAAGCACGTCCAGGGCGTGTCGCCGCAGGCGATGGACGTGCTCCAGAACTACGCCTGGCCGGGGAACATCCGCGAGCTCCGCAACACGGTCGAGCGGGCGATGATCCTGGTCGACGGCGAACTCATCGGCGAGGAGCACCTGCCCCCCGACATGCGGCCCTCGCGCCCCGAGACCGCCACGCTGCGCGTGGCGGTCGGCGTGCCGCTGAAGGACGTGGAGAAGGAGTACATCCTCGCCACCTTGCAGAAGAACGGCGGCAACAAGGCGCGCACCGCCGAGATCCTGCGCATCAGCGAGAAGACGCTCTACAACAAGCTGAACCGGTACGCGGCGAGCGCTCGCGCGAAGGCGAGCGGCGTCGAGCCGGCGCAGGAGGGCGTCGAGCCCGAGCCCGAGGCGGCGAAGCGTTGATCGGACCAGGGGCTGCGCCCCGCGATCGACCTAGGCGGGCAGGTGATCGCCGTGGACCGCCACCCGATCGCGCCCGCCCCGCTTCGCGGCGTAGAGCGCCGCGTCGGCGTCGCGAATCAGCGCCTCGGCGGCGTCCTCGGGCGACCCCGGCCCCAGCTCCGCCACGCCGAACGAGGCCTGGAGCCCGAGGGTCCCGCCGCCGGCCTCGAAGCGCGTGTTGCGCAACCGGTCGGCGATGCGCTCCGCGAGGGACCGTCCCTCGGCGGCGGCCGTGTGCGGCAGGAGCGCGACGAACTCGTCGCCGCCGTAGCGCGCGCCGAGGTCGGTCTCGCGCAGCTCCTGCCGCAGCACGGTGGCGAGCGCGGTGAGGGCCCGGTCGCCGGCCTCGTGCCCGTACTCGTCGTTCACCGGCTTCAGGTGATCGAGGTCCACCATCACGCACGCGAGCGGGGTCCCGTAGCGGCGCGCGCGCTTCACCTCGAGCGCGAGCCGGCTCCGGAAGGCGCGCCGATTGGCGAGCCCGGTGAGGGCATCGGTCTCGGCGAGCGCCTGGAGCTGGCTCTGCCGGCGCGCGAGCCGGAGCGTGCGCTCGATGCGCGCGCGCAGCTCGCGCTCGGAGTAGGGCTTCTGCAGGAAGTCGATGGCGCCGAGGTCGAGGCTCCGCGCGCGCGTGAGGTCGTCGCCGTGCCCCGACACGAGGATCACGGGCAGGTCGGCCGTGGAGGGATCCGCCCGGAGCGCTTCGAGGGCGCCGAACCCGTCGAGGCGCGGCAGCCCGATGTCCATGAGGACCAGGTCGGGCCGCCGCGCTCGCGCCGCCTCCACGCCCTCGAGGCCGTCCACCGCGGGCTCGACGTCGTAGGCGTCCGCGAGCGCCTCACCGAGCGCCTCGCGCGTGGGCTCGTCGTCCTCCACGAGCAGGAGCCGGGGCCGGCCGGCGGGGGCCGCGGGGGCCGTCGAGGACTGCGCGCCCGCGTCCTCCACGAGCCACACCTCCGCGCGGCCGGGCGCGGCGTCGAGAACGCCGCCGTGGAGCTCGAGGATCTCGCGAGCGAGCCCGAGGGCGACGGTTCCCGAGAGCGGCGGACGGCCCGGCGAGGACCCGGGCGCGAGCCGGAGCTCGAAGGCGATGCGGCCGCCGCCGGGCAGGGCGTCGAGCCGCAGCGCGAGCCGGGCGCCCGGCGGGGCGCCCGCCGCGACGCCGGCCGCGATCTCGCCGAGCGCGAGCCGCAGCCGGTCGGAGTCGGCGACGAGGTGGACCGGGAAGACGGGCAGCTCGCGCTCCACGGGCACGCCCGCACGGCGATCGAGCGCATCGGCGATCTTTGCGCAGATCTCGGCCAGGTCCACGCGGGAGCGGTGGAGACGGGCCCGGCCGACCGACAGCTCCTGCAGCTCGGTCAGGTCTTGCTGGAGATCGCGGATGGACGCGAGCTGCCGCTCGATCTCCTCGATCCCCTGGCGCACCGGACCGGGCGGCACGGCGGCGAGGAGGGCTCGCACCTCCGCGCGCGCGGCCTCCAGCGGCGCTCCGAGCTCGCGCGCGACCGCGCCCACGAGCTCGTCCCGGCGCCGGGCCGTGTCGCGGAAGCGCCGGACCGGATCGTCGGGCTCCCGCGGCGCCGGCGGTGCGGGCGGTGGTGCACGGGCCGTGAGGTCGTCCGGCATGAGGATCGGGCTGCGGCTCCTTTCCGAGATTGTCGGCCAGGATCGGAGCCAGTGCACCGCCCCCGAGGGGCGGGTGGGAGCGCGGCATACGTCCCGATTGCCTGTCCGCGCGCCGCCCGGAATACTCGGGTGGAGGAGGAACCGATGGCCGGAGAGGTCGAGATCTACGGGAAGGACACCTGACCCTACACCACTGCCGCCCGTGAGGATTACGGCAAGGAAGGCTACGTGGTGAGGTATTTCGACGTGCGGAAGGACGCCGCGGCGATGGCGCGCTTCCTCGAGCTGTCGGGCGGCGAGCGGCGCGTGCCCCTCGTCGTGGACGCGAAGGGGCGCGTGACCGTCGGCCACGGCGGTGGCTGAACGGTGTAGCGGCTCCGGTCGGAGCCGTAACATGGGCTAGCGGCGGCCGTAGATGGCGCGCCGCGAGCCGCGCATCATGCTCGGGTTCACGAACTGCGGCGGCATGGCCTCCAGGTGGAACTGGAACCATTGCTCGCCGTAGAGCTTGCCGAGCTTCAGCTTCTTGTCGTTCTGCAGGGCCTGCAGCGCAGCCTTCAGCTTCTCGTCCGAAGGGTTCGCGGCGGAGCCGCGGCCGAGCACCTTCACCGCCTCGTCGTGGCGCTCTTCCTTCTCGAGGAGCCACGCGTACACGCACCAGACGAGCCCCTCCTTCTTGCTCGTCTTCACCGCCTCCTCGAAGGTCTTCTCCATGCCCGCGAGGTCGCGCCGACGCCAGCGCGAGGCGCCGAGCATCGCGCGCGCGACCCAGTGGCGCGAGAAGCTCTTTTCCAGGTGAGGCAGCGCGCGGTCGAAATCCTTCTTCACATAGAGCAGCACACCGATCTGGGAGTGAAGCTGGGACGCGACCAAAAATTGCCAGGGCGCGAGGACGAACCCGCGCTCGAGGACCTGGACCGCGCGGTCGATCCGCTGCGCCCGGAGCTCGCCCTGCGTCTCCTCGAACACGCCCTCCAGCTGCTTCCACGTGCGGCGCGCGAGGACGAAGTAGGCGGCGAGGAGGGCGATGATCCCGGGGAGCACCGCGGCCGCCCAACCAAAGGTGGTCCCGAGGCGGATGGCGAGCGTGACCGCGAGCCCGATGGCGAGGCTGATGAGGAGGTTGTACATGGCGGTTCCGGAAGGGGGGCGGGGGCGTTACGGAATACACGTCGGGGCGGCGCCGCCGCAAGGGGAAATGCCCACGCGCACGGGCGTCCGCCCGCCTGCCCGTGCCATCCGGGGGGTCTTCGATTGGCCCTCCCCGGAGTCGAACCGGGACGGGGGGTTGCCCCACTCGATTTTGAGTCGAGCGCGTCTGCCGATTCCGCCAGAGGGCCGTGCGTCGGTCGGCAACGTAACAGAGATTTCGGATTTGCGCACCCGGTCCAATCGGAATATGGTTCCGGCGAATTTGTTGGGGGGGCGACTCACAAAAGATCACAATCGAAGTCCTTTTCCCGGAACGAGGAGAGACGCACATGGCCCGCACACCTCAGACCCCCTCGATCGACGAGATCGTCCGCGAAGCGATGGAGGGCGTCGTGAAGCGCGCCTCCGCCGCGATTGCGAAGGCGATCGCCGAGCTCGCGGCCTCGCGGCTCGACGCCGAGCTGCAGGGCGGAATCGCTCGCGCGCGTGGCGCGAAGGTCCGCGGCCGGCCGGGTCGCCGGACCGGCGCGCGCCGGGCTCGCACCGAGATCACGCGCTGGGTAGCGGACAACCGCGCCCGCCGGGTCCCGAACTTCGTCATCTCGATGACGGGCGGCCTCGACACGAAGAAGAAGATCGTCGCCAAGTTCGGCGAGAACGCCGTCTTCGAGAAGGGCAAGCCGCTGCCCAAGCAGAAGGCGAGCTAATCGTTCGGGCGGGGGCTGCGCCTCCGCCCGAATGGCAGAGCCCAGGGCTTCGATGACGCCCCGCCCCGCGCAGCGGGGCCCTGGCGCGCTTGGCCTTCGGCTAGCGCGCCGTCCCGCGGGCGCTGCTGCGCAGCGCTCTTCGCGCGTAAACGCGCTCAGTCCTTCTTCGCCGTATCCGCGCCGCCGCTGGCGGGCTTCGAGGCCCCGCCGCCGGCGGCGTCTTGCTTCGAGGCGGCCTTCTCCCCCGCCGGCTTCTCCGCGGAGGGTTTGCCGTCCGCGCCGTCCTTCTTGCGCGAGGCGTACAGGTCGGCGTACCACCCGCCGCCCTTCAGCTGGAAAGCGCTGCGCGATACGAGGCGGGCGACCCGGTCGCTGCCGCACTCGCCGCACGTGGAAGGGCCGTGCTCGCTGACCTTGTGGATCACCTCGGTGATCCGGCCGCAGCTCTCGCAGAGATACTCGTAGATCGGCACGCTGCGATGATAACGGGCGCCCCGGGGGCCGGGCCAGGCCGGTTAGCGATCACCGCGCGGAGGGCGCGGGCCGCGAGGCCGAGTCGGTCCGCCGCGAGGCGCGCCGGTGCGAGGTGCGCCAGGGCGGCCCGAGCCGCCTGGGCGTGACCCGGCGCGCGGGGAGCGCGGCGCGCCGAAGCTCCCCGGGCGCGGCCCTCCGGTGCGCGGAGCACCGAAGCTTCCCGGGCGCGGCCCTCCGGTGCGCGGAGCGCCGGAGCTTCCCGGGCGCGGCCCTCCGGTGTGCGGAGCGCCGGAGCTCCCCGGGCGC
>Ga0306923_10000928_pt1 | contig 24753 bp, 26 predicted proteins | sample sta12Can44000108_FD_203841 | JGI IMG/M metagenome (GOLD analysis project Ga0306923, IMG submission 203841) | Lab enrichment of tropical soil microbial communities from Luquillo Experimental Forest, Puerto Rico - statanox.12C.anox.44.000.108 (v2)... | ecosystem: Environmental > Terrestrial >... | reverse complement strand
GAATGCATACTCCCGCCCCCCGGTCAAACTCGACAGGGATTACACTATCTCTATCGGAAGATCAGGTCGAGACCCGACACGCGACGGTTGCTGCATCGGCGGTGTGGCGGGAACCGTATCGGTTCCGCAATGTCATTTGATCCTTTCATGAAAGCGTAACATGCTCTTCTGACCGTGAGCGAGGAACGGAGGCAAATCTCGCGTTGGGGCTGGGAGGCAAAAATGCCTACTTCGGACTCTGTGGTGGTCACCTTCCCCGCCGGCGATGCCGGCACCCTGGCCTGGCGCGCGCGCGGGCTGGACAATGCCGCCCGCCAATGCGACAGCCAGCTGACCCGCATCGACGCCGCTTCCCGCGATTTCGCCCTGCTGGGGCAGGACTGGGCCCGGCTGGCCGCCGAGGCGGCCGCCGTCCTCGCCAGCCTGGAATGCCTGGGCCGCGACGTGGACGTGCTGCGGCGGGTCGTTGGTGAATTCATATTTAATTAACCCTTGTGCGCAGCAGGGGCAGGTAGGACTCCGCACGAATTCGGGAAAGCGGAGGATGCCCCCCCATGCTGCGCAACCTGCCCATTGGCGCGCGCTTGTTCGCCCTGCTGGCGGTCATGGTCGCCCTTGTCGCCATCGTGCTGAGTCTCGGCATGGTGGGAATGTGGCGAATCAACCTGGGCCTTAGGGACGTCTATGAGGAGCGCACGGTCGCGCTGATGCAGCTGAACGCGCTTGAGCGCGACATGGTGCGGCTGCGGTTGCGTTTTCTCGCCTCGCTGGACGCCAAGGGCAGTGCCGAGCGTGGCCGCCTCAATCGCCAGATCTCCGATTTGGAGCAGACCATCGACGAGCAGTTGGCCCGCTACATGGCCGGCGACATGAGCGCCGATGAGACCACGCTGGCCGCCGAAGTGTCGGCCCGGCTGACGGAATATCGCGGGATCATGCGCCACGGCCTCGACCTCATCGCTGCAGGCGACCTGGAGGAAGCCCACGCCCTCAACAAGGCGGAAGCGGGGCCGCGCTTCCTCGCCCTCGACGAGGCGGTGGTGAACGCGGTGAACTTCCAGGAAGAGGGCGCTCGCCAGCAATACCTCAAGGGTAAGGATATCTTCCATACTGCCACATTGCTCAACCTGGTCGCCGTGGCGGTGGGGTTGGCGGTGGCGGTGGGCTTTGCCATCGCCGTCATGCGCTCGATCACCGGCGGCATCACCGGGTTGGTGCGGGTGATGGACCGGCTGGTGGCGGGCGACACTGCTATTGAGGTGGGGGGGCGCGATCGCCGCGACGAACTGGGCGAAATGGCCCGCGCGCTGGAAGTGTTCAAGGTCAACGCCATCGAGCGCACCCGGCTGGAGGCCGAGGAAAAGTCGAATTTGGCCCGCCGGGAGGCGCGCACTCGCGCCCTGGAACGGCTGATGGGCGAATTCGACAAGGCGGTGAGCGGCGTCATGGGCAGCCTGTCGGTGGCGGCGCGCAGCATGACCAGCCTGTCCGAGGGCCTGGCCTCGGTGGCCGAGGAGACCCAGCGTCAGGGCTCCGCCGTATCGGCCGCCACCGGCGAGGCGAGCGCCAGCGTCGGTGCCATTGCCGGCGCCAGCACCCAATTGCATGGTGCCATCAGCGAGATTGCCGAGCAGGTCAGCCGTTCCGCCAGCATTTCGGCCCAGGGTGTTACCGAGGTGGGCGAGGCCAACCGCAGGATGGAACAATTGGCGGAGGGTGCACGGCGCATTGGTGACGTGGTGGCGCTGATCAATGCCATCGCCCGCCAAACCAACATGCTGGCGCTCAACGCTACCATCGAGGCCGCTCGCGCCGGAGAGGCGGGCAAGGGCTTCGCCGTGGTGGCGCACGAGGTGAAAGATCTGGCCAACCAGACCGCCAAGGCTACCGGCGAGATCGAGGGCCAGGTGGCCGCCATCCAGGCCGACGTGCGAGACGCGGTGAGCTCCATCGGCCGGGTGACCGGTGTCATCCAGGAGATCAGCGAGATGGCCGCCACCATCGCGGCCGCCATCGACCAGCAGGGCGTCGCCGTGGCCGAGGTGGCCCGGAACGCCGATCAGGCCGCCGGCAACACCGAAGGCGTCGCCACCCGCATCGCCCAGGTGGTGGATGCCGCCGGCCAGACCGGCGCCATGGCCGGCCAGGTTCATCTGGCGGCCGGCCAGCTTCAGGACGAAAGCGATCGCCTGCGCGGCTCGGTCACCGACTTCCTTGAGGGGGTGCGGGCGGCTTAGGGCCGCCCCGGAGCCGGGGTTTTCCCCAGTTGCGATGGCCGGCGCGCAAACCGTAACGTGGCGGTATGACCACTTCATCCGCCCGCGCCGTCCTTGGCTTCCCTGATTTCCGCTATTTCCTCGGCACCCGCTTCCTCTCGGCCATCGCGCTGCAGATGGTCAGCGTCGCCGTGGGCTGGCAGGTCTACGACCTGACCGGCGATCCGCTGCATCTGGGGCTGGTGGGGCTGGTGCAGTTCGTGCCCGCGTTCCTCTGCGCCCTGCCGGCCGGCCATGTGGCCGACCGTTTCGACCGCCGTCGGGTACTGCTGGCCTGCCTGGGCGTGCTGACGCTGTGCATGCTGGCCCTTCTGGGCCTGGCCCTGATGGCGGAGCCGCCGCTGGAAACGCTGCTGGTGGTTCTCGCCGTGCTGGGGGCGACGCGCGCTTTCCTGCAGCCGGCCAGCCAGTCCCTGGTGCCCCATCTGGTTCCGGCCGCGCTGTTTCCGCGGGCGGTGGCCTGGGCCTCGTCCAACTGGCAGGTGGCGGTGATCGCAGGCCCGGCCCTGGGCGGCGCCCTCTACGCCTTCGGCGTCGCCACCGTCTACGCGGTGGCGGCAGGGATGATGGCGCTGGCGGCGTTCAGCATCTCGCGGCTGAAGGCCAAACTGGTGATCCATGCCTCGGTGGAAACGGGCCTGGTCGGCCTGCTGGCCGGCGTGCGCTACGTCATCGAGCGTAAGGACATTCTGGGCGCGGTATCGCTGGACCTGTTCGCCGTGCTGCTGGGCGGCGCCACCGCGCTGTTGCCCATCTATGCCCGTGACATCCTGCATGTGGGCCCGGTGGGCCTGGGTCTGCTGCGCAGCGGGCCTGCCATGGGGGCGGCCATCACCGCCCTGTGGCTGGCCCATCATCCGCTCGAGCGCATGGCCGGGGTGAAGATGTTCCTGGCGGTGGGTGTGTTCGGCCTGGCCACCATCGTCTTCGGCCTGTCGTCCAGCTTCTGGCTGTCGTTGGTGGCACTGGTGGGGCTGGGCTGCGCAGACATGATCAGCGTGGTGGTGCGCCAGACCCTGGTGCAGGCGCGCACTCCCGACGCCATGCGTGGCCGGGTCAGCGCCGTGAACTTCGTCTTCATCGGCGCCAGCAACGAGCTGGGCGAGTTCGAATCCGGCCTCACCGCTGCCTGGTTCGGCACCGTGCCGGCGGTGGTGATCGGCGGAATCGGCACCCTGGTGGTGGCGGCCGTCTGGGCGTGGAGGTTTCCCGCCCTACGTAAAGTTGATCGGTTGGTTTAACCCGCCGCCAGCTTGGCCATGGCCACCGCGCCGCCGCGGCTCTGCGCGCCGCAGACGAAGCGGGCCGGGTGGCAGAAAGTGGCGTCGGGGATGCCGCATGCCGCCGCCAGCTCCGCGTCGCGCAATCCGGCCCAGGCATCGGGCAGCGGCTTGCGTTGGGCGAAGGATTCCCGCTCGGGCGGCACCGCGCTGACCGTCCACTGGTTGCCGGCCGGGCGCACCACGTACAGGGCCTGGGTGAGGTTGAGGTCGAACACCGCATCCTCCCACGGCACCCGGGTCTCCAGGATCAGAACGCGCGGATCGTCGGCCCGTTCGGCCGCCGCGGCCACCGTCTCCGCCGCCAGCTCCGCCGCGTGGGCGCGGGCCGCCGCGCGGGCCAGCGCCGACCCGGCCAGTCCGGCAGCCTCCATGAAGGCGGCGTTCTCGTCGCGCTCGGTCTCGGTGAAGGTCGGGTTGAAGGCCTCCAACAGCGCCGAGAAGTGGCCCGCCGTGGGAGGCATCTCGCCGTTGTCCATCAGGTCCACGTCGCGGATCAATCCGCTGTCCAGCCGCTCGGCCACCCGCGCCAGCACGTCCTCGGCCACACCCGGCAGCAGGGTGGTCAAGGCCGCCACGCCGAAGTCGCGCCACACCAGGCCGGCCGAGCTGTAGGACTCGCCGTTGGGGCGCAGGGGCTTGTCGCGCATGTGATGGTCGTAACGGCGTTTGGCGGGGTCGAACACGCCGCCCACGTCGAACACCACATCGGCCCGGTCCCAATCGGCCTTGTCGCGGCTGCGGGCCAAGGTCAGCTCGCCCTTGGTGGCGGCGCGCAGGATGGCGTAGGCGAAGCAATCGTCGGCGTGGAACGAGCCGCTATGGGTGGCGACGGTCAGCATGGAAGGTATCCCTTGCGCACGGCCTCGTGGACCAGGTTCTCGGCATAGGTCCCCAAGGCGGGCGCGCCGGCGCGGATGCGCTCGACCAGCTTCAGCACCTTGTCGGCGGTCACGTGGTTGGACTTCCAGGTGCCGCCCTGGGTGGCGACGTTGTTCATGATCGGCTGCAGGCGGTCCAGCGCGTCGGCGAACTTGGCGGTGGGGGTGGCGCGGTCTTCGTATTCCTGCCACAGCGCCCGCAAGCTCTCGGCCTGGTCGGCCGGCAGCAGGCCGTACAACCGGTCGGCGGCTGCCTGTTCCCGCTCGGCCTTGTCGGCATTGCCCTTGTCGTCATGGATGAAGGTGTCGCCGGCGTCGATCTCGACCACGTCGTGGAACAGCAGCATGCGCGACGCCCTTAAGGGGTCGGCGCCCTCGGGCGCGTACTCGGCCAGCAGGACGGCCATCATGGCCACGTGCCAGGAATGCTCGGCATCGTTCTCGCGCCGCGACGAATCGGCGAGCAAGGTCTGGCGCAGAATGGTCTTCAGCTTGTCCAGCTCCAGGCTGAAGGCGAGCTGGCGGGAAAGGCGATCAATGTCGGTCATGGGCACTCGCATACTCCCAAACCGCGGGGGGGCGCAATGGCGAGTCAGAATCCCGTTGAACGGCGGGGCCTAAGGGTGTACATCGGCCGCTTCGGCGCGGCACCCCTGGAGGCCGCGCCTCTTCGTGTTATGGAGAATGACTATGACTGAGATCAGCGCCATCGTCGCCGAGAAGCGCGATCGGGCCGGAAAGGGGGCCGCCCGAGCCACTCGCCGTGAAGGCAAGGTTCCGGGTGTCATCTATGGTGCCAAGCAGGCTCCGGTGACCATCGCTCTCGATCCCCGCGTCATCTGGGCCGAGCTGAACAAGCCGGGCTTCAAGACCCGCCTGTTCGACATCGACCTGGGCAAGGGCGCCAAGGAGCGTTGCCTGGCTCGCGACATCCAGTTCCACCCGGTCACCGACCAGCCCCAGCACATCGACTTCCTGCGCGTGGCCGCCGATGCCGTCGTGCACGTGAAGGTGCCGGTGCACGTGGCCAATGCCGACAAGGCTCCGGGCGTCAAGCGCGGCGGCGTGGTCAGCATCGAGCTGCATGAGGTCGAGGTGACCTGCGCCCCCGACGTCATCCCGGCCGAGATCGTCATCGATCTGACCGGCATGGACATCGGCGCCGCCGTCCACGTCAGCGAACTGAAGCTGCCGAAGGGCGTGACCCCGTACCACATGTCCGCTCAGGGCACCGTGGTCTCCATCGCGCCGCCGACCGTGCAGCGCGCTGAAGAGGCCGAGGGTGGCGAGCAGGCTGCCGGCTGACCATGATCCTGGTCGTTGGCCTGGGTAACCCCGGGACCGAATACGCCAGGAACCGTCACAATATCGGCTTCATGGCGGCGGACGAACTCGTCCGCCGCCATTCCTTTGGGCCCTGGCGCGCCAAGTTCCAGGGCGAGTTTGCCGAAGGAACCATCGCCGGCACCAAGGTGCTGGTGTTGAAGCCCATGACCTACATGAACCTGTCGGGTCAATCGGTGGCGGCGGCGGCACGGTTCCTCAAGGTGCCGGTGGAAGACATCGTCGTCATCCATGACGAGCTCGATCTGCCCCCCGGCCGGCTGCGGGTCAAGCGCGGCGGCGGCGCGGGCGGCCATAACGGCCTGAAGAGCATCGACCAGCATCTGGGCCAGAACTATCGCCGGGTCCGCCTCGGCATCGGCCATCCCGGCGACAAGGACCGGGTGTCCGGATACGTGCTGCATGATTTCGCCAAGGCCGACCAGGCCTGGCTTGATCCCTTGCTCGACGCGGTGGCCGACGCGCTGCCGCAGCTATTCAAGGGCGACGAGGCCGGCTTCATGAACCGGGTGAGCACCGCCACCCAGCCGCCCAAGCAAAAGAAAGAGAAGCCCGCCGAGGCGCCCAAGCCGGCCGCCCCGCAGGCTCCCACCCCGGAAAACACGCCCTCCTTAAGCGGCGCCATCGCGGACGCGCTTCGGGCGGCTCTTGCCAGGAAGAAGGATTAGTCATGGGTTTCAACTGCGGCATTGTCGGCCTGCCCAACGTGGGCAAGAGCACCCTGTTCAACGCGCTGACCCAGACGGCGGCGGCGCAGGCGGCCAATTATCCGTTCTGCACCATCGAACCCAACGTGGGGCGCGTCGCCGTGCCCGATCCGCGCCTGGACGAACTGGTGCGCATCGCCAAGAGCCAGAAGGAAATCCCCACCCAGCTGGAATTCGTCGACATCGCCGGCCTGGTGCGCGGCGCCTCGAAGGGCGAGGGCCTGGGCAACCAGTTCCTTGCCAACATCCGCGAGGTGGACGCCATCGTCCACGTGCTGCGCTGCTTCGTGGACGACGACATCAAGCATGTCGAGGATTCGGTGGACCCGGTGCGCGACGCCGAGATCATCGAGACCGAGCTGATGCTGTCCGACCTGGACAGCCTGGAGCGCCGCATCGTGCCGCTGGAGAAGAAGGCCAAGAACGGCGACAAGGAGGCCAAGGCCCAGGTCGACGTCATGACCCCTATCCTGGCCGCCCTGCGCGACGGCAAGCCGGCCCGCACCGTGAGCTTCGACGACGACGAGCAGAACCGCATCTTCAAGCAGCTGGGCCTGCTGACCTCCAAGCCGGTGGTCTATGCCTGCAACGTCGAGGAAGCCTCGGCCGCCGAGGGCAACGCCCTGTCGGCCAAGGTATTCGAGATGGCCGCCAAGGAAGGCGCCAAGGCGGTGGTGATCTCGGCCGCCATCGAATCGGAAATCGCCCAGCTGGGCAGCGATGAGGAGAAGGCGGAGTTCCTCGAGACCTTGGGGCTGGAGGAGACCGGCCTCGCCCGCGTCATTCGCGCCGGCTACGACCTGCTGCACCTCATCACCTTCTTCACCGTCGGTCCCAAGGAGGCCCGCGCCTGGACCGTGCAGAAGGGCGCCAAGGCCCCCCAGGCCGCCGGCGTCATTCACACCGACTTCGAGAAGGGCTTCATCCGCGCAGAGACCATCGCCTATGGCGACTTCATCGCCTGCAACGGCGAGGCGGGCGCCAAGGAAGCCGGCAAGATGCGTCTGGAAGGCAAGGAATACGTCACCCAGGACGGCGACATCTTCCACTTCCGCTTCAATGTTTAAGGTGAACTGACGGAATGGCCGGGCGTCGCCCGGCCATTTTTGTTTGTGCGGGCTAAACGCGCCGCGCCATCCAGCCGCCGAAGCACAGGGCCCGGAAGAACGGCTGCGGGGCCGAGAAGCCGGCTTCCGCCAGCAGGTCGGTCAGGCGGTCCTCGGTGACCGGATGGATGTCGCGGTCCACGTGCGCGAAACCCTTGTCGATCTCGGGCCCGCCGATGCCGGCGGCCCGTTGCAGGTGGCGCCAGAAGGTGCGCAGCTCGACCTGCCAGGGATCGCCCCAGCCGGGGCCGAACAGGTCGGCCAGCACCAGCGGTGCGCCGGGCTTTAAATGCTTGGCCAAATCCGTCAGCAGGCCCAGCTTGGCGCCGTCGTCAGGCAGGAAATGGAGCACCAGCAATAGGGTGGCGGCGTCGAACGGCTCGAATACCGGCAGGTCGGATACCGCGCTGGGGTAGAGCCGCACCCGCGCGGTGAGCCCATGCTCGGCCACCTTATGATCGGCGATGGTCAGCATGTCCTGAGACGGATCGATTCCCACCACGTGCAGTGCCGGGCAGGCCTGGCCCAGCGCCACGCATTCGGCTCCGGTGCCGGCGCCGGCCACCAGCACGCGGCCCTGGCCCCGGGTGGTTTCGGCCACCACCATGCAGGCCAGCTGATGCAGCGCCTCGTAGCCCGGTATGGCGGCGCGGATGCGGCGATCATAGGCCTGCGCCTTCTCGGCGGCGTAGATGCGGTCCAGGGCGGTGTCGGTCATGGAGGAACCTCGCAAGGGAAAAGGTCCTGCTGGCGCAGGGCCTCGGCCATGGCGATGGAGGCGGCCAGCGCCACGTTCAGCGACCGCACGCCCGCTGCCAGGGGGATGCGGACACGGGCATCGGCGGCGTCGGCCACGCTGTCGGGAACGCCTGCACTTTCGCGCCCCACCATGATCACATCGTGCGCCTGGAAATGGAAACGGTCCAGCCGTTCCGACGCCTTGGTGGACAAAAGCATGATGCGGCGTCCGTCCAGGCGGCAGGACTCCTGGAAGGCAGTCCATGACGTATGGCGGGTCACCTCCACCGCGTCGATATAGTCCATGCCGGCGCGGCGCATGCGCTTCTCGTCCCACAGGAAGCCGCACGGTTCGATGACATCGACGCCGAAGGAAAGGCAGGCCGCCAAGCGCAGCAAGGCGCCCGCGTTCTGGGGGATGTCGGGCTGGTAAAGCGCCAGTCGAGGCCGGCTCATTTCTTGCTCCAGGTCACGGCGTTTTCCGGCAATGCGCGAGAAGCGCGAAAAGCGAGGTTACAGAATTAGTTAATCCAGATGTGCTCTTGACTCCCCTGTTGATCCAGGCGGGCCGATGTGGTTAATAGGGCCGCTTCCGCGGGCCAACAAGAGGTTAAGTCATGGCTGATTCGGCTACGCATGCCCAGCCCTCGCAGACGGACGGGCAGACTCGGCGGGATTTCCTGCTGATCGCCACCAGTGCCGTCGGCGCGGCCGGCACCGCCGCCGCCCTGTGGCCGTTCGTGCATAGCATGAACCCGGCCGCCGACACCCTGGCGATGTCCACCACCGACGTGGATATTGCCGCCATTCAACCCGGTCAGGCCGTCACGGTCATCTGGCAGGGCAAGCCGGTCTTCGTGCGTCACCGGACGCCCGAGGAAGTGGCTCAGGCCGCCAAGGATGACGAGGCTGGTCTGCGCGACCCGGCCAAGGATGCCGACCGTGTCACCAAGCCGGAATGGCTGGTGCTGATCGGCGTTTGCACCCATCTGGGCTGCGTGCCGCTGGGTCAGAAGGCTGCCGACCCCAAGGGCGATTTCGGCGGTTGGTTCTGCCCCTGCCACGGGTCGCACTACGATACTTCGGGCCGCATCCGCAAGGGCCCCGCACCGCTGAACCTGGCTGTGCCGAAGTATTCGTTCACCACCGACACCACCATCCGTATCGGTTAAGGATCGGCCATGAGCGGTTTCAAGACCAACAACAAGGTGGTGAGCTGGCTGGACCAGCGGCTTCCCATCTTCTCGATGATGCACCATTCGGCCATCGAGTATCCCACTCCCAGGAATCTGAACTACTGGTGGAACTTCGGCTCGCTGGCCGGTTTCATGCTGGTGGTGATGGTGCTGACCGGCATCTTCCTGGTGATGAACTATTCCTCGCACACCTCGCTGGCGTTCGACTCGGTCGAGCGCATCATGCGCGATGTGAATTACGGGTGGCTGATCCGCTACCTGCACATGAACGGCGCCTCGATGTTCTTCATCCTGGTGTACATCCACATGTTCCGGAACCTGTACTACGGTTCGTACAAGGCTCCGCGTGAAGTGCTGTGGTGGGTCGGCATCATCATCTTCCTGATGATGATGGGCACCGCGTTCATGGGCTATGTGCTGCCCTGGGGCCAGATGTCCTTCTGGGGCGCCACCGTGATCACCAACCTGTTCTCGGCCTTCCCCATCGTCGGCGAGCCGATCCGCACCCTGCTGTGGGGCGGCTTCTCGGTGGACAATCCCACCATGAACCGCTTCTTCTCGCTGCACTACCTGCTGCCGTTCGTCATCTTCGCGCTGGTCTTCGTCCACGTCTGGGCGCTGCACACCGTCAAGTCGAACAACCCGCTGGGCGTCGAGATCAAGACCCCCGCCGACACCATCCCGTTCCACCCGTACTACACGGTCAAGGACCTGTTCGGCATCGGCGTGTTCCTGCTGTTCTACTGCGCCTTCGTGTTCTACGCGCCGAACTTCTTCGGTGAGCCGGACAACTACATCCCGGCCAACCCGATGCAGACCCCGCCGCACATCGTGCCCGAATGGTACTTCCTGCCGTTCTACGCGATCCTGCGCGCCTTCACCCAGGACCTGTGGTTCGTCTCGGCCAAGCTGCAGGGTGTGATTGCCATGTTCTCGGCTATCATCATCCTGTTCTTCCTGCCCTGGCTGGACACCTCGAAGGTCCGCTCGGCCAAGTTCCGCCCGCTGTACCGCCAGTTCTTCTGGCTGTTCCTGGTGGACTGCCTGGTGCTGGGCTATGTGGGCGGCAAGCCGGCGGAAGGCGTGCTAATCACCATCGGTCAGATCGCCACCGCCTACTACTTCGGCCACTTCCTGCTCATCATGCCGCTGCTGGGCAAGCTCGAGAAGCCCAAGGCCCTGCCGGCCAGCATCTCGGCTCCCGTGCTGAAGGAGAAGGCTAATGCGTAAGCTCATCCTCTCGGCCCTGGTCGCCACTGGCCTGGTCGGCGCCTCCGGCGCCGCCCTGGCCAACAGCGGCGGCGAGCCCCTGATGAAGCCCAACTTCAGCTTCAACGGCTTCTTCGGTCACTACGACCCGGCCCAGCTGAAGCGCGGTTTCGAGGTCTACCATCAGGTCTGCTCGAACTGCCACAACATGCGCCTGGTGGCCTATCGCAACCTGGCCGATGTCGGCCTGACCGCGGACGAGATCAAGACCGTCGCCGCCGAGCGCGAAGTGGACGATGCTCCCAATGACGAAGGCTTGATCAACAAGCGTCCGGGGCGTCCGTCCGACAAGTACATCGGCCCGTTCCCGAATGAAAAGGCCGCCGCGGCCGCCAATGGCGGTGCCGCTCCGCCGGACCTGTCCTTGATGGCCAAGGCCCGCGTCGGTGGTCCGAACTACATCTACAGCTTGATGCTGGGCTTCTCGGACGAGGTGCCGGAGCATCACGTGGTGCCCGAGGGCAAGTACTACAACAAGTACTTCCCGGGCGGGAACATCAGCATGCCGCCGCAGCTGATGGAAGGCCTGGTGACCTATACCGACGGCACCAACGCCACCCCGGAGCAGATGGCTCAGGACATCTCCGCCTTCCTGAATTGGGCCGCCGAGCCCGAGCTGGACGCGCGCAAGTCCCTGGGTCTGAAGGTTCTGGTGTTCCTGGGCGTGTTCACCGCCCTGCTGTACGCCCTGAAGCGCCAGATCTGGAAGAACGTTCACTGATCGGCGCCCCGGGGGCGCCCGCGCCCGGGTAGATAAGATCAAACTGGCCGCCGTCCTTGCGACGGCGGCCTTTTTGTTTTACCACCGCCCCACGGTTTTCATTCCATGGGGCGATTTCCATGACCACTCCCGTTCTCGGTATCATCGGCGGTTCCGGCGTCTACGACATCGACGGCCTGACCAACAAGGAATGGAAGCGGGTGGAGACCCCGTTCGGCGAGGCCTCGGACGAGCTTCTGTTCGGTGAGCTGGACGGCCAGAAGCTGGTGTTCCTGCCGCGCCACGGCCGCGGCCACCGCATTCCCCCGTCGGAATTGAATTATCGCGCCAACGTCGACGCCATGAAGCGCGCCGGCGTCACCGAGATCGTCTCGGTCTCGGCCGTGGGCTCGCTCAAGGAAGAACTGCCGCCGGGTACCTTCGTCATCGTCGATCAGTTCATCGACCGCACCTTCGCCCGGGTGAAGAGCTTCTTCGAGACCGGCCTGGTTGCCCACGTCTCCATGGCCCATCCGGTGTGCGGCCGCCTGGGCGACGTCATCGAGGCGGCCGCCGCGGACGCCGGCATCGTCGCCGTGCGCGGCGGCACCTATCTGGTGATGGAAGGCCCGCAATTCTCGACCCAGGCCGAAAGCAACCTGTACCGGCAGTGGGGCTGCGACGTCATCGGTATGACCAACATGCCCGAGGCCAAGTTGGCCCGCGAGGCCGAGATGTGCTACGCCACCGTCGCCATGGTCACCGACTACGATTGCTGGCACCCGGACCACGACGCGGTCACGGTGGAGCAGGTGGTCAAGGTGCTGATCGAGAACGCCGACCGCGCCCGTGCGCTGGTCAAGGCCATCGTCCCCCACATCGGCAAGCGCTCGGGTGCCTGCGCCAAGGGCTGCCACACGGCGCTGGAGCACGCCATCATCACCCATCCCGACAAGCGCGATGCCAGGCTGGTGTCCAAGCTGGACGCGGTGGCCGGGCGGGTGCTTAGGAAATAGCGCCGCCGCGATGCTGGTGGGCGGCCTTGAGGAACAGCGGCAGGGCCCGCTCGCTGCACCGGACGCATTCTTTGCATCCCTGGGCCGAGGCACAGTTCAGAATAACCTGAAGGCTCTCCATCCGGTTTGCCGCCTCGGGGTCGGTATGCCAGCGGCACTCGGTGCCGCCGTGTCTGTCCCGCACCTGGTCCTCGTCATTCGTTGACAATATGCGCCCTCATCGGGGACGTCCGATCGGTGCGAGCATACGGTGTTCACCCCAATTGGGTCAGGGCGCAGGCGTATATTATATTTCCGTTTAGTGTCGGGGTGCCGCCTCGTTCGTTTTGTGTGCGGCCTATACGTTTGCGCGAGATGAACTTGATCGGGGTCATATGTCGGTGGGCCTGGGGCGTGGTCTCCTCCCCCGCCGTGAAGGGGGAGAACACCATGCGGGGATGGCTGTGCCGGGCGCTTGTCGCCGTTGGACTGCTGGCCGGCGGCGAGGCCGTTGCATGGCCTTACGAGAATTACCCCGAGCCGCGCAGCCTGGCGGGCTACACGGTCGCCACCACCGCCCAACTGCCTGAGGGCAGGGCCGAGCTGCTGACCGATTCCCGCATCACCGCCGCCAACCGCGCCAAGGTGCGCGAAATCCTGCTGGGCCGGGAGGTGGACGATTCGGTGCTCCAGGATAGCTTCGACCGTGACGGTCCGCGCTGGGCGATGGTGCGCTTTACCCCCAAGGCCGGGCCGGTGCAGGTGGTGGTGCTGGATCATGCCCTGGCCAGTATTGTCGCCGAGGACATCCAGGGTGACGGGCGCCGCAAGCTCAGGGTGGAGATCGACTACCTGGAGGGCTATCGCGGCCGCCTTACCCTGTTCATGGAGGCGAAGGCCAATCGGCTGGAGCCGCTGCAGTACGCCGATGCCAGCGATGGCTATCGGGTGCAGATCGAGCTGATGGACGCCGCCCACGCCTGGTGGAAGGCCGGCAAGGCGGGAAAGGCCACCGAGTTCCTAATGGTGGACGCCCGCTTCGACCAGGCCGATCTGGTGCGCATCTATTGGGAAGGGGGGCAGTGGAAACGGGCGTTGAAATCGGTCCCCGCCGCCAGTGTCAGTCCGGCCGGCCAGTTCCCGGCCCGCGAGACCTTTCCCTAATTGGGTCTTGGCCCTTGACCCATTGAACCGTTGCCGCCTGTTGCTTAAGGTGCGTTCTCCGGCGCAACGAGGGCTCTAGGCATGAAGATCAACGGCACCCCCACCCGCACCATCTGGCTGGCCAAGGACGGCTGGGCCGTCGAGATCATCGACCAGACCCGCCTGCCGCATGAGCTGGTTACCGCGCGGCTGGAAAGCCTGGCCGACGCCGCCCATGCCATCAAGGCCATGCTAGTGCGCGGAGCCCCGCTGATCGGCGCTACCGCCGCTTACGGGATGGCCCTGGCGGCGCGGGCCAATTCGTCGGACCTGGCGCTGACGGTGGCCTACAATATCCTGCACGCCACCCGTCCCACCGCCATCAACCTGAAATGGGCGCTGGACGAGATGATCAAGGCGCTGGGCGGGGTGCCCGAGGACCAGTGTGCCGGCCGCGCCTATGAGCGCGCCGCCGAGATCGCCGACGAGGACGTGGCCATCAACTCGGCTATCGGCGACAACGGCTTTCGCATCCTGGCCGATTTGTGGACCAAGCGCCGCGCCGCCGGGGCCGAGCGCCTCAACGTGCTGACCCATTGCAACGCCGGCTGGCTGGCCACGGTGGATTGGGGCACCGCCATCGCCCCCATCTACAAGGCCCATGACGCCGGCGTCCCGGTGCATGTGTGGGTGGACGAGACCCGGCCGCGCAACCAGGGGGCCAGCCTGACCGCCCGCGAGCTGAACTGGCATGGCGTACCGCACACGGTGATCGCCGACAACACCGGCGGCCATCTGATGCAGCATGGCATGGTGGATTGCTGCATCGTCGGTACCGACCGCGTTACCCGCAACGGCGACGTCTGCAACAAGATCGGTACCTATCTCAAGGCGCTGGCGGCGGCCGATAACGACGTGCCGTTCTACGTGGCGCTGCCCAGCCCCACCATTGACTGGACCGTGGCCGACGGGGTGAAGGAAATCCCCATCGAGGAGCGTGACGCCACCGAGCAGACCCACATGACCGGCAAGGCCGCCGACGGTTCCGTCGTCACCGTGCAGGTCACCCCCGACGGCAGCCCGGCGGGCAATTGGGGCTTCGACGTCACCCCGGCCCGCCTGGTCACCGGCCTGATCACCGAACGGGGAACTTGCGCCGCCAGCCCCGAAGGGCTGCGCGGGCTGTTCCCCGAGCGGGGTTAGGGGCGCATCAGCGCTCCATTTTGACCTTCTCCACCGACAGCGGGGCCGGCAGGCTGGCCAGGTAGGCGGCCACCGCCTCGGCGTCGTCCTTGGTGAAGCGGAACATGGGCATGGGCGGCCGGGCGGCGGAGCCGTCGGGCCTGACCCCGGAGTGGAGGAAGCTCACCATTTGCGGCCGGGTCCAGCCCATGGCCTTGGGACCGGCAATGGCCGGCGCCTTGTCGGCCCAGGCGGGCATCGCCATCGTGGGGGCGAAGCCTAGGCCGGCGCCGCCCAGCGGCCGCTGCAGGTCGGGCTCGCCCATGCCGCCGCGCGGGGTGTGGCAATCGCCGCACATGCCCACGCTTTCCACCAGATAGCGCCCACGGACCATCTGGCGGTCGGGCATGTCCGCCGCCATCGCCCCGGCCGCTGTCATGGCTAGGCCCATCATCCCCAACAACACCCGCCGCATCGCGTTCTCCCTTGGCTGCTTGCGTGCGCTGGGCATATGGCGACGGCCGGCGGACCGGCCATCCTGGCAAAGGGCCTAGGACAGCGGGCGCGATTTGCCTATACAGGGGACGTTCGAGACGTTCACGAGGCCGCCCATGTCCGCCCTACCGCATTCCGCCGTCGTCGAGGCCGTGCGCCGCCTGGCCCACCAGGGGCTGAACCAGGGGGCCTCAGGCAACGTGTCGGTGCGCCACGGCGACGGCTTCCTGGTGACCCCCTCGGGGGTGGGCGCCGACGTGCTGGAAGCCGGGCAATTGGTGGAAATGGATATGGAGGGCGGCTGGAGCGGGGCGTGGAAGCCGTCCAGCGAATGGCGTTTCCATCGCGACATCTACGCCGCTCGTGCGGACGCCAATGCCGTGGTGCATTGCCACTCGCCGGCCGCCACCGCGCTGGCGGTGCTGGGCAAGCCCATCCCGGCCTTCCACTACATGATCGCCATCGCCGGCGGCTCGGACGTGCGCTGCGCCCCCTATGCCACTTTCGGAACGCAAGAACTGTCCGACGCTGCCCTGGCCGCACTGCAGGGCCGCCGCGCCTGCCTGCTGGGCCACCATGGCATGATCGCCATCGGCAAGGATTTGTCCCAAGCCATGGACGTCGCCATCGAGGTGGAGTTCCTGGCCGATCTCTATCTGCGTCTGTTGCCGCTGGGCGAGCCGCCGGTGCTGCCCGAGGCCGAGATGGCGGTGGTGCTGGAGAAGTTCAAAGGCTACGGCGCCAACGCGCAGGAGAAATAGGCGCTCAGGCTGCCTGCTCAAGCCGGCGCAGCAGCCTGTCAGTTGACCGGCTTGCCGCCCAGTTCGCGGAAGCTGTCCTCGATACGGCCCAGCAGGCGTTCAGCGTGGGGTACGTTGCGCGACACCACGAAATAGGTCTCCAGCCGGGTCAGCACTTCGGTCTGAAGGGGGGCCACGCCGTCGCCCAAGGCCAGGGTCGCCGGGACGGCGTAGTCGATCAGATAGTCCCCGTGGCCGCTAAGCAGCATCTTGAGGGCGGCCGGCCGGCTGTCGGCATAGGACACCGCCATGCCGTTCGCCGGCTCCTTGAAGAAGTCCACCCAGCCGCCATAGCCGTAGCCGCGCAACAGAATGACCGATTTGCCCCGGCTGTTCTCGATCGCGCCCAGCGGCGGCGTCCGTGCCAGGCGGAAGCCGTCCAGCTCCAGGTAGGCCATGGGCATGCGGCCGTACAGCACCGAGTCGACGATGTCGGGATGGCGGATCAGCATGGCCGCGTGGGAGGTGCCGTCGCGCAGATTGGCCATCAGGCGCGCCCCGGGATAGCACTTGATCTCGTAGGGCAAGCCAGCGTGCGCGAGAACTGCGGTCACCAGTTCGATGGCCTTGCCCGCGGGCCGGCCGTTGGCGTCGGTATAGGTGAGTGGCGGGAATTCGACGCACCCTACCTTCACCGGCTCGGCCGCCTTTGCGGCCCCCAGGACCAGCACCCATGCCAAGGCTGCCGTCGGCAAGTGGCGGAGCAGCCGCGACAGGCACGGGAAGGGCGGTGGCCGGGACATTAGGAGCCTTCGAATAGCAAGCTTTCCATTGTGCGAGTCATCAAGCGGCTGCGCAATGGCTTCTGGTCACGACCGTTGGTTTCGCCTAGGCTTTGTTCTCAGGAAGGCGGTGTCGCGGGGGGCGGAAGCACGTGTTGCCGTTTCGGCTGGAACAGATCACGCTCCGGTTCCTGCTGGTCGCCATGTCGATCTCGGCGGCGTTGGCGGTCTTTGTGGCCAGTGGCGTGGCCTGGTGGCAGTTCGAGGCCGAGCGCGAGCGGCTATCCGCCTCCATGGCCAATATCGCCCGATTGAACGCCATCGCCCTGCAAGAGCCCATGTGGTCCATTAACGACCGCGCCACCAATTCCATCGTCGGTTCGTTGTCGGCCCAGCCGGAAATCTTCTGCGCCGAGGTCACCGAGCCCGAGGGCACGCTGGCGGCCTCGACACTGGTGGGCGGCTGCGGCGTACCGGGTGATGCCGACCAGGTCATCCAGCAGGTGGTCTACGGCAACCAGCTGTTGGGCCACCTCACCCTGTGGGTGGACCGCAGCGCCATCGCCGCAACCGCCCGTGTGGCCGCTCAGCGCACCGCGCTGGTGTACCTGTTGCTGTCGGCGGCCATGGTGGTCAGCGCCGTATTCGCCCTGCGCACCACGGTGATGGCGCCGCTGGCCCGGCTCACCGACGCCATTCGCACCGGCTCCCGGGTCGAAGCCAATCCCCGCCCCGACGACGAGTTGGGTCAGGTGATCACCGCCTATAACCGTTCGCTGGACCGCATGCAGGCCCACACCGCCGAGATCGAGGAGGCGCGCACCCAGGCGGTGGCGGCGGCGCAGGCCAAGTCCCGCTTCCTTGCCACCATGAGTCACGAGATCCGCACGCCCATGCATGGCGTGCTGGGCACGGTGGAGCTGCTGCGCGGCACTCAGCTTACCGACGAGCAGCGTCAGCACGCCGACATTATTCTGCATTCCACCGAAGCGCTGCTCGGCATCATCAACGATATCCTCGACCTGTCCAAGATCGAGGCCGGCAAGGTGCGCATCGCCCTGGCGCCCGCCCGCCCCCGCGCCATCGTCGAGGAGGTTGTCGGGGCCCTGGCCGCAACCGCGCAGTCCAAGGGGGTGGCGTTGAAACTGGCGGCCGTCGCGGGTGTGTCGGAATGGGTGCTGGCCGATGCACTGCGTTTGCGTCAGGTGGTGATGAACCTGGTGGGCAATGCGGTTAAGTTCACCGAGGCAGGCGCGATCACCGTCTCGCTTGCCCGATATGGCGACGGGTTGGAGATCGCGGTGGCCGATACCGGCATCGGCATCGCCGACGACGATTTGGCCCGCCTGTTCGAGCCCTTCCGTCAGGTGGACGCCTCGACCACCCGGCGCCATGGCGGCACCGGCCTGGGCCTGTCCATCTCGAAGCAGCTGGTCGAATTGATGGGCGGGTCCATCCAGGTGGAAAGCGAGCCCGGTCGCGGTTCCACATTCCGGGTGCTGCTGCCGCTGGTGGAGGCCTGCGAGCCGGCGCTCGCCCCGCCGGCCGAACCGGCGCAGCTCAGCGTCCTTGCCGGCGCTCGGGTGCTGGCGGCCGAGGATAACCCGGTGAATCAGTGGCTGCTGCGCTCGCAATTACAGCGGTTGGGCTATCGGGCGGACATCCATGCCGACGGCCGTGCCGCTCTGGCCGCGTTCAAGAACGGCGGCTATGTGGCGGTGGTGACCGACTACCACATGCCCATCATGGATGGCCTCGACCTCGCCCGCGCCATCCGCGCGGCGGAGGGCGAGGGCGGGGCAGAGGGACGCATCACCATCATCGGCATGACCGCCGACGCCTATACCGAGACGGTGGACGAATGCTTGCGCGCCGGAATGGACGAGGTGGTGACCAAGCCGGTTTCGCTGGAGCAGTTGGGTGGTGTGTTGGCCTGTCATATCGCCGGCCATGCCGCCGAGTCCGAGGCCAAGGTCGCGGTCGGCGCCGCTCTGGCGGAGCCGCCGTTGCTGGACGACGAGATCACCGAAGCTCTGTTCGGTGACGATGCTGCCGGGCAGGCCGAAATGGCTAAACTGTTCGCCGTCACCGCCGACGGCCTACGCGCCGCCATCGACGGCCACCTGGCCGACGGCGATGCTTTGGGCCTGCGCGAAGCCGCCCATTCGCTGGCCTCGGCCGCTCTCTCCCTGGGGGCCACCCGCCTGGGCTTGGCCGCCCGCGCGCTGGAATGCGCCGCCAAGGATCAGGACTGGTTCGCCATTCCCACCCTGGCGGCGCAGGTGGCCCAATTGGACGGCGAGACGCGCGCCGTGCTTGTCGGCTAGCTCAGCCGTCCCCGCACCAGGTCCATGAAGGCGGCGGTGTCGTGGCCGTGGTGGCCGGTGATGACCTTGCCGTCCTCCACCGCCGGCAGATCGCTCCAATTGGCGCCGGCGTTGATCAAATCGCTTTCCACCGAGGGGGCGCCGGTCATGGCGCGGCCGCGGGCCAGCCCGGCTTCGACCAGCACCCACACCGCATGGCCCAACGCCGCCACCGGCTTGCCCTGCACCGCGGCGTCCCGCACCAGGCGGACAATGGCTTCGTCGGCACGCAGGGTATCGGCCGACAGCACGCCGCCCGGCAGCACGATGGCCGCGAAATCCTGGGCCTCGGCGTCGATTGCGGGCACGTCCACCGGCAGGTCGCCGCCCCAATGGGTATTGTCCCAGGCCCGTACGGAATGCTTCTTGGGCGACACCACCACTGCCCGGTGACCGGACTCGGCCAATGTCCGGCATATCATCGTCATTTCGGATTGCTCGAACCCGCTGGCCACCGCCACGGCCACACGCGCCATCGCCAAAGCCCTCCCAAGCTGGACCCTTCCCAGGTAGGTGCGGCGCGGGCATGGTTCAATCGTGGCCTTGGCCGGCGGATTGGGGTAAGGTCCCGCCGCCATGACCCGCATCATCTATCATATGTGCCGACGCCAGGAATGGCAGGACGCCCAGGGTTCCGGATCATACCGCGGCTCGTTCCAGGACGCCGCCGACGGGTTTATCCATTTCTCCACCGCCACCCAGGTGGTGGAAAGTGCCGCCAAGCATCGGGCCGGCCAGTCGGGGCTGGTGCTGCTGGCAGTGGATGTCGCTCGGCTGGGCCCGGCCCTGAAATGGGAGCCCTCCCGCGGCGGCCAGCTGTTCCCCCATCTTTACGGGCCGCTGTCGGTTGAGGCGGTGGTGCGGGTGGCCGACTTGCCGCTGGGCGAGGACGGCCGGCATGTGTTCCCTCCGCTCGAGGATTGACGCGTTGGATTATTTCAAGCTCGCCGGGCCGCTGGTCCGCCTGTTCGACCCAGAGGCCGCCCACGGCCTGACCATCAAGGCGCTGAAGATGGGCCTGGTGCCCAACCAGCCGCGCGTTTCCGCGCCGTCGCTGGAAGTGGCGCTGTGGGGCCTGCGCTTCCCCAATCCGGTGGGCCTCGCGGCCGGCTTCGACAAGAACGCCGAGGTGCCCGACGCCATGCTGCGCCAGGGCTTCGGCTTCGTCGAGATCGGCTCGGTGACGCCCCGCCCGCAGCCGGGCAATCCTCGCCCACGCATGTTCCGGCTGGCCGAGGACCAGGCGGTGATCAACCGCATGGGCTTCAATAACGAGGGCCTGGAGGCGGTGGCGCGCCGGTTGGAGGCCCGCCCCCGCATCGGCATCGTCGGCGCCAATCTGGGCAAGAACAAGGACACCGAGGACGCTGCCTCGGATTACGAAAAGGGCGCCGCCCGGCTGGCGCCGCTGGCCGATTACATGGTCATCAACGTGTCCTCGCCCAACACGCCCGGCCTGCGCGCGTTGCAGGGCCGCGCCCAGTTGGAGGAACTGGTGGGGCGCACGCGGGTGGCCCTGGACGGCGCCATCACCAGCGGCAAGCGCCCGCCGCTGCTGCTGAAGATCGCCCCCGACCTCAACGACGAGGATTTGGTCGACATCGCCGCCGTGGCCCTGGCCGGGGCGCTGGACGGTTTGATCGTTTCCAACACCACCATCGACCGGCCGGCCAGCTTGCGCTCGCCCCACGCCAAGGAACCCGGCGGCCTGTCCGGCGCGCCGTTGTTCAGGCCCTCCACCGCCGTGCTCGGCCGCATGTACACGCTGACCGAGGGCAAGCTGCCGCTGGTCGGCGTGGGGGGTATCGCCAGCGGTGCCGACGCCTACGCTAAAATTCGCGCTGGCGCTTCGCTGGTGCAGCTTTATTCGGCCATGGTCTATCAGGGGCCGGCTTTGGTCTCCCGCATCAACCGTGAACTGATCGAGCTGTTGAAGCGCGACGGCTTTGCCTCGGTCGCCGCGGCAGTCGGCGCCGATTTCAGGGGGAAGTGATGCCGGTACGCATGATTCACGGCCTGTCCGAGGTGGCCGCGGGCTTCGATGCCTTCATCCTCGACCTGTGGGGCGTCGTCCATGACGGCGTCGAGGCCTATCCCGGCGCCCGCGACACCCTGGCCGCCATCCGCGCCGCCGGCAAGAAGACGCTGTTGTTGTCCAACGCGCCGCGCCGCGCCGACGCCCTGGTCGAGCAGATGAACCGCATGGGCATCGGCCGCGAGATGTACGACCTGGTGCTGTCCTCGGGCGAGGCGGTGCACATGGAACTTAAGCGCCGCACCGATCCCTTCTATGCCAAGCTGGGCAGCCGCCTTTACCACATGGGCCCCGAGCGCGACGAGAACGTGTTCCAGGGCCTGGATCTGGTGCCGGTGGACATCGAGCACGCCGATTTCATCCTCAACACCGGCCCTTGGGATGTGACCGAGACGGTCGAGGATTACGTGCCCAAAATGAAGCAGGGTGTCGCCCGCAGCCTGCCCATGATCTGCGCCAACCCCGACCACGTGGTGATCCGCCAGGGACAACGGGTGGTGTGCGCCGGTGCGCTGGCCGCCCGCTATGCCGAGATGGGCGGCCGGGTCTCCATGCGCGGCAAGCCCGATCCCGCCATCTACGACGTGGCGCTGGAGATGCTGGGGGGGGCGCGCAACCGCGTGCTGGCCGTCGGCGACGCCCTGCACACCGACATCAAGGGCGCCAACGCCTCCAACATCCGCTCGATCTTCGTCACCCAAGGCATCCACGCCGAGGAACTGGGCATCCGTCCTGGCGACGAACCCGACTCCGACATTCTGCGCCAGGTGGTTACCCGCCACGGCGAAACCCCCATGGCCGCCATCGCCACCTTCCGGTGGTGAGGCCCTCTTCCCCTTCAGGTGCGTTGACGATGAACTACGAAACCGATGTCGTTGTGGTTGGTGCCGGCCCGGCCGGCCTGTTCGCCGTGTTCGAGTGCGGCATGGTCAAGCTGAAGTGCCATGTGGTCGACGCCCTCGACGCCGTGGGCGGGCAGTGCGCCGCGCTCTATCCGGAAAAGCCCATCTACGACATCCCCGGCCATCCCAGCATCCTGGCCGCCGATTTGATCGAGCGGCTGACCGAGCAGGCCGCCCCGTTCCAGCCCACCTACCATTTGGGCCGTCAGATGGTGGGCCTGGAGCGCGCCGGCGCGGTCTGGCGCTGCACCCTGTCCGACGGCACGATCATCGTCGCCAAGGTGGTGATCGTCGCCGCCGGTGGCGGCGCCTTCGGTCCCAATCGTCCGCCGCTGGACGGCATCGAGGCCTATGAGGGCAAGGGCGTCGCCTATTTCGTCACCCGGCGCGAGGAGTATCGCGGCAAGCGCGTGGTCATCGCCGGCGGCGGCGACTCGGCGGTGGACTGGGCCATCTCGCTGTCCGAGGTGGCGGCCAAGGTGATGGTGGTGCACCGCCGTCCCAAGTTCCGCGCCGCCCCCGAATCGGAAGCCCGCCTCAAGGTGCTGGCCGATGCCGGCACTGTCGAACTGGTGGTGCCTTACCAGCTCCATGGCCTGGAAGGCGACGGCGCCCGCCTGTCGGCAGTGGTGGTCTCCACCCTGGAAGGCGACACCCGCCGGCTCGAAGCCGACGCTTTGTTGCCCTTCTTCGGCCTGGCCACCAATTTGGGCCCCATCGCGGAATGGGGGCTGCAGATGGACCGCAGCGCGGTGACGGTGAACCCCGCCACCATGGCAACCAACACGCCGGGCATTCTGGCTGCGGGCGATATCTGCACCTATGACGGCAAGCTCAAGCTGATCCTGTCCGGCTTCGCCGAAGCCGCCCGCGCCGCCCACACCGCCCATGCGCTGGCCCACCCGGGCGAGGCGCTGCACTTCGAGCACTCGACCACCTCGGGCGTGCCCGGCGCCAAGTAGGGCGAAAGGCCGGGCGCCTGCATCGCCCGGCCTCTTGCACGTTCCCCCTCGGCCCCCTATAACTAGGGTCCTTGGGGTCCGCGGGTGTAGCTCAATGGTAGAGCAGAAGCTTCCCAAGCTTACGACGAGGGTTCGATTCCCTTCACCCGCTCCAAGCTTTTCCCAATAAAAACAGCAAGTTAGCTTCCGGCAAAGATGCTGGGAGGTGCCGCGCCGTGCGCGATTCTGCCCCAGCTGACGCGGCGGATGTAAGCGTCCTCTGTGTAAGTACCCTTATAATGCCCACACGACTGCGTCCGACGCTTTATGGGCGGGCTTACCCGTCCTCACGTGCATTGGTCAGACCTTTGCGGGACGCGTCGCGGCGAGTTTGCTTTCGGCCGTTGGGATGCCGGAGTTAATAACGACCTCGCTGGCGGAGTACGAGACGTTGGCACTCGACTTGGCCAGGTGTCCAGACCGTTTGGCGGCCATCAAAAATAAACTTCAGATTAATCATTCCTCCGCCCCCCTGTTCGATGCGCCGCGCCTAACCCGGCATTTGGAGGCCGCTTATGTGCACATGTGGCGTTTGTGGGAGAAAGGATTGCCCGATGAGGCCTTCCGAGTGGAGCCTCTGAATTAGTGATGTGTGAAGCCCAAGGCCCGACCTGCTGGGGGCAGTTGCACTCGCTGGACGGTGCAGCGCTTCGTCGGCAGCGTGCGCAGCGCCTGAGCTATTTTTGCTCCAAGCCTTTTTCACGGCCCGCTGGCAGGGCGGCGTGAGCCGTGTGCTGGCGGCGGGAAAAGAATCTTTGCAGCCGCATCGAATCTCCATTGACGGCCTATGCCGGTCGGCATATAACCCGCGCCTCGCTGCTTCGCGGCGGGGCCGGAAAGTCAAGCAGCCGGCGGGTTTGGACGAAAGTTCGGGCCGATAAAAAAAGAGTTTGACGCCGGCCGGCGGAACGCGTAGAACCCCGGCCTCCCCGACGAAAGCGGCGACGTTGAGTTGGGGGACGCGGAGATGATCAACTCCGCGGAATGCCTGGGAAAAAAGCTCAGGCGGACGAAAAAAAGAGGTTGACGCCGGGCCGGCGTTTGAATATAAACCGGCCTCCCCGCTGACGGGGCGGCGACTGAAGCGAAAGCGGATGGCGCCGGAGAGGACCTTCAGGTTCTCTGCTCTTTGACAAAGTGAAGACGCAAGGAAGGGATGCGCAGGCGGCGCCGGCCAGTTCAGACTGGTCTGAAGCCAAGAAGCGCATCTTGCAAGCAAGCGTGTAATTTTTGCTTTGGACGAGCTCTGTTGTGATGATCTTCGGATCAGTCACAAGTCAACTTGAGAGTTTGATCCTGGCTCAGAACGAACGCTGGCGGCAGGCCTAACACATGCAAGTCGAACGATGTCTTCGGACATAGTGGCGCACGGGTGAGTAACACGTGGGAATATACCTCTTGGTGGGGGATAACGTCGGGAAACTGACGCTAATACCGCATACGCCCTTCGGGGGAAAGATTTATCGCCGAGAGATTAGCCCGCGTCCGATTAGCTAGTTGGTGAGGTAATGGCTCACCAAGGCTACGATCGGTAGCTGGTCTGAGAGGATGATCAGCCACACTGGGACTGAGACACGGCCCAGACTCCTACGGGAGGCAGCAGTGGGGAATATTG
>Ga0306923_10000926_pt1 | contig 24799 bp, 29 predicted proteins | sample sta12Can44000108_FD_203841 | JGI IMG/M metagenome (GOLD analysis project Ga0306923, IMG submission 203841) | Lab enrichment of tropical soil microbial communities from Luquillo Experimental Forest, Puerto Rico - statanox.12C.anox.44.000.108 (v2)... | ecosystem: Environmental > Terrestrial >... | reverse complement strand
CGGCAGCCCTATTTCCCCCTTGGCGGGGTGGTCAGACAGCGGCGAGGGGGGTCCTGCAGGCGCTGGAGAACTTTCGGTAAAAATAAAAAACTCGTTGAGGGACACTTCCAGATTATACGAAAACAAGCTGTAGAAATCGCTGCTCGAACGGCGGGGACTAGCGCCGCAATCGTGAACCCAGCGGAAGCAGCACAACTGGCGTGTAGAGGATGCTACCTGCAGCGCAGGTGGCGCGGTAGGCACACGCTCGGCTGGTGGTAAGGGCGATCGGGTCGGCGGCGTGTGATGCTCGCGGCTTGGGCACCCCGGCGCTGCGTCCGGGCTCGCCCCGCTGCCTGAGCAGCAACCTCCCCGACCGCCCGGCCCTAGCTTACCGGTCAGTACCGCAGCACCCACCCTCATTCCGAAGAGTACCCCATCGCGGCCCAGCCGATCGATATGTGCCGAGATACTGTCCTTGGTGCTTCCGCGGTGCTTCCGGTAAGAAAAGGGGCTTGGTCGATCTGCCAACCAAGCCCCTGAGTTTGTTGGTGGAGCCAACCGGGGTCGAACCGGTGACCTCTACAATGCCATCGTACCGGAAAAATAACAATATCAACGACTAAGGGGTTCAATGGCTAGCATTGACGGCCATGCGAATCCAAGGACTTCGCGAGCGGTGCGTGCTACCTGCGTGTTAGCCGCCGGACCGCCCTGCCCCGTCGCGCTGTCAAGGATCCGCTCGGCCCGCCGGGTCATCTGGGCGGCTGCCCGCCGCGAAAAGGTCATCAGCAGAATCCGTCGCGGATCGGCGCCGTTAACGATCAGATGCGCGACGCGGTGCGCGAGCGTGCTCGTCTTGCCGGATCCGGCGCCGGCGATGACGAGAAGCGGTCGCTTCGAGAGGCCATTCGCCTCGCCGACCCCGTACTCCACCGCCCGTCGTTGCTCCCAGTTCAGTTGATCGAGGTAGGAGGGGCGCAATGGCGAGGGCGGCATCGCGGCGGGATCGGCCAATAAAGCAGATTCTTGTTTTGTTCACAATCTGCCCGCGGCGCGCCCATGCTTCGAGCCTTTAGGTCTCACTTCCGATTACCCGGGCAGATCGACCGATGATTACCCGGGCAGATCGACCGATATAAAATCGGTAACGTCGAGTACCGGGTCGGTCAGCGTCTATGCTGCGCGCTGGCGCACGGGTGTTGAGCTCGACCGACATCGCGACGCCGATGCCGCGGGCAGCCCCCGGGCCGGCGCGCTTCGGCGGCGGCGCAACGCGGGCCGCAGAATTTTCCCGAATTGCTGTTGACCCGGGGGTTGACGCCCGCAAGGTGCGGTCGCTGGTGATGGTTGCCGAGATCGTGCACGGCGCCCCCTGCCGCTTCCCCGACCCGGCGCGGTTCGCATTCGTGGATGGCGGGAGGGGCCGGCAACCCGTTCCCGGTGCCGCTCGCGGTCCATGAGGACACGATCCGGGTGCTGAAGACGGCGGTCGCGAAGGCCAGGCTCGGACGCGCGGAGCAGCTTTCCGCGCTGCAGCGGCGCGACGACCGAAGCCGGCTGGAAGGCTAGGCCCGCGGCCGGCTCTGGCCACAGCAGGTCTAACAGGAGCGGCACGCCTTGCAAGCCCATGAGGTGCAGTGTCTTCGGCCGGGAGCCGCCGCCGGCTCGCGCCGGCTCGGGCTGACCCGGGCGTCAGGGCCGGGTGGGGAACTCGCGGTCCTTGCTGGGGATCAAGTCGTAGGGCAGGGCAAAGCCGGGCATCGATTTGAGGCGCCCGGCCCAGGCTTCCAGATATGGCCAATTGCCGATCTCGAAGCCGCCCTCGGCCATGAACACCATGCGCCCCCAGCAGCCGATATCGGCGATCGTGCAGGCGTCGCCGACGAGAAAGGGCCGGTCCTTGACGACCGTATCGACAACTGACAGCGCCGCCTCGGCGCGCGGAAGGAACTCGGCGATGACCTCGTCGTGCATCCTGCGAAACCGCGCCGAGTGGCGCACCCGCGCGACCGCGGTGACGTGGTCGGCCTCCCACGACAGCCACTCCCGCGCCTGCCATCGCTGCTGCTCGGTCCTTCCCTCGAAATGCCCGGTCGTGCGCGCCAGATAGTCGAGGATCACGTTCGACTGCAGGATCGTCAGGCCGCGGTGCCGCAATGACGGCACCACGCCCCACCGGTTGATCGCCAAATATTCCGGCGTGTTCTGCACCCCGGTCTTCAGGTTCACGGTGCGGAACGAAAACGGCAGCCCGGCCAGTGCCAGGTACAACATCGGCTTGTAGCTGGAACTGGAGGTGAAGCTGCCGTAGAGCGTCAAACGGTCATCGTCGAGAGGGGCGCCGATCATTTTCAGGTTCACTCCGCTTCGGTCGGGTCCTGGCCGTGGCGCGCGGCGCGGATCGCGCGCCACACCCGCTCCGGGGGTCGCGGGCATGTCGATGTGGTCGATGCCGAGCGGCGCCAGGCGTCGAGGATGGCGTTGACGATCGTCTGCGGCGCGGCGATGCAGCCGGCCTGGCCGGCGCCCTTGACGCCGGCGGGTTTGCCGCGGTCGGCAGTTCGGCCAGGGTGATCTCGAATAGCGGCAGATCGGCGGCGCGCGTCTCACCGGCGACGCTCTATCGGTACAGCCCTGCCGCGCGAGCCGCGAATACACCGGGCATTTGACAGCGGCCGCTCTACCCCAAAAACCGGGTGCTCCAGGAGCGTTTCAGCCTGGCGGCGGGCGGCTGCAGTGCGCCGAAAACGGACCTTACCGATCATCTGGTCGTCTAAGCCGATACTCGCGGTGCGTTCGGCTTGCGCGGGGAGCTACGCACAGGGTGTGCCGTCTTTGCGGACATAACCTTGCGCGGTCACGCGCAAGTCTATGTCGGGATATTCGGCATGGGGTTCGGGACCCCTGGTGCCGACCTCCAGGATCATGGCGGTCGCCTCGCCGCGGTTCTGCAGGTGATGGCCATTGCGCTCGCCGGCCTTGAAACCGGCGCAATCGCCGGTGTCGAGCACGGTTTCGCCAGCATCGGTGACGAGCACGACCGGGCCCCGGATAACATAGACGAACTCGTCTTCGTGGGCGTGCCAATGGCACTGACTGGACCAGGCACCAGGGCCCAACTCCAACAGGTTGACGCCGAATTGGGTCAGGCCGGCGGCCATCCCGAGCCGTCGCCGGGTCTTGTTCCGGCAGGGTTCGTCGAACGGCTTGGGATGGCGCGATCCGGCGCGAGCGCGGGCGACAGCAAGTTCGATCTTCATGTCCCTACCTCCGCACCCCGTTTTTAGTAGATCGAATCTGATACTTGGTCCCCATCCTCAAGACAGGGTCGAACGACGGCGGGAAACGTTGCATCGCGGCTCACCTTAATGCGCACCGGGCCGACCTACTCGGACGGCTGTCCCTCGAAAATTTCGTCGTCCTCACCAAAGGTGACCCAGGGCTGCTTGCTGCGGGTCCATATGTGCCGGGTCGGACGCAGCCATGACGTATCGTCGAGCGTCCCAGCGCGCACACGGACCACACCTCCGCGTGGCAAGCTGTAGACCCAACTCGCGCAATCGGGACAGACAAATCGCGTGTTGAGCCTGCCGCTTTCGGGCACGCGCTGAATCGCGCGTGGTTCACCAGCAGTGAGGCGAAAGGCGCCTTCCGGCAGCGCGACCCCCAATGAGAAGGCGCTGCTCGTGATGCGCTGACAGTCGGTGCAGTGGCACGTGGACGAGGTGTGGGACTTCGGTGATCGCGTAGCGGATCTTCCCGCACTGGCAGCCGCCCGTCTGAGGAAGTTTCACGTCGACCTTGGCACGGACGCGACGCTTCATCGGGATAGCCGTCTCCGGACAAAGTGAGGAAAACTCGCGGGACTCGGCGATTGCCCGAGGAACGGATGCGCGCTCAACCGGCTCGAACCCGAATTTGGCGAAGAAATCGCGAGCAGCTGTTGTCAGCAAGTATAGGTCGCCGACGCCACTCCGCGTCGCCGCGCCGATCAGCCATTCGGTGATGTCTCCTCCATGGCCGCGACCACGGTGTGCAGGCGCGGTCACAACAGACCGAAGCAGCAAGTCATCGCCAGCCCGCTCCAGACCGCCATACCCGATTATCGAGCCGTTCGCGTCCGAGAAGGCGAAGAACCGGCGGTGTTTTTCGGTGACATCGTCCGTTGGTAACCCTTCGGATGCCAGCAAAGTTATCAGGTCGTCAAGAGAGGCGTGACCGAGTTCGCGCACATCGAGCGGCGCTCGTTTGTCGGTCTGTAGCTTCGCCATCGTGACCTCGGTGTTCAGGGACCAAGTAAATCCTGTCGGTCCTTGCGCCAGTTTTGGGCTTCGATGATCGCCGACACGGTGCAACCTCGATGCCGCGACCGGACACCCAAGTGGTCGATGAGTTCCCCACTCCTGCGCCCTATTGCTCAAGCCCATAGAAGTGCATCGCGCCGCCGGCCATGACGCCGTGCTTGGTTTCGGCCGAGGTGCCTGCGAGACGATCGAGTACCATCTGCGGTGCGCCCGGGAAGAACCCGTCCGGGTGCGGGTAGTCGGTCGCCCACAAGATCCTGCTGGGGCCGATATAATCGGCCAGCACCTTGATGCTGCCCTCGACCGGCTCGAACGAAATCCAGCAATTGCGCCGGAACAGTTCGCTGGGGCGGGTTTTGAGGCCGGAATCGTTGAACCCGTGGTCGTCGAAATGACGGTCCATGCGATCGAGCCAGGGTGCGATCCAGCCGCCGCCCGACTCCAGGAAGGCGATGCGGATCTTGGGGTGGCGCTCGCAGACGCCGCCCCAGATCACCGCGACAGCCGCCAGCATCATCTCCATCGTATGCGAGATGATATGGCGGGCGCCGTGGGTCTCGAAGCGATCGACCCCGACCGTCGGCATGCCGCCGGAGCTGGAGCCGCCCTCGTGAAACCCGATCGAGATGTCGAGATCCTCGGCGGCGGCCCAGAACGGCTCGTACATCGGGTGATGCATCATGTGGTTTTCGTGATACGGGTTCGGCCGCAGAAAGCCGCCCTTGAAGCCCAGTTCGCGGCGGGCGAAGCGCATCTCCTCGATCGCCAGCTGTGGCTCCTGCATCGGTAGCATCGCCACCCCGAACAGGCGGTCGGGATAGGGGCTGCAATAATCGGCGAGCCAGCGGTTGTAGGCGCGGCAGGTGGCGGCCGCCAGTTGCGGGTCATGGATCGCGCCGGCGAAGAGGCCGAGGCTCGGATAGAGAAAGGCCGCGTCGATGCGGTCGGCATCCATGTCGGGGATGCGTTTGTGCGGGTCAAAGCCGCCGGGCTTGCCGTCCATGTAGGTCATCGTGTCGGCTGCGACGACGCCCTGCCTTGCGCCCACCGCGCCGATGCGGCTGATGCCGACCTGATGCTCCGCGACGACCAGCTGGTCCTTACCGTTCTCGCCTTTGACGACCTTCGGCGCGCGGTCGCGGAATTTCGGCTCCATGTACTTTTCCCAGAGGTCGAGCGGCTCCAGGATGTGGCCGTCGGCGTCGATGACGTTGTAGGCGCGCCTCATGACCCTGCTCCTCGGCGTGTCATTGCCTGCCGTCCAGCTCGCCGTTTCCTTCAGATCAGCGGGCGCAGCAGGAACTGGCCGGCTCCGGCGTCAAATCCGTTGCGGCAGGGACGCAGCACGCGGCCTCATTCGCCTCGCGCAGCTTGTCGCGCGTGCTCTGGCCGTAGACGGTGCTTTCGCCGTAGGTGAAAAAAGTCTCCCACGGCACGCCCTGCGGATCGGCGATCCACTGCTTGTCCGATTTATGATAGCAGCAGGTGGCGTTCTTGGCTTCGACGATTGGGCGCTCGGCGCGTGCCAGCCGATCGTAAATCTCGGCAAGTTCAGTCTCGTCCTCGGCCTGGACACCGAGATGGGAAATGCCGGCGGCGCGTCGGGTGGCACGGTCGCCGATCTCAATCGTGCCCGTATGACCGCCACCGCTGATGCTGATCGCGAAGTTTACCCTCGGGTCATCGAGCATCCATTTGGCGTAGTCAGGTTTGACAACGGTCGGCTCGCCCGCAAACAGGGTCGAATAGAACCTGATCGACTGTGCGAGATCGTTAACGCTGACGTGCACGTGCATGCGCTTCATCGGACTCTCCTCTGTTGAAAGCATCGATGGGGTTGCAGGCCGGCTTGCAGAGCGCGTCCCGGCCGCAGCAATTCTCGGTGAGGTACGCCAGCAGGTCGTTCATGGTGCGGTATTCGGCCGAGTAGATGAGCTGCCGGCTCAGCCGGCGCTGCGTGATCAAACCGGCGCGGACGAGGTGGTTGAGGTGGAAGGTCAGGGACGAGGGAAGGACGCCCAGGCGCTCGGCAATGACACCTGCCGGTAAGCCTTCAGGACCGACTGTGACAAGGAGTCGGAACAGGTCGAGCCGGGTTTCTTGGCTGAGCGCCGAGAGGGCGTTGAGTGCGGCCTTTTTGTCCACGGTCCGCGCGGCTCCGTCATTTCAATGAAGATCAAAATAAGATCGACGGATCGTCTTGTCAACGATATTTCGCGGAATCTCGAATTATAGGTTTTGCCATCGTACCTGAGCATCATCAATGGCTGAATGGGGGCATGAAGACCCACTCCCCAGGCCCGCGCCGAACGCCCGCCATCGGTTCAGTCACGGGGCTGCTCTCGCGCGATATCGAGCGGGCTGACTAATCTGCGGCCGTCAGCGCGGCGGCAGTCCACAGCCGTTCATGCTGGTGCAAGCGCGTGGTCGCCGCACGCACCACCGCAGCTGTGCGCGATGTCAATCCTGCGGCCCTGCGGAGCGGCGCAGCAACGGAAGTGCCAGGACGAGAGCGACGAGCTGAGCGATGATAAACCCCGGCGCGTCGATCGGCCGGATGCCGGCGAAGGTGTCGCTGAGGGCACGCGCGATCGTCACCGCCGGGTTGGCGAAGGAAGTCGACGCGGTGAACCAGTAGGCGCCCGTGATGTAGGCGCCCACCGCGAACGCCGTCGCCGGCTCGCGATGCGCGCGGCAACCCCAAATCACCATCAGCAACCCGAATGTGGCCACCACTTCGGCGACCCATCGCGGCAGGCCGGTGCGGATGTGATGCGAGAGCTGCCACACCGGCAGATCGAACATGATGTGCGCGAGCCAGACGCCGAGGATCCCGCCGGCAATCTGCGCTGCGATGTAGCCCGGCACGGTGTGCCAGCGCAGCCCGCCGGTCGCCGCCGCGGCGAGCGTCACTACCGGGTTCATGTGCGCCCCCGATTGCGGGCCAAAGGCAAGGATCAGCGCCACGAGGCCGCCGCCCGTCGCGATCGCGTTCGCGAGCAACGCGGGCCCCGTGCTGTCGGGGAAAAGGCGCTGCGCCATGATGCCGGAGCCGACGATGGCGATCAGCAGGAACGCCGTCGCCACCAGCTCGATTAGGGCGGCATGGACGGCCGGGCGGACAAGCGCGGCCGGCCGGGCGACGGGCGCGAGCGCCGTCATGCCGACGGCTCCCGCAGCGCGCGCACGCGGCCGATTTGATCGACCTCGCGCTTGATCGCCATCCGGTCGAGCTTGTCGAGCGGCAGCGCGACAAACAGCTTGATGCGATTTTCGAGCGCGCGGAACGCGTCGCGAAAGGCGTTGCGCCGCTCGGTCTCGCTCGCCTCGACCGCCGCCGGCTCGGGCACGCCCCAATGCGCCGTGATCGGGTTGCCCGGCCACACCGGGCAGACCTCGCCGGCCGCCTGATCACAGACCGCAAACACAAAATCCATCACCGGCGCGCTGGGTCGGGCGAACTCGTTCCAGCTTTTGCTTCGCAACCCTGTCGTGCGCAGGTCGAGTTTTTCGAGCAGCTCGACAGCGAGCGGATGAACACTTCCTTTTGGGAAGCTGCCGGCGCTGTAGCCCTTGAAGCGCCCTTCGCCCCAATGCTCGACGAGCGCTTCGGCGAGGATGCTTCGCGCCGAGTTGCCGGTGCACAGAAAAAGGATGTTGTAGGTCCGCCTGCCGGACATGGCGGCCGGCCGATTCAAGGCTTGCGCGCTTCGACCATCGCCGAAGTGATGTAATTTTCGACGCCGCGGCCCGATGCCCAGGTCGCGACCATTTCCCGGCTCTCGGGTTTGGGTGTGATCCTGACATCGACAAAGCCGGCTTCCCGCAGCCATGTTTGGATGCGCTCGGCCGGTGCCGCGCCGGCGACGCAGCCGCACAACAGCGTCGGATCGGCCTGCAGCTCAGGCGGCAACGGAGCGATGTTGATCACGTCCGAGACGGCGAGCCGGCCGCCGGGCTTCGGCACGCGAAACGCCTCGCGGAACACCTGCGCCTTGTCGGGGACGAGATTGATCACGCAGTTGGAGATCACCACGTCCGCCGTGCCGTCGGCGATCGGCAGATGTTCGAGTTCGCCGAGCCGAAACTCGGTATTGCCGGCGTCGATCGAGGCGCCGTTATCGCGCGCCTTCTTCAGCATCTCATGCGTCATGTCGACGCCGATCACCTGACCCGTCGGGCCGACCTGCCGGGCCGCGAGAAAGCAGTCGAACCCGGCGCCGCTGCCCAAATCGACGACAGTTTCGCCCGCACGCATCGCGGCGATCGCCTGCGGGTTGCCGCAGCCGAGCCCAAGGTTTGCGCCCTCCGGAACTGCCGCCAGCTCCGCCGCGGAGTAGCCCATCCGGCGCGCCTTCGCGCCCGGGGTCTCCGCGACCTCCGGGCCGCAGCACGCCGAGGCCGCCGGTGGGCAACAGCGCGCCTCGGTTGCCGCCGCGATGCCGCCATAACGGGCGCGCACCATTTCCTTGATATGAGCATCATCCATTGGTCCGTCTCCTACGCGGCAGAGGTTTTCGACGCAGCGCCCGTGCAGGCAGCGACCGGGTCGCAGACCACATCGCGCCCACAGCAATTTTCGGTCAGGTAGGCGACCAGGGCATTTATCGTGCCGTACTCGGCCGAGTAGATGAGCTGGCGGCTGAGTCGTCGCTGGGTGATCAGGCCGGCATGCATGAGCTGGTGTAGATGAAACGTCAGGGATGACGGCACCCGCCCAGGCGCTCGGAGATGACGCCCGCCGGCAACCCCTCAGGTCCGACGGTGACGAGCAGACGAAACAGTGCCAGACGAGTTTCCTGAGCCAGCGCGCCGAGCGCGGCGATCGCGCGAGGTTGATCCATGCCGCCGCCTTCTGGTATTTCGACGATGATCGAAATACCGAAGGGGTACGAGCCAAGTCAAGTGACGATTTGACGAATATCGAAACTATCTCGCCGAGCGTCGCGGGCAGCCGGGAGTGGCCGTTTTGGGACAACTCCTGCCGGAGTTAGCGCCCGTCGTCACGGTCGGGGATCGCGCTTGTAAGCCGCCATTTGTCGCACGCTGATTGGATAATTGCTTATGCCAAAGCGTCAAACGCTCGATGAGCCACTCGTGATGTGGACCCGGCGCTTTTCTCGAACGAGGCGCGTTCGAGCACCGCGCGCAGTCCGTCTGGCACTCAGCAATCTCCCGTAAGCGCGGGATGCTGGATATCGGCGAGCACGAAGGTGCTCATGGTCGCGACCACGCCGGGCACCTTCTGAACGCGATTCAACAAAGCGTCCGAAAATGACCCCATGTCGCGGGCGCGTACGTCGAGCAAGAAGTCATACTCTCCAGTAACGATCCAGCAAGCCGCGACTTCCGGAACGGCTCTCAGCCCTTTGCTCATCAGTTCTACGGACGCCGCCGGATCGCGGCGGACACCCACGAAAGCACGGATGGTGAGGCCGAGCGCAGCCGGGTCCACATTCGCGCCATAGCCACGAATTTCGCCTTCGCGTTCCAGTCGGGCGACCCGTCGCGAGATTGCCGAGTGAGATAACGGCAGGCGCGATGCCAGCTCCGTGTTGGTGAGCCGGCTGTTCCGGGCAAGCTCGCCCAGGAGGCGGCGGTCAAGGTCGTCGAGGCGAAATTCCTTCATGCAAAGCCCTTGCATCCTGCGGGGTCGATGCCCGTCGATTTGCACGCATTTAATAATTAGCGATCAGAATTGCAGAAAATTTGCCATTTCACCGCGATACCTACAACAATATTGCACCTTCGCGCGAGATCTGCAAACTCCGAGCCGGAGGTGGCGATGTCCGACCTGGGTGCTCATCCGGAGACGATCGCACTGGGCTTCGGGGCGTCTGCGTCGCTCGTCGGCACTCCTGTGTTGTCGCCGCCCGTCGTGGCTGCAACGAGCTTTTATACGGCCCCCGGCACAGTCGGCTTCTCAGTCGCCGACTTGACCGATGCCCGCCCCATACTTCTACACGCGCTGGAGCAACCCTACCGTGGCTCTTCTTGAGGCGCGGCTCGCCGCGCTGGAGGGGGGCGCCGCCGCGGTCTGTTATGCGAGCGGCATGGCAGCAGTTGCGGCGCTGTTCTTTTCGCGCCTGAAGGCGGGCGACCAGTTGATCCTATCTGATGTATGCTATGCCGGCGTCGCCGAGCTTGCATGCGGGACGCTCCCCCGCTTGGGCATCGCTGCCACGCCAGTCGACACCTCCAATCCGGAGGCTGTCGCCCGGGCCGTCCGCCCTGGCGTAACACGCCTCCTCCATGTCGAGACACCGGCCAACCCGACGCTGAGGCTCGGCGATATCGCGGCGCTCGCCGCCATCGCACATGAAGCCGGTGCCGACCTTTCGGTGGACTCTACCCATCGCCACGCCAGTCTCCACTCAGCCCATCGCGCTCGGGGCGGACTATGTTGTCCATTCGTTGACCAAATACATCTGCGGGCACGGCGATGCGCTCGGCGGCGCGATTGTAGTGCGCGATCATCAGCGCCTCCCCGAGCTGCGCCGGGTCCTGGTGCACCAGGGCGCTGCGCTGCACCCGTTCGCTGCGTGGCTGATCGCACGCGGGCTGGAAACGTTGCCCGCGCGCATGCGCGTCCATGAGGCAAATGCCCGAGCTGCGGCGAATTTCCTCCGTTCTCATCCGAAAGTGGCGGCAGTGTATTGGCCGGGGCTGGAGAGCCATCCACAAGCCGCACTCGCGCGGCGGCAGATGAGGAATTTCTCTGGACTCCTGGCCTTCACGGCAAAAGCAGATGGCGCGGCCATTGCTCGCCAACTCGCCGAGCGGCTCCGCGTCTTCGCCTACGCGGTCTCGCTCGGCAAGACAAAAAGTCTGCTGTTCTACATCCCGACCGACGACATTCTGCGCACGTCATTCCAGTTGGACCCACCGGGCGCTGCTTCCTACCGCTCCGTGGACGGCGATGGCCTATTTCGGGTTTCGCTGGGACTGGAGCACCCGGAAGACCTTATCCGCGATCTTGATCAAGCTCTTGCGTAATTGCTTCTGCGGATAAGCCGCCTTTCGGCAGGCAGGAAGCGAAGGAATTTTGGCCACGATGACTGCCGAGATCATAAGGGCCGAGGCTGAAGCAGCAGAGATCGCAGCGCTGCTCGAGCTCATCACATCCGCCTGCCCGGCATGAGCGCCCTTGTTGATGGAGGAGCGGATCACACCGGCGAGCTGCGCCGCCATTGGCCGGCTGTGCTGGGATGCTTTGCTACAGCCGTCTTCGCGTGGGGGTTCGGGTTCAGCGGCACATCCGTTTATCTGGCGGAATTGCACCAGCTCCACGGCTGGTCCCGCGGCGTGATCGGAGCGGCGATCACAACCTATTATCTGGGTGGCGCGGCTTGCATGGTCCTCGTCAACACGGCTCTGCGGCGGCTCGGTCCCAGGCCGCTGCTTGCAACCGGCACGGTCCTGCTCGGTTTGGGGGCCACATTGTTCAGCCGAAGCGACCACGCGTGGCAATTGTTTGGAGCCGCGGCCGTGATGGCACTCGGATGGGCCGGGTCGACCACGACGGCGATCCCGATCGCCCTGGCGAGGTATTTTGAGCGGCAACGCGGTCTTGCCATCAGTTTGGCGCTCAACGGAGCAAGCTCTGCAGGCTTTACAGTCGGGCCTGTGCTCGTGGTGTTGAGCCAGGCGATCGGTGTACGGAATGCCGTGCCGCTTAACGCGCTGGCCCTGTTGACCGTCGTCTTGCCGGCGATCTGGTTCGGTTTCAGAGGGCCGCCGCAGTCGTCAATTGCGCCAGCGCCGTCAGACGGCATCTTCTTTATCAACCGGCGCAATCCGGCGGCTTGGCGCTTTTGGTCGCTGACATTGCCGTTTGCCCTCGCGCTCAGCGCGCAGGTCGGGTTTCTGGTCCATCTCGTTTCGCTTCTGCTGCCGCACATCGGAGCGGACGGCGCGGCAACCGGTTTGGCAGTAACGTCGATCGCGGCGATAAGCGGCAGGCTCGCCCTCGCCCCGGTAATCGATCGATTGCCGCAGCGGCTCGCCTCGGCCCTGAGTTTTACGACCCAGGCCGGTGCGTTGTCGTTGATGCTGCTGCTTCCCGATCAGGCTGCCCCACTCTATGCCGGTTGTATCGTCTTCGGGCTCTCTGTTGGCAATCTGATTACGTTTCCGGCTCTGCTCGTTCAGCGGGAATATCCGCCTTGCCTCTTCGGGCCGGTAATTGGATTGAATACCGCGGTCTGCCAGTTCGGCTTTACACTGGCACCGGCGCTTCTGGGAATAGTCCGAGATGTGACCGGCGGCTATTCGGCAGTGTTGCTCATGTGCATTGCCCTGGAGCTTGCGGCAGCAATCATCATCTTGGGCGGGCGTCCGCTTCGCGACATGTCCACCGCATAGCCGGAACTTGCAAGGACGATGGAGATGGTAGTGCCACAGGCCGAGCACGATCTCGAACAGCCCTTTCCCCGGCCTCTTTCCGGTGACCCGATTGTGAATGCGCCGCGCGGCATTGTCCCCTCGCGGAGCATTCTGAGCGGGAACCTTACCCGACTGGAGCCGCTCGATCCGGCCGCTCATGCCGCTGAACTTTACCGGGCTGGGCACGGCTCTGCCGAAGCCTTGCGCATCTGGGATTACCTGCCGCATGGGCCCTGGTCCGATGAGGCCTCCTTCATCGCCCATCTGCGCAACCAAGCTGCTGATCTCGACCAGATCCGGTTCGTCGTCCGCCCGGCGGCAACCGGCGTTGCCTCCGGCATGGCGAGCTACATGGACATCAACCCGAAAGACGGCGTGATCGAGATTGGCGGCATCTGGTTCAGCCCGAACCTGCAACGCACCCGCGGCGCAACGGAGGCTTTGTTTCTCCTGCTCTCTTACGCCATGGACGAACTTCGGTATCGCCGGATGCAATGGCGATGCAATTCGCTGAACGTGAAGTCTCGCAATGCGGCGCGGCGGCTCGGGTTTCGATTTGAAGGCATCTTCTACAACCACCAAATCGCAAAGGGGCGGAACCGCGATACGGCCTGATATTCGATACTCGACGACGAATGGCCCGAAGTCCGCGCGAATATCGAGCACTGGCTCGACGACAGCAATTTCGATCCGAGCGGAAAGGCACGAAGCTCGCTGACCGGGATGATGCAGGCCCGCAGCACTAAAAGCACCCGGTGACAGCGGGCCTGAGCCGACCAAAATCGGAGCAGCGTATGATTTGCAAGCGGTCGCTTACGGCCGTGCCCTCATGAAAGACTGTTGTGGGAGGGGTTATGAAGCAACGCTATGTCACCGTTGACGTATTCACCGACGAGATTTTTGGCGGAAATCCTCTGGCAGTCGTCCTCGATGCTGAGGGTCTCTCAGAGCGCCAGATGCAGGCGATCGCGATCGAGTTCAATTACTCGGAGACGACATTTGTACTTCCGCCCAAAGACGCAGCCAACACCGCCTGGGTCCGCATTTTCACCCCCAGCAGCGAGGTTCCGTTTGCCGGTCACCCCAACGTGGGGACAGCATTTGCATTAGCGAGCCTGACGGCGAGCAGGAACGAGGTCGTGCCCGAACAATTTGTCTTCGAGGAGCCGGTCTCGTGCCGGTAGCGCTGCTCCGCGAAAACAACCAGGTGATCGGCGCCGAACTACTGGCGCCACATCCGCTGTCACGGCTGGGTTTTATTCCACATGAAGGCGCGGCGGCTTGCCTGTCGCTCAGCGGCGACGACATCCTGACTGAGAACAACGCGCCCCAGGTGCTGTCGGTGGGCCTGCCATTCCTTGTCGCCGAGCGTGCCTCGCGGAATGCGCTCGCCCGTGTCGTTCCCAATCGCGCCGGGTTCGATCGAGTTCTGCCAGTCGACGGCGCTCGATCCGTGTACGCGTATACCCGTGCGGCGCCGGATGACAGCGTCGACATTTACGCCGCGCCTTCAGCCCGCGGCTCTGCGAGGACCCGGCGACCGGCAGTGCCACCGCCGCGACGGCTGCCCTCCTGGCCGAAATCTCGAAGTCTGCCGAGCGCGAATTGCGCTTCCGTTTTGTGCAGGGGTGGAAATGGGGCGACCCAGCCTGCTGGTCGCCCGGGTTCGCAAAGCGCCGGGTAGCGCGGTCAAGGTCCATGTCGGCGGCCGCTGTGTGACTGTCATGGAGGGAAATCTCAATGTTCCCGACGCAGAGCCTCGGCGGTCACCCGCCGCTATCGGGAATACGAAATCTTCGCCACGTTTAGACAGGTAGGTAACGATGCCGGGGCCTCCCAATGCAATTTCGGTAAAAATGTTCGATCCTGGCGAGCCGTGCCTGATCAATGTCTCGAAAATCACTGTGGTTGCCGTCGAGCTGGACGATGTGACCCTTTCTTATCAGCGTGACATCGGCCGATCCCTCGGCAGCGCCGGGATCGGGTTGCGAATTCAGCGCGTCCCGCCGGGCAAGCGCTCGTCTCTGAAGCACCGGCACTTATTCCAGGAGGAGATCATCCTCATTCTTTCGGGCGAGGGGACACTGTTGCATGGCGATCGTCGCTTAAGCGTGCGGTCGATGGATTGCGTCCTCTATCTCCCGACGGACGGTACCGCGCACACTTTTGAAAACACGGGCGAAACCGACCTTGTCCTTGCCGCGTTCGGCGATCGCCTGGCTCACGAAATTTGTCTATATCCGGAGAAAGGCCTTGCCTTTATCGAGCGGCTTGGCGGTGATGTGCCGCTCGCAAGTGACTTGATCCCGAAGTTGTGACAAGCGCTCCCGATCCGGCGACGGCGCGGCCAATGCCCATCAAGATACCAAACGATCTGCCGGCGCGAGCTGTACTGGACCGGGAACGGGTCCCGGTCATCACTGAGGACGTGGCGCTGCGCCAGGATATCCGGCCGCTGCAGATCGCGCTCCTCAACCTGATGCCGGACAAGGTGCGGTCCGAGACACAGCTGCTGCGCGTGTTAGGCGCGACACCCTTGCAGATCGAGATGACGCTCTTGCGCGCGGCCAATCACGAGGCGCGCAACACGCCGATCGAGCACCTGACCGCGTTCTACAAGACCTGGGACGAGGTCCGGCACCACCGCTTCGACGCTCTGATCGTGACAGGTGCCCCGGTCGAGCACCTGCCGTTCGAAAGCGTCGACTACTGGGACGAACTGGCGGCGATCTTCGAATGGACCAAGGCCAATGTCTATAGCGGGCTCTTTATCTGCTGGGGCGCGCAGGCAGCGCTGCATTATTTCCACGGATTGCCGAAATACGATGTCGGCGAGAAGCGCTTCGGCGTGTTTCGACATCGCGTATTGAAGCCGTTCGAGCCGCTGACGGCTGGGTTCGACGACTTCATCTTCGTGCCGGTTTCACGCTATACCGAGGTGCGACATCACGACATCGAGCGCGTGCCCGACCTCGAGATCCTCGTCGAAAGCGAGGAAAGCGGAATCTGCCTTGTTCAGGATTTTGCCCGGCGCCGCTTCTATATGTTCAACCATCTCGAATACGATGCCGAGACGTTGCTCCGTGAATATCGCCGCGACCGCGATTCTGGGCTCAGCACTGCGCTGCCGTTCAACTATTTCCCCGACAACGACCCGGAACTTGCGCCGCGGATGACTTGGCGGGCGCACCGCAACTTGTTGTTCGGGAACTGGATCAACATCGTCTATCAAGGAACCCCCTACGACCTGGTCGAGTTGAAACCGGTCGCCTAATCTTCGGCGACGGCGAGCAGCATCTTGCGTCCGGCCCGGGGTGGCGACCCTCGCCACCCTGTCTCCGCCACGTGCTGTTGCGGATTTGATATAATCCAAATGCCTCGGTCATCGAGGTTGTGGGGTTGGTAAAGCGCGTCTCTTCTAATTTCATTCACGCCATCCGCTCGCTGCCGGTGCGCATGCCGGCCCGAAAAAAGCTCGAACCAATCGCCTCAGGTTAGCGCGTCGTCGTCGCCGTTGACGGATGGTTCAAGGTCTGCTGCGGGGCAGAGGACCAGTTCCCACGCTCGCGCAGAGCGCCCGCTGTCAGTTCGGTCAGGCGACCTTCGTCGGGACGCACAGAAGGGCACAACGCGCCGAGAGCGACGTTTGCTGATCTGCCTACGGTCGGAAGACCGCTCGGCTTCCGGTAGGCCGCTGATCCCGCTCGATATCTACCCGGCCGATATTCATCGACCGTGCCGATTGACACCGCCGGTATACACATCATCGCCCGCAAGCTGCGGCGGGCGGAAGCTGCCGCAGAAAAGACCGCGTGAGCGCGCGGCGTCGCGAATGAAGGCGATGAACCGCCCGAGAGCCGGCTCCTCGGCCTCCGGCAAATCTTGCAGCAGGACGGCGTTGGGCTCGTCGATTGGCCTGAAATCGATCCCCGGGAGGGTTGCGGCCGCCTCGCTTTGGGTGACGATCGCCACCCCGAAACCGGCACCTACGAGGGCCAGCAGATCCTGGCGGCTCGCGGCATGATCCGTGAAATCCGCGACGCCGCCGATGAGCGACGTCAGGAACTCGCGCTCGGCCTGACTATCTTCCCAGCCCTGAACGAGGATCGTTTCTTTGCGCAAGAGCTGCCAGCTTAGCGCCTTGCGGCGGGTCAGCTTGCAGTCCAGGGGCAGCGCTGCAAGTAGCCGCTCGCGGTACACCGGCATCGCGGCGGCCCGGGGCCGTTGCTCAACGCGCTGGAAGACGCGATTCTGCCCTAGCAATCGTTGAAATCCAGGGGTGACGCTGAACCCATGCCCGATACTAACGCGATCCCGGCCATCGATCTCGGGCCCTATCTCGCGGGCGAGCCGGGAGCGCTCGACTTTGGCTCCCCGGTTAAATCCCGTCAGGGCCAACGAACCCGGCGGCAACGATCGCGGCGTAGCGAACCGCGCTCGAGTACAGCGCGTGCAGCAGAATTCCAATGATCGGGGCACCTCGATGAAGTCGATGTCGGGGTTGCCGAACCAATTCTTGGCGATTTCGGCAGCAGGTCCTCAGCTCGTGGGTGTAGGCCGTCCCTGATGGTGATGTTCGGTGACACTCGGCAGTTCGAGCCAGCGCTGCATCGACTGCTCGAAAATTGCGGAGGTCGGCAACAGATCGAAGTCATCGAGGGCGCCGCCGGCCACCCCGCAAAGCGTCGGGTTGCGCTCGCTTTCCCAGCGCAAATTACTGCCGCAGGTCGGACAGAAATAGAACCGGATCCGCGATCCGCTGTCGGCGCTGCGCTCGTAGATCTTGTATTCGCCCTCGAGCCGCACCTGCGAGCGTCGATAGGTGACCCCAAAATGAAAGGCGGTGCCGGTGCGGTGCTGGCAGGCCTTGCAGTGACACACATAGACGCGCTGGGGTTCGCCCGCCGCGATGACCTTCAGCGCGCCGCAATGGCACTCGCCAACTCGCTGGGTGACGCCATCCCTGATTGGCACTGCCCCAGGTTCGCTCATCGCGATTTGCCTCTTGTGTGTTCCAGGCGGCAAGGCTGGGCAGTGCATCCGCCGACGGGTAGGAACCCGGCTCCCACAGGCGCGAGCGGATCAACGCACGGCCGCAGTGTAGCCATGCGCGCTCGACCGTGACCACCAGGGCGGTTTGCGGTGGCTTGCCGTAAGCGGCAAGTGGCGCCAGCAGCGCCAGGTCTGTCGTGATCTGTCCCCGGCCGTTGATGCGCAGCGACTCGGTCCGGCCCGGGACAAAAAAGATCAGGCTCACCGCGGAATTTTCCAATATGTTCGTCAAAGTCATCAGCTTCTTGTTTCCCGGCCGATCGGGCAGCACAATCGTGCGATCGTCGAGCACCGCGGCAAAACCCGGCAAGTCACCGCGCGGCGAGACGTCCGGCGCGCCGTCGCGATTTGCCGACGCGATCACGACGAACGGCGACAGCGCGATGAACCCGCGATGATGCCGGCCGCGCCAGCGACTGCTCGGGCAACGGCCCATATAGTTGACGTAACTCGGAAATACTGGAGACACCTAGCGCGTTCATGAACTGCTCCGTGCCATGCGCGGGATTTAAATCGGGGTTTCGAAGCGCCTTGTCAGTGGGCATGATTGCCATATATCGTGAAAATCATGCCAAAACGTCCCGAAACCGGGAGATCATCCAACCTCATCGCCGTGCTCGCCTACGAAGGTGTTTCGACCTTCGAGCTCGGCATCCCCGTCGAGATTTTCGGGCTCCCCCACATGGGGCCGGATTGGTATCGCGTCAGGGTCTGCTCCGATCGGCCCGGCGAAGCGCTGTTGGTGAGCGGCGGCGTCAAGATCGTAGCCGATGCGGGCCTGTAGGCATTGGACGGCGCCGGCACGGTCATTGTTCCGGGATCCCCCGATATCGATGCGCCGCCGCCGGCGCTCGTCGTGGCGGTCCGGCGGGCGCACGCCGACGGCAAGCGGATCGCATCGATCTGCTCGGGGGTGTTTGTGCTCGCCGCGGCCGGCTTGCTTGACGGGCGGCGCGCCGCGGTGCATTGGGCGAATGCCGAGACGCTCGCCCGGAGATATCCGCAGATCACGGTCGATCCCGCCGTCCTTTACGTCGACGAAGGCAATATCCTGACCTCGGCCGGCCGTGCTGCTGGGCTCGATCTGTGCCTGCACATCGTGCGCCGCGATTACGGCATCGAGATCGCCAACCAGGCCGCCCGCCGCCTCATCGTTGCCCCGCATCGCAGCGGAGGACAGGCGCAATTCATCCCGCGGCCGGTGCCGAACGAAGGCGACCGGCTCGGCGACGTATTGGCGTGGGCGCGCCGGAACCTCGACCAGGATCTGACGATCGACCGTCTCGCCGCGCAGGCTCGCATGAGCCGGCGCACCCTGATCCGGCACTGCGTCGAGGCAACCGGCCTTGCACCCGGCGAGTGGGTCTTGCAGGCACGCCTCGCCGAGGCTTGCCGCGTGCTCGAAACGACGCGGCTGTCGGTCGAACAGACCGCCGCCGCCGTCGGTCTCGGCTCGGCCGATACCCTACGCCATCAGTTCCGCACCCGGCTCGGCACCAGTCCGGCCCGCTACCGGTCCTCCTTCGCGGCGTAGAAACCCGCTTCTCTGCTGAGGTCATGCCCGGCCGCGCTGGGCGACTGTTATTCCGCTGATGACCAGGACACCACCGACGAGGGTCATGAACGACGGCGCTTCGCCGAGAAGCACCGGGCTGAGCACCGCGACGACGATCGGAGAAAGCAAAGTAAACACCGCGACGCGGCTCGCCACCGTCAGGCCCAGCGCCACAATCCAAAGATAATTCGCCAGCGCCGCCCCGCCGAGGCTCAGGAACGCGACGAAAACCCAATCGAAAACATCGAATTCGGCGGGCAGTGCAAGCGACTGGCTAATGGAAACCACGGCAAGAAGGGCGAAGCCGCCAGCGAGCATCGCCACCGACGTGATCGTCAGTGCCGAGTACCGCAGGATATACGGCCCGCTAAAGACATTGAAGACGGCGCTGAGGGCGAGGCCCGCCACCAATAGACCGTCGCCTTTCCAGGCATCGGCTGCGGCCTTCGCACCTGAAAGGGCTTCTAAAATAGCAAGAATCAATCCGGCGAGCGCAACCGCTATCCCCGCGGTCTTCTGGCGCGTCAAGGTTTCGCGCCCGAGCAAGTTTCCGAGAACCAGTGTGAAAATCGGCAGAAGCGGCAGCACCAGCGCGCCATGCAACGCCGTGGTGTATTTCAGTGCCGCGCTGAAGAGCCAGGGATAGATGCCGTAGAACAGGCAACCCAGACCCAAGATCGGCGGCCAATCACGAAGCGAGATTTTCCTGAAACGCCTGCAAACGATTGGGAGGAAAACCAGGCCTGCCGGAAAATAGCGCAGAAAGCCGAGCAGTAACGGATCGGTGCGAACAACGACATACCGCGTGGCAACTACAGAAAGAGCGACCAGCAGGGTCGAACTCGCCGCCGCGATCAGACCGAGGTTGGCGCGTGACGAAAGGAGGCGCGCGGGAACCGGGAGCAGATTGGTCGGCTGCGGTTGCCCGGTCGGGCCCGATACCATGTTCCTCTCCTGCTGCTTGGATTGGTAAGACGCAAAAAACCCCGCCGATCGGATCGGCGGGGTTTGAGCACTCGGTTTGGAAGGGTTCGCTAGATTGGGAAGCCGTCTAGCTAGGGCTTCGCCGTCCTCCCGGTTCGTGCGCGCACATCGACCCCGCCGGCGCAACGGCGTCGGGCTCGGATACGCATGCAGGACAACGGCGACATGGCTGTGGGCGATACCATTACGCGGGTAATCGGTCAAGCGTAGGTGGCAGCTGGCTCAAGTGCGGCCTGCTGCGGCAGCGGCGGTCGGGCGATTATCTGACCATTTCGGCGGTGCAGAAAACGCCGCTTGGGCCGGCGGGCAGTATCAGCCTGCGCTAGCCCGTTCGCCAAGCCGCAAGCTTTTCTCGCTCATCAACGCGATCCGCGCACGGGCAGCCGGATTGAGATAGCCGTTGCGGCGATGGATCAGCGCCACCGGGATGGCGGCGTGCATCGCCCGGATGTCGAGTTCCTTCAAGGTCCCCCCGCTTCCGGCCCGCTGGGCCGGACACGGACCTTCGGTTTCGGTGCACGGCGAGCCGTAGGGCGGCGGATACTTGGTGCCGGTGACGGCCGGAAAAGTCGGAACCGCCTTTCGCCGGCATTACGAGCGGTCTAATACCGAGCTTCCTCAATTGGCCGGCGCGGTCCACCGTGCCACCGAACTCTCGGGCAGCGCATCGCCCTTGGCCGACAGTTCCTTCAGCCGCTCGTCTACATCGAAAAACCCAGGCTGCCCCCGCATTTCCGCCCCCAGCGCAGACCTGGCTCATCGAATCATGAACCCGCTAAAATCGCGAGGTTTTTGGAGGCGTCCACCTGGCGATTGAAGTCGGCAAGCCCGCCAGTGATGAAATCTTCGGCGCGCCGATCGCGCATTGCCCTCAACGTCAGGACGGGATGCCCGGTCATGGCCGCTCCCCGGACGCGCCCGCGATATCGAGGACTTCGACCGACTTCACCTCGTCCGGCTCGCCCGTATAGAGCACGAACGAGATGGTTTCGGTGGCGATCATCGCGCTGTGCGGCTGCCCGTCGGGATTGAGCGAATAACCGCCCGCGGCGCTGACCGGCTGCCCCGACTTGGTTGCCCTCCCGCCGCCGAGATAGAAGATGTGCTCGTCCGAGCGCGCGACCGCGACAATCTTGATCAGTTTGCCTTCAGGCGGGCGGAACCTCAGCAGATAGGCGATGCCGCCTCCTTCGTTGCGGCGGTCGCTCAACGTCTTTGTCTCGATGATCGGCCTGCCCTCGTAAAACGCGCCGTCGCCGAAGACTTCGGTCCATGGGGTCCAGGCGACGCTGTCCGGCTCGGTTCGGATGCTTGGCATGCTGTCCTCCTAAAAAGGCGGGAAGTGGAAGAATTCTGCCGGCAGATCGTCCGGCGCTGTACCAGCGCCGCGATCGGGGAGCGCGGCGAATTGGCCGAGCAGCCTGCGGAACGCTGGAGCCGACCGGCGGCCGAAGCGGATTTGCCGATGCGATCCCACAACGGGCGCCCATCGCGACGCCGCGGCAAGGGTTCGTGCCATCGCCATCGCATTCTCCTTGTCGATATGGAAGGTGAGTGCACGCTCGCCCTGCTGACAGGGTTATGTCAGGAGCCATCGTGCCGATCCGCCGCGCCGACCGCCTGTTCGACATTCTGCGGATTCTACGCTCGGCCAAGGCACCGGTGACCGCCGCTTCGATCGCCGACGAAGCAGCCGCGAACGGGCTGGGCCTCGCACTCACGACACACGAACTCGTGGAGACATACCTGACCACGGGCCGTCTAGCTAGCGCCCGCTTTTAGCAATCCGCCTGTGACGTTGCGCCAGTCCTACTATTTCGTGTGCCGCAAGGAGCGCCGGGACGAACCGGCGCTCCGGGCGCTGCGCAGCGCCCTCCTCGATTGCGCCCCCGTCATCTGAGGCGATCGTAATCGCGTTTGTCAGCCCTCAGGACCACTGCCTACGATCCGCGCGCCACGCAGGGAGCTTCTGGATGCGCGTCATCATCGCGATCGGTATCGCCGGTCTCCTGCTGTTCAATGCCGCCACACCAGCGGCGGCTGGCGATCTTGATGCAGACAAACAGGTGATCCGCGACTACATCGACAAATGCCATCAACAAAAGGCAGCCGGAGACCGCCGAGCGCTATTTCGCCGCCGATTACATCGAACATAACCCGCACCTGCCACCGGGGATCAACGGGAAGAAGCAGTTCATCGCCGCAGTGCTGAAGGGGTTCAGTGACTATCACGGCGAGATCGAAGACATCGTGGCTGAGGGCGATGAAGTCGTGACCCCGGACGCTCTGGACCGGCACCCAGGACGGCCCGTTCCTCGGTCATCCCGCGACGGGCAACAAGGTGCAGTTCGCCACCTCCGATTTTTACCGCATCGAAAACGGCAAGGTCGTCGAACATTGGGATGTGGTCGATTCACTGACCCGCGCCATCACTCTGGGCCTCGTCCCGCCGACCAAGTAGGGCCGGCGTCTTCACGATAGTCGAGCAGGTCCGCTACGTTTTCGGTTTCCGTCCGCCTCGAAGGGGCTTCGGTGTCGCCCGCGCCTACGCGTCGGTTGCCGGCATTGCGGTGACGCGGGCGGTTCGCGACCCGCGGCCAGGACGCGCTCGCCTACCGATGCCTATTCTCAATAACCCGGCGGCCGCGTGAACGCGCAGCCGAGTTCGCACTCGATCATGCCGGCGAGGGCGATCGTCGTCCGGTCTTCGAGAAAAGCGCCGATAAGCTGTGCGCCGATCGGCAATCCGTCGGGGCTGCGGGCGATCGGCAAGGTCGTGGCCGGCAGTCCGTTGAGGGTCGCGATCGTCGCCCACACGATCTGGTCGGCGTAGCGCGCCGCCGTCCCGTCGATGTCGAGCAGGCGCTCGTCGATCGGCGAGTGATCATGCGGGAATGCGGCGGTCGGCATCGCCGGGCAAAGGATCGCGTCGATATCGCGAAACAGCGCACGCCACCGCGCGGTAATGCCAAAGCGCGTGCGCGTCGCCATTACCCAATCGTTGTGCGGCATCAAGATGCCGCACAGCCGGCAGGCTCGCAGGCTGTCGTCGTCGGTCGACAGCGCAGCTGCTTCTGCGGCCAGCCGCTGGCGCACCTCGGGCGGCAGATCCGGGCCGATAAAGGCAGCCGCCAGCAGCTCGACATAGAGCCGCGTGGTGTCCGCGAGGTCGGGCATGGCGGCGCTGCTGCGCAGGATTGTGCAGCCGCGCTTTCCGAGACGTTCGGCGAGGTCGTCGACCGCGCCAATGACGCTCGCCGCGGTCGGGCACAACGGGTGCTCGCCGATGACCAGTATGCGGAAATCGGCGAGCCGATCGTGCCGCGGCGGCGGCAACGAGAGCCGGTAACCGACGCCCTCGGCCCATTCGTCGGGCCCTGCCAGCACGTCGAGTTGGAGTGCGAGATCGGCCGCGCTGCGCGCCATGGGGCCGATCACGGCGAGATCGCCGCGCGTCGGGATTGCCGGCGTCTGGGGCGGTCCGCCGCCGCGCCCGGGGGACCAGGTCGAGGCTCGGCTTGTGCGAGAAGACGCCGCAGAAATGCGCCGGGCAGCGCAGCGAGCCGCCGATGTCGGAGCCGAGTTCGAGCGGCACATACCCGGCCGCCAGCGCCGCAGCGCCGCCGCCCGACGAGCCGCCAGGGCTGCGCCCGAGATCCCACGGGTTGTTCGTCGTGCCGTAGACGTCATTGTAGCTCTGCCAGTCGGCGAGACTGATCGGCACGTTGGTTTTGCCGATGATCACCGCACCGGCTGCCTTCAGCCGCTCGATCGTCAGCGCGTCGGTGGTCGGACGCCAGTCGCGGCATTTCGGATATCCCCAGGTCGTCGCCAAGCCGGCGATATTGAACTGCTCCTTGACCGTCATCGGGATACCGAGCAACGGCCGACCCGCGGCGTTGCCGCCGCCCAGTTCCAGGTCGGCTGCCGCGGCCGCGTCGCGCGCCCGCTCGAAATCGCGCACGACAACCGCGTTGATCTTCGGGTCGAGCGCCTCGATGCGGGCGATCGCCGCGTCGCACAGTTCGCGCGCCGACACCTTGCGGGCGGAAAGCTGCGATTTCAGGTCCCCGGCGGTCTGGTAGTTCGACATCCCCCGCTCCACCCCATTGTTCTTCCCAATGCTCGCTCAGCGTCGGCCGCTCGCGATTCGATATTCGGCTTCCGGTTTGACCGGTCCGCCCGTGTCGCACAGGTCGCGCCGCGCCTCTTCGCGTATGGCGCGCCGGATGTCCTCGGAAAGCCCGACGAGCGCCTGACCGGTCGAGCAGCCGCCGCGCCCGCCGGAACTCAGCACACGGCGAAATTCCATCAAGCCCCGCATCGGATCGGGAAAGAACATCAGCCCGAGATTGCAGAGGACCGCATCGAAACTCTCGTCGGGGAACGGGAGCGCCTTTCCGTCCTCGACCGAGATTGACACATTCGGCGCGTCGGCGAGGCGCTCGCGTGCCTTTGCTGCCATCGCCGCAGAGACGTGGGCGGCGGTGACCTGGCCGGCCGGACCGACCGCGGTGAGGGCCGCTTCGGCGGAGAG
>Ga0306923_10000925_pt1 | contig 24806 bp, 24 predicted proteins | sample sta12Can44000108_FD_203841 | JGI IMG/M metagenome (GOLD analysis project Ga0306923, IMG submission 203841) | Lab enrichment of tropical soil microbial communities from Luquillo Experimental Forest, Puerto Rico - statanox.12C.anox.44.000.108 (v2)... | ecosystem: Environmental > Terrestrial >... | reverse complement strand
GATGTCGGCGCTATACCCCTCCCGCAACAGCCCGCGGTCGTGCAATCTGAGCGCCTTGGCAGGCCCGCCGGTCATCTTGTAGATCGCCTGCTCGAGCGGGATTAGTCGTTCATCGCGGACGTAGTGTCCGATAATTCTTGGAAAGGTGCCGTAAAAGCGCGGATGCGGCATGCCCTGGCTGACGATTCCATAGGTCGCAACGCAATTGCCGTCCGAACCGACGAGCGCGGTTGGCGAGCGTACGATCGTGCGGATGTCGTCTTCGCAGATCGACGCGATCAGAACGCGGGTGGCGCCGCGATCGGCGATCAGATGCTCGCAGATCTGGTCGATCGGATCGCAGGCGCGCGCCGCGGCCAATGCTGCCACCGTCTCACCGGCCGTCTCCTGCAGCTGCGGCGATATCGAGATTTGCACCGCTCCCCACGACGGTATTCGGCCCCAGTTGTTGAGCCCGTGATCAGCAATCTCCGAGCGAATCCGCGTGCGGATTTCCGGCAGCGCGAGCCGCGCCAGCATCGCGTCGTTGCCGCCGATCTGTACCCAGGGCGGCAGCAGGTTCTTGAGCGGATTCGCGCCGGCCGCGTAGGGATAGGCGTCGCAATCGATGTCGCAGCCTTGCGCTCGCGCGGCGGCGATCTTGTCGAGGACCTGCACCGCCTTGCCCCAGTTGTCGACCCCGGAGCACTTGAGATGCACGATCTCAACGTGCACCCCGCAGACGCGGGCAATATCGATCGCCTCGTCGACCGCCTCCATGACCTTGTTCGATTCGTCGCGGATGTGGGTGAAGTAGCCGGCCTTGTGGCGTTTGAGCACCGCGCAGAGCGCCATCATTTCTTCCGCTTGGGCAAAGCTGCCGGGCGGGGTGAACAGCCCCGACGACATGCCGAGCGCGCCGGCGCGCAGGCCGTCCTCCAACAGCGCGACCATCTCCCCGAGCTCGGCCTTGGTCGGCGCGCGATCTTCTAACCCCATCACCATGAGTCGCAGCGTGTTGTGGCCGACCAGCATGCCGACATTCACCGCCGTCGCCGGGAACGTATCGAGGTATTCCGGAAAACCCATTTCCCGAAACGGCAGCCACGGCGCGCCGCCGCTGAGATAATCGGCGAGAAGCTGCGTCTTCCCCGGCAGCACCGGCGCGACCGAGAAGCCGCAATGGCCCACGATCTCAGTGGTGACTCCCTGCCGCGCTTTGCTTTCAGCCTTGGGATTGATCGGCAGGACGAAGTCGGAATGGGTGAAGCCCGGCGTCACTGCGAGTTCCGCGGCATCGATGACCTTGTTGGCATCGCCATCGAGCGACGGCGCGAGCGCGGCGATGCGGCCCGCGGCAAGGGCGATGTCAGCGACGCTGGCCGGGCTGCCGCTGCCGTCGATAATGGTGCCGCGACGGATCAGAATATCCCAGCTCATCGAATGCTCGGCGCAACGATGCCATTCGCCCCGGTCGGAAGATTGGTGTAGCTTCGTTGAAGCATTACCGGCAGAACGCGCCGAAAACCGTAGTTTTGGCGGCTGCGGCGGTGCCGTCGGCGCGAGCGTGCGCCGCACCGTGGGGAGGAAACAATGAAGATCGTCCGCCGTCAATTCTTGCGTCTTGCAGGTGCTGGCACGGCACTTTTTGCTCCGCCATACCTTGCGCGGGCGATCGGGCAGGCGGCGAAGATCGGGGTCTCGCCGCCACGTTCCGCTCGTGACCGGCTCGAAGAGAGTCTCGCCCGCATCGCCGACCCGAAGGGCGAGGGTGCGCGAGCCTGCCTCACGGTCTATTCGCAGGCTGCCCGCAGCGCCGCCGATGCCGCCGACACGAGAGCGCGCGCCGGCATGATGCTCGGCCCGCTCGATGGCGCGATCATCAGCATCAAGGATCTGTTCGATGTCGCCGGCGAACCGACGCGCGCGGGGTCTAAGGTGCTCGTTGATGCGCCGCCCGCCTCCGGCGACGCGCCGGTCGTGCGTCGGCTGCGCGCTGCAGGCGCGGTGATTGCCGCCAAGACCAACATGGTCGAATTCGCGTTTTCCGGCATCGGTACCAACCCGCATTACGGCACGCCCGGCAATCCAGCGGACCGCACGCGCGTTCCGGGCGGTTCCTCGTCGGGCGCGGCGGTAGCGATTGCGGATGGCATGTGCGAGATCGCCATCGGCACCGACACCGGCGGGTCCACCCGCGTTCCCGCCGCGTTTTGCGGCGTGGTCGGGTACAAGCCGACCAAATCGCGGGTGCCGACCGAAGGCGCGTTCCCGCTGTCTTTCACGCTCGATTCCGTCGGACCGATTGCGAGGAGCGTCGCGGCGTGCGCCGCCGCTGATGCGGTCATGGCGGGCGACGATCCTTGGAGCATTGAACCGGCGCCGCTCCAGGCACTGCGGCTGGGCATTCCCCAGGGACTCCCGCTTCGCGATCTCGAACCAACGGTGGCTGCACGGTTCTCCGATGCAACCAAAGAACTCACGCGTGCCGGCGTGCGCCTTTCCGACGAGCCGCTTCCGCTTCTCGATGAGATGGTGCGCGTGAATTCCAAGGCGACGTTTGCGGTGGCCGAGTCCTATTTGATCCATCGCGAACGGCTCGCAGCGCGCGGCGCTGACTACGATCCGTTCGTCCGCTCCCGAATCGAAGGAGGACGCACGCTCTCCGCCGCCGACTATATGGCGATGCTGCGCGATCGCGCCGCGTTGGCGCGCGCGATGGACGCCCGTCTTTCCGATCTCGACGGGCTGGTGCTGCCGACGACGCCGATCGTTGCTCCGACGATCGCCGAAGTCTCAACCAGTGAAGGCTTCACGGCCAAGAATGGGCTGGCGCTTCGCAATCCTGCAATCGTCAATTTTTTCGATCTCTGCGCGATTTCGCTTCCGCTGCCGCGCGCCGGCGGCCTGCCGGTTGGATTGATGCTGGTCGCGCGCAACGGCCACGATCACAGACTGTTCCGAATTGCGGCTGCGGTGGAACGCCTTTTTGCAGCGTGACGGATGTAGCGCGATCGAATCCTGAAATTGTCCGCGCTCGATAAAGGAAACAAGGGAGGCTGAAATGAGGGCCGAGTCCAAAATAGCACTGGTCGTCTTCACCGGCGCGCTGCTTGCGGTCTTGCACGACCAGGCACCCGCGCAAACGGTCGCGGTCGCTACCGGAACTTCGGGAAAAGTTCATCTCCTTCCGGCGACGATCGAGACCACGCAGTTGGGCTGGTACGACAATGCGCAGAAGCCGGTGCTCACCATCAAGCCGGGGGACACCGTCATTATGGAAACAATGATGCATTATCACGATCGCCTCGTGCCGGGCGCGACCTTGGACATGCTGACCAAGATTCGCCTGGAGGTTCCAGGCCGCGGCGCGCATACGCTCACCGGGCCTATCTATGTCGAAGGCGCCGAGCCCGGCGACGTGCTCAAGGTGAAGATCAACAAGATCGTGCCGCGCTCCTATGGGGTAAACATGAATTTCGCCGGCCTCGCCGGCCAATTCCCGAAGGAGTTTCCGGAAGGGAGAATCCGCTACGTCTATCTCGACTGGGACAACAAGGTCGCGGAGTTCCTGCCCGGTGTTTTCGTTCCACTGCGCCCGTTTCCCGGCATCCTTGGTGTTGCACGCGCCGAACCCGGCCGGTACAGCACCATCCCGCCAGGCCGTTACGGGGGCAATTTGGACCTCCGCGAGCTGACGGCGGGGTCGACCCTTTACCTGCCCGTGTTCGTGAAGGGCGCGCTGTTGTGGGCAAGCGATGCGCATGGTGCGCAAGGCAACGGCGAGATAAACCTCACCGGCATCGAGACCGCGTTCAGGGAGTTCAATATTACGCTGGATGTCATCAAAGGCCGATCGCTCGAATGGCCTCGCGTCGAGACGCCGACGCATTGGCTTACGCTTGGCTACGATGAGGACCTGAACAAGGCACTCGACATTCTCAAGTCGGAGACCGTGAAGTTCATTACCGAGGACCGGCGCGTCAGCGCGGCGGACGCTCAGCGCATCATGATGCAGGGCTGGGATTGCCGTATCTCTGAAGTCGTCGACATCGTGAAGGGCACGTTCTGCTTCAATCCCAAGGATGCAAGGGCTAGGCCGCCTGCAGCGCTGCCGAGCAATGAAACGGCGACCGATTACGTCACCGTTGGCCGCAACGCCGACCTCAACAGGGCGATGGACGTCGCATCGATGGCGATGATCAACCTGCTCTCGGAGAAGCGGCAGCTGGATCGACTGGATGCCTACGGCTTAGCCAGCGTGGCAATGGATTGCCGTATCGCACCGCCAACCGGCAGCGAAGTCGCCGTTCACTGCCTGACCTCGAAGAGCCTGTGGCGGTCGCCGGCTCGCAGGCCGTGAAACATGGGGCAACGAACACATGCGCGCTCAGCCGCTAACCGCCATCGCCGTTATCGTAACTGCGCTCGCGCTCGCCTCCTCGGCCGGCGCCCAGGGGCCGCTCGTCATCGCCAAGCAGGGCTATTTCTTTGTCGGCGGCAAGTATTTCGATACGCCGAACGGCAAGGTGATGGCCGGCCACACCTATGTCGAGTACTTCATCCCGGAGAAGCGCACGCATCGTTTCCCGCTCATCATGATCGCCGGCGGCGCCATGAGCGGCGCGAATTTCACCGGCACGCCGGACGGGCGCGACGGGTGGGCGCAATATTTCCTCGGCAAAGGCTATGCCGTCTACCTGGTCGACCAGGTTGGGCGCGGGCGCTCGCCCTACGTGGAGAGTGTCTACGGCAAGAGCAATCTCAACACGTCGAAATTCCTGATGGAGCGATTCACCACGGTCGCGCGCTACAAACTATGGCCGCAAGCGCGCCTGCATACCCAGTGGCCGGGAACCGGCGAGCCGGGCGATCCGATCTACGACCAGATGCAGGCCCAGGAGCTTCCCGACATCGTCAACGTCGTCGTGCGCGAGGAGCTCAATCGCGATGCCGGCGTGGCGCTGCTCGAGAAGATCGGTCCCGCCGTGCTGTTCACGCACTCGCAATCGGGCGCCTACGGGTGGGCGATTGCCGACGCGCGGCCGGCCCTGGTGAAGGGCGTCGTCGCGATCGAAGCCGGCATGCGGCCGTACCGCGATGTCGAATTTATCGGCGCGCCCGACTATTTCCGGGACGGGTCAGCCAACAAAGCATGGGGCATCGGCAATATCCCGCTCGGTTACGCCCCGCAGGTCTCCGATCCGTCCGAGCTCGCCTTCGTGAAGCAGGAAAAGCCCGACGGGGCGGACCTCGTCCCATGCTTTCTGCAGAAAGAGCCGGCGCGGCAGCTCGTCAACCTCAAGGGCATACCGATCATGATCCTGACCGGCGAGGCCGGCTTCCACGCCACCTCAGACCACTGTAACGCGTTGTTTCTCAAGCAGGCAGGCGTCGACAGCGACTTTGTTCGCTTGCCCGACATCGGTATCCACGGCAATTCCCATTATCTGATGCTGGAGAAGAACAGCGTGCAGATTGCCGGCGTGGTCGCCGATTGGCTCGGCAAGCGGGTAACTCCGGCGGAAGCAAATTAGCGGGCCGGCCGGTCAACCGGTTTTTTAAAATCGGCGGAGGACGCCACCATGAGCTCGACCCGTCGCGATCTGGTTCGTCACGGCGCTGCATTGATAACCACGGGCGCGCTCGCCGTTTCCGGATGTTTGGTGCCAACCCGCGCACGGGCTCAGGGCACAGCGGCGCTGCCGATGCCCGATGTCAAGGCGTTGGTTTTCGACGTATTCGGCACTGTCGTGGATTGGCGTAGCGGCGTTGCACGCGAAGCGCAGCGAATTCTAAAGCCAATGGGCTACGAACTCGACTGGCCCGCGTTCGCCGACGCCTGGCGGGCGCAATATGGACCAAGCATGGAGGAAATTCGCAGCGGGCAACGGCCATTCGTCAAACTGGATATTCTGCATCGGGAAAATCTCGAACGCATTCTTCCGCGTTTCAAGATCGAGAAACTCGATGAGCCGACCCTCGCTGAACTCAATCTCGCCTGGCATAAGCTCGACGCCTGGCCCGATGTCGGCCCGGCTTTCGCGCGGTTGCACAAGCGGTTCCTGATGGCACCTTGCTCGAATGGCAACATTGCGATGATGGCTGCTGTGGCACGGCGCAACAATCTTCCCTGGGACGCGATCCTCGGTTCGGAGATTGCCCAGGGCTACAAACCACAGCCGAAAGTTTATCTAATGACTTGCGAGGCGTTCAACCTCAAGCCCGAGCAGGTGATGATGTGCGCCGCGCACAGCGGCGACTTGTCGTCGGCGCAAAAGCTTGGACTGCGCACTGGCCATGTCGGACGGCCGGGAGAGGGCGGTGCGGGCACTGGGGAGACGGAACCGAAGGGCTCGTTCGATGTCGTGGGTAAGAACTTCCACGACTTCGCTGACAAGCTCAGGGTCTGACCGCAAGCTTCTGACATCAGCAGACGCGTTGCTACCTGCGGCTCCGCGGGCTCGTCCGTCGACGCGCGACCCTCAAAGCAGATGCGACCACGCCGTCGGAATGAAGCGATAGCCGCTGCCGTCGCGCACGATGTGGCCGTTCGCGGGGAACGGGAAGTGCATCGCCTGGATCAGCATCTTGTCGGCGGCGGCGCGATCCAGCAGGCGCTTGCGCGTGTCGACGCCCATCTTGCGATCGACGTCGGAGGCATATTCCCATTCCGGATGGCGCGCGAACACGAACGGATTGCCGGTCGCGTCGATGATCATCAACAGCGTCTTGTCGCCCGAAGATACGGTGAAGCCGGTATGCCCGGGTGTGTGGCCATAGGCGGCCCATGAGGTGATGCCCGGCGCCACCTCTTTCCCCGGCTCGTAGCGCGTGACCTTGTCCGCTATCGAAGCGAACACGCGTTTGCAGTTGGCGTAGTTGCCTTTGAGCCCCTCGGGAGCGTTGCTCGCCTTCGCCTCGTCCATCCAGAACGCCCACTCCGGTGCGGGCACCATGATCTCGGCGTTGGGAAAGGCGAGCTTGTCGTCCTTGGTCCAGATGCCGTTGATATGGTCGGGATGGAAATGCGAGATGACGATGGTGTCGACCTTGGCGGCGTCGATGCCGGCGGCGGCGAGATTCGCCATGTAGGTTCCCGCGGTCGGGAACGCGCGATCGCCAGTGCTGGTGTCGATGGCGACGAGCCGCGCGCCGGTGTTGATGATCACCGGGTTGAACGGGATCGTGAGCGTTTCGGTCGGCTGAAACGCCTCGCTCAGCACCTGCCGCACCTGCGTAAGCGGCGTGCCGGGCACGGTGGAATCCTCCAGCTTGCGGTTCCACACTCCGTCGTTGACCACCGTGATTTCATAGTCGCCGAGCTTGTAGCGATAGAAGCCGGGCGCCTGCTTGCCGGAAACCGGCGCCGCCGCGCGAACGCGAGCGGGCGCGAGCGTCGGGCTGGCGGCGGCCGCGGCCGCCGCCGCGAGCACGGTGCGACGGGTGAGCTTGCTCATGGAAATCTCCTCGATGATATCGGAAAGCGCGGACGGACAGCGCGCGCTCCGTCCATGCGCGCATGATAACGCGTAGGGCGCAATAAGCGAAGCGCATTGCGCCCTATGCGCTGCCGCTCAAGCCGAACCATTCCGGCGGGTGCCGGCAATGTTGCCCCGGGTTGCGCAGCGCGCAGCCATTGGCGATCATTTCATCATGCGCTTGCCAATAGGGAGCATCACATGCAGCGCCTCTTCGCCGTGCTGGCCCTCATCGTCGTCACCTCCCCGGCCGCGGCACAGGACAGCTGGCCGTCCAAGCAACCGCGATCGTTCCCTTCGCCGCCGGCGGCAATACCGATGGCCTCGCCCGGATTTATTCAGCGCGGCTATCCGCGCGTCTCGGCCAGCAGCTGGTGATCGAAAATCGGGTGGGCGCCGGAAGCATCATTGGCATCACCAGCCTGGCGAAGGCCGCGCCGGACGGTTACACGATCGGCGTTAGCACCTCCGCCGGCCTTGCCATCAATCCGGCGATCCTGAAGGACAACCTCGGCTACAGCGCGGAGAAGGACTTCGCCTATCTCCACCTGATGGCTATTCAGCCCAACCTGCTGGTCGTGCATCCCTCCGTGCCGGCAAGAAGCCTTGCGGAGTTCATCGCCTGGGTTAAGGCCAATCCAGATCAGCCGTACGCCACATCCGGCAACGGTTCGAGCCAGCACCTGTGCGGCGAGATGCTGATGCAGGCCGCCGGTATCAAGATGACTGGCGTGGCTTACCGCGCGTCGAACCAGCAGATGCAGGATCTCGTCGGCGGCCAGATCGGGATTGCTTGCGATAACTTCTCGTCCGCCTGGGAACAGGTCCAGGCCGGGAAAATCCGTGCACTCGCCGTCACCTCGGCCAAGCGCTACTCCTTCGCGCCGGATATTCCGGCGGTCGCGGAGACGTTCAAGGGCTTCGAGGTGCAGGCCTGGTTCGGATGGGTCGCTCCGGTCGGCGTACCGAAGGCCATCATCGACAAGTTGACCGCGGAACTCAACGCCGTCGGCCAGGAGCCTGATGTACGCAAACGTCTCGACACCTTCACCGTCGAGTTCTCCGGCCTTTCCGGCCAAGCCTTTGCCGACTTCGCCCGCAAGGAGCGCGAAACGCTCGCCCCTCTTATCGAGAAGGCCAACATCAAGCTGAACTAGTTACACCGGCAGATCTCTCGAACTGTTGCACAGTGCTATAGTCTGCACGCCAAGCCGTTTTGCGGGACCGCATGAAGCTTCCCCGCCGGACATTCTTGCACCTGGGTGCGGGCGCTGCCGCGCTGTCGGCCACATCGCGCCTGACATGGGCACAGAGTTATCCGTCGCGGCCCGTCACCATCGTCGTGCCGTTTCCCGCGGCGGGGCCGGCCGACGTGCTCGCGCGCATCCTCAGCGAGCCGATGCGAGCATCGCTCGGCCAGCCTGTGGTCATCGAAAACGTCACCGGCGCGGCGGGCAGCATCGCTGTCGGACGCGTCGCGCGCGCGGCGCCCGACGGCTACACGCTCATTCTGGGAAATTCGGGCACGCACGTGGTCAACGGTGCGATTTACGCGCTTGCCTATGATCTCGTGAAGGATTTCGCGCCGGTCTCGCTGCTGCCGAGCAATTATCAATTGCTCGTGGCACGGACTGCTACGCCAGCGAAGGATTTGCAGGAACTGATCGCCTGGCTCAAGGCGAACGCGTCCGGCGTCACGATCGGGACCGCCGGCTCCGGCAGCCCGTCGCATCTCACCGCCGTCTATTTTCAGAACGCGCTTGCCACCCGCTTCCAGCTCGTCCCTTATCGCGGCACTCCCCAGGTGCTGCAGGATTTGATCGCTGGACAAATCGATCTGGTGTTCGACCAGGTCTCGGGCTCGTTGCCACAGGTGCGTAGCGGCAAAGTGAAGACCTATGGGGTGACCGCCAAGGCGAGGTTGAGTTCGGCCCCCGATATTCCGACCATCGACGAAGCTGGATTGCCGGGATTCTATGCCGCGGTCTGGTTCGGCCTGTGGGCGCCGAAAGGCACTCCCGAAAACATCGTTGGCAAGCTCAACGCCGCGGTCGCCGATGCGTTGGCCGACCCCGCGGTGAAGGCGCGGCTTGCCGACCTCGGATCGGAGATTCCGCCGCGCGCGCAACAGACGCCTGAGGCGCTTGGCGCGCTGCAGAAGGCGGAAATCGAAAAGTGGTGGCCGATCATCAAGGCGGCGAACATCAGGGCCGACTGAGGCTGTAGCAGTGCCCGCTTTGGAGCGCTCGCGATCAGTTCCTTTTGCTTGCCTCCAGAATCTCCAGCTTACGCGCCAGCCATTTTGTCGTCGGCGCCTGTATCAAAATCGTCATGAGCACGGCAATGAAGGTGACCGAGGCGATCATTTGCGCGCCGGGTGCTTTCATCCCGAGTAACAAGCCGGCCAGGGCGGCCGGAATGACTCCAGTCTCGCGCGTCCAGCACATGAACAGCATCTCGTTGAAGCTCCACTCCGCACGCCGGTCCGGCAGCGCGCACAAGAAGACGGTCACCGGCCGCGCCACCAACATGAAAACGGCGATCACCATGACGCCGCCCGGCAGGTATAGACCGATCAGTGCGAAATCGACCTGGGCTCCCAGCAGGATGAAAATGAACAATCGCATGATGAACGCCGTGGTGGTCGCAAATTCCTGCAGTTTTCTTGCGTCGCCTGCTCCCAACTTGAACCCGAACGCATCCTGGTTTCCGAGCATGATGCCGAAGACAAAAACCGCCGTGAACCCGCTCGCCTGCAGGCCGTCCGCTGCAAAATAGGCACCGATGACGGCCATCACCGTCACCACCGGTGCATATTCCGCCAGGAACGCCCATCGTTCATGCGCGATGAGCAGGGCGGCCAGATATCCGAGCACACCACCGGCGACGATGCCGAACACCAATTGCCTGAGCAAATCGAGCAAGGACGACGTCAACGAGAATTCGCCGGTGCCCATCGCCACCGCGAGCACGCCGAAGGTAACGATCGCTCCGGTAGCGTCGTTGAAGGCGGACTCGCTGACCACGGTTTGTGCCACGCGCTCGCGAATCTTGACCTGCTGGAAAATCGGAACCAGCGTGGCCGGGTCGGTCGAGGCGAGCGTCGCGCCCAGCAACAACGCCGCCATTAGCGGAACACCGAGAACGTAATACCCGGCAATGCCCGTGATGGCGGCGGTAATCACGACTCCGGCCGTGGCGAGCACCACAATCGTGATCCAAACTTGCTTCAGCACGTTGAATCGCAGTGAAGCACCGCCGTCGAAAAGAATGTAGCTCGCACCGAAGAGAAGGATGATCTGGTAGAGCGCCGAATCCGCCTTGATGTTTATCAAGCCCAGCGCTTCGGGGCCGATCACCACACCGACGATCGGAAACACCGCGACATCGGGAATCTTTATCTTCTGAGCGATTAGGCCGGTGATCGTGCCGATAGCCAGGATCAGCCCGCCGGAAAGCAACGTATGTTTGGCAATCTCAATCGAGGCCGGCACTTCCAATTCTTTTTCTCCTCAGTTTGATCTGACGAGCCGGCCCTACGACATGCTCAGCCCGCCCACACAGCCAGTCGGCTGGCCTTTTGGCGGTTGCTCCGAATCGTGCTGCCGATACTTCCTCTGCCTCGCCTCCGTGAAATAGCATATCCCAGCGCCCTAGTGTCCCGATTCCGAAGTTCGCACGCGCTCGCGGCAGTCTCGATGCGAACTTCGGAATCAAAGGGACACTAGCAACGTTACGATTCTAGTGCCGCTTTTGAACCCGAAGTTCGCAAACACCCTTGCCGCCCGATCGTGCGAACTTTGGGTTCGCGGCACTAGCAGATCGCTGCAGCGCGGAATTTCGGTCTTGCCTATGTCGGCACTGGGCTCAGTTGCGTCGATGTCGTAAATCCGCGACGGACGAGAACAGGAACCAACACCCGCCAACTTTGTTGGCGCATGGGAGCATCAGCACAGGAGGCTCCGATGCGCCGCTTGAGTGTATCCGCTTGCCTTGTGGTTGCCGGGCTGATCAGCGGCTCGGGGAGCTTCGCGCAGCCGCTGGAAAAACCGGTCTGCATGGAAAATCCGGGCGGCGCGAGAAGCTGTCTTTACGATACCTTCGCACAATGCCAGCAGGCGACCACGAGCCGTTCGGTCGGCACCACCTGCGTTGCCAATCCCACGCAGTTCGGCACGACCGGGCAAGGCGGCATGGGTCCAACGCCGCGTCCCAACAACTTGCCGCCGCCGCGCTGACGAAATGCAAGCCCGGCCCGCGTGTCGCGGGCCAGTGTCCCGATTCCGAAGTTCGCACACGCTCGCGGCAGTCTCGATGCGAACTTCGGAATCAAAGGGACACTAGCAACGTTATGATTCTAGTGCCGCTTTTGAACCCGAAGGTCGCAAACGCCCTTGCCGCCCGACCGTGCGAACTTCGGGTTCGCGGCACTAGCCCCCACGCGAAAATAAAAGCCAAAATCCCGCGGGCCGATGGAACCGAGCCTCGGCGGTCCCGTTACCATCGACGGCTGGAGCTGGCATGGGGGCCACCTGCCTTCCAAGCAGCGTCCAGTGGTATTGGGAGGAGGAATCCAGTCATGAAGGCTTGGTCAGTCATCGGTCTATTATTCGCGGCCGCGATCATCGCGACCATCCCGATCTCGCCGCAAGTCACGCCGCGCGGCGTCGAGCTGAGCGTCGATCAGGCGCAGGCCGGCACTTACGGGCACTACCGGCGGGTTAACCGGCGGGTCTACCGACGCGCTTACCGCGGTGGCTACTACGGCTACGGCTACCGCGGCCCGTACGAGCCGATCGGCGGCGGCGGTGGCCAATGGTACCCGTGGTAGTTTGAGCTGCTGACAGCCGCGTCGCTGCTCACATCGGCACCGGCCGAGCGATAAATCGAGCGGCAATCAGCGTCGGCCAGCGACGGCGAGGCGCGCGGGGTCGAGCGGCGGCAAGCGGCCAGGCGCGAACGGCGCTAAGTCGACGCTGCGCGCCGCCCCGTCGAGCAGGAGTTCGCTCATCGCCTCGCCGGTCGCGGGGGCGTTGAGCATGCCCCAGACACTGTGGCCGGTCGCCACGTAAGTACCGTCAATGCCCGGCACGGCGCCGATCAGCGGCAAGCCGTCCTCGGTGACCGGCCGGAAACAGGCTTGCCGCGCTTTTATCGGCGCGGCGACGAGCGCCGGTGAGATGTTGCGGCACAGCGCTTCGATGCGCGCGTGCGCACCCGCGTCGGGCGCAACGTCGGCAGGATCGATGGGCACCGGCTCGAGGGTTGAAATCGCACACACCCAGGTCGTGCCGCCATCGCGCGGAAACAATTCGGGGGTGAGGAGTTCGCCGCTCGCCTCGCGGTACTCGAGGAACAGAGCTTCCGCGGGGATGGTCGCACCGGTTTCGAACACCAAGCTGTGGCCCTTGTAGCCAAACACCGCCGGCAGCGGCAGCCAGCGCGTCGCCAGGATCGACCACGGCCCCATGGCGATGACGACGGCATCGCCTTCGACGATCTCGCTGTTTGCAAGTGCTACACCACGAGCCGCTCCGCCCGGGCTGCGCACCAGGTCCACGACGGTGCCTTGGCGCAGCACCGCGCCATGCACCTGCGCCGCGCGCATCAGACCGGTCGTGAACGCGTGGGGCTCGACGAGGGCCGTCGTCTCCGGTGACCCGAGCCGGCCCGTGATCGCGACGCCGTCATTAAGCCACGGCCGCCCGCCGCCCGCACCGCGCGCGCTAGCGCCCTCGACGGCGTAGCCGGCGTAGGTCGTCAGCCGCCGATAACCCCAAGGATCGCCGAACTCGGCGGAAAGCTCGGCATGGAGCTTGAAGCTGCGCCGCGCCAACCGATCGAGCGGGGTGCCGCGGCACCAGTCGAGCGCCAGGAAGCCGCCCGACTTGCCGGAGGCCGCACCGGCGACGGCATGACGCTCGATGACGGTCGCTTGCGCGCCGCGCCGGCTCGTGAAGTAGGCGATCGCGGCGCCGATCGCGCCGCCGCCGCAGATCACGATGCGCGCGTTGGAGGTCATATCGCCGTTGTGTCAGGCTTGGCTTCCTGCTTTCAGGGCAGTATAGCGCCTCGAACCTGACGCAACCTGCATGGCCGCTCTCGCCTTCGCGCTGCACGTACTCGGTGCCGTCATCTGGGTCGGCGGCATGTTCGCGCTCTATGTCTGTCTGCGCCCGGCGCTCGGCACGCTCGAGCCGCCGCAACGGCTGCGCTTGATGCGCGTCACGTTCCAGAAATTCTTTCCCTGGGTGTGGGCAGCGGTCCTGCTGCTGCTCGCCAGCGGCTACTGGATGATGTTTACGGTCTTCGGCGGCTTTGCTGCTGCCGGTCTGCACGTCCATCTGATGCAGGGGATCGGATGGGTGATGATCGCCTTGTTCGCCTGGCTGTTTCACCGACCGTGGCTGGCGTTCAAACGCGCCACGGATGCCGAGGACTGGCCGAGCGCCGGCTTAAGCCTCGAGCGCATTCGACAGATCATCGCGGTCAATCTCCCGCTCGGCCTGCTCGTGGTTCTCATCGCCGCAAGCGGACGATTCTGGCGTTAGCTCGGAGCGCTGACCGAGGCGGAGCAACGCGCGAAGCTGCGGTTGGCCGTCGACGCGTCGCGCGCAATCTGGCGGTAGCGGTTCAATCGCCAACCAACTCAACAAGAAGGTGCGGAGGACAGCCATGGCGGTACAGCAGAACACCGATCACCTCCAGACCACGCACATCGGCAGCCTGCCGCGCCCGCACAATCTGCTCGATCTCCTTAAGGCGAAATATGCGGGCCAGCCCTACGACGAGCGCCAACTCAATTCCATGCTCATGCAGGCGGTCGCCGACTGCGTGCGCAAGCAAGTCGAGTGCGGCATCGAGATCGTGACCGACGGCGAATATTCCAAGCCGGGCTTCTTCACCTACATCCGCGAACGCTTCGACGGGTTCGAATCGCGCCCGAGCCAGAAGCTGACGATTTTCCAGAAGGAGGTCTCCGCCTTTCCCGAGTACTACGCGCAGTACTTCAAGGAAGCGATGATGGGCGGCGCGATCCTGCCAATCGTTCCGGTCGTCTGTACCGGGCCGGTGAAATACAAAGGCGAGGCCAAGCTTAAGATCGATATCGACAACGTGAAGGCGGCGGCGAAGGCCGCCGGCGTCCCCGACCATCGCGTGTTCCTGCCGGCAACGGCGCCATCGGGCGTGGGTGTCAACGGGTATTACAAGAGCGAGGAGGATTACTTTCACGCGCTCGCCGCCGAGCTGAACAAGGAATACCGCGCAATCGTCGCGGCCGGTATCCTGCTGCAGGTCGACGATCCGTTCCTGCCGGACATCTTTGTCGAGCCCGGGCTTGATGAGAAACAAATGCGCGGCGCGCCGAGATCTACGTCGAGGCGACGAACACCGCGCTAAACGGTATTGCGGCCGAGCGGGTGCGCTTCCACACCTGCTACGGCATCAACGAAGGTCCGCGGCTGCACGAAGCGAATCTGCCGCAGATCATCGAATACGTCCTCAAGATCAATGCAGGCTCGTTCAGCTTCGAAGCGGCGCCGCGCCACGAACACGAATACCATCTGTTCGAGCGCGTGAAGGTGCCGGAGGGCAAAGTGGTGTGCCCCGGCGTCATCACCCATGCCAGCAATATCGTCGAGCATCCCGACTGGATCGCCGAACGGCTCGTCCGTTACGCCGAGCTCGTCGGGCGCGAGAACGTCATGGCCGGAGCGGACTGCGGATTCTCGTCGCAGGCGCTCTACAAGACCGAGGTGCATCCGACCGTGGTGTGGGAGAAGTTCAAAGCGATGCGCAAGGGTGCCGAGATCGCAACCAAGAAGCTCTGGCGCTAAGCATGGCTCGACACAGACGCGGCAGCGCATCTCTAGCCCTTCTTCTACGACGGGCTAAAATCGCTGTCTTCGGAGGTTAGCCATGAAATTCGAAGGCGGATGTTATTGCGGTAAAATTCGCTACGTGGCGGACGGCGAACCTCGCCTCAAGGCCCAGTGCCATTGCCGCGAATGCCAGTATATCAGCGGCGGCGCGCCGAACATGTTCATGCTCGTGGCGCCGCAGGGCTTTCGTTACACGAGCGGCGAACCGCGCAAATTCTCGCGTTCCGATCTCGAAAGCCCGGTGACGCGCGAATTTTGTGGCGAATGCGGAACCCATCTCGTAACGCGACGACCGGGTCTGCCGCTGATCATCCTGAAGGTCGGCACGCTTGATGATCCGAGTCTGTTTGGCGCGCCGCAAATGGCGATCTATACCGTCGACAAACAGCCCTTCCATATCGTTCCCGAAGGCTTGCCGACATTTGAGCGTTTGCCTCCGCGCTGACCGAAGGCGCTTCGGATTGCCCGATACATCTGCATAGGATCGGCCGCGAGCGCCAATGATCAAACCCTGGCTGTTCGAATTCCTGCCCGAGCTGGGCGGCCCAAGCGTGGAACCGGATCCGCGCGACGTGGCGGCACTCTTCGCGCGCTATCTCGATCTCTGGGCGCGTGACGAGGCGCTTGGCTTCGAAGGCATATTTTTCAGTGAGCATCATTTCGCCCGCTCCTACTCCGCTTCGCCAAATCTCCTGATCGCGGCAATCGCCCAGCGAACAAAGAAGCTTCGCCTCGGCGTCATGGGTGTCGTGCTGCCTTACTACCATCCGGCACGGGTGGTGGAGGAGATCGGCATGCTCGACCACTTGACCGGCGGCCGGCTGGAAATCGGCACCGCGATCGGCGTGCCGCAGGAGCTCAGCCGTCTCAACATCACGATGGCCGAGGCGCGCGAACGCAACGACGAGATCGTCGGGGTGCTTGATGCAGCGATGAGCAACCGCGTCGTTTCCCACCATGGCAAATATTTCTCGTTTTCCGATCTGCGCCTTCTGCCGCGGCCGTTGCAGCAACCGTCGGCGCCGCGGTGGACGACCGTCGTGAGCGTCGAGTCCGCGCGGCGGGCCGCTCGCCGCCGGATAAAAATCAGCACCGGCTTCAACTCGACGCAGGTGATCAAGCGCATCTTTGACGCCTATCGCGAGGAAGCGGACGCAGCCGGCTTTCCCGCCACCCCTGACTATTTGGCGCTGCGGCGGCGTGTGACCGTGGCGCCGACGAGCGAGGAGGCGCGCCGCTATGCGCAGGCCGTAACCGAGCGCTTGAAGGCTTTTGTCGCCGAGGACGATCGCCTCAGCGCGAACGTGCCCGACGCGCCGGCGCCCTCCGGCGGCTTCACGCTCAGCGACGACGAGTTCATTACCGGCACGCCGAAGGAGGTCGCGCAAACCATCATCGAGCAGTGCCGGGCCGTCGGCGCCGGCAATTTCCTCACCGTGCTCAATTGGAGCGCGCCGGTCGACGAAGTGGCCCAGGCTCACGAGCTGTTTGGCCGCGAGGCGATTCCCCTATTGCGCACGGCGTCGTGAGGGCCAACCGTAGGGCGCAATGCGCTTCGCTTATGGCGCCCTACGCGTGCTGCACAGCGGTGCGTCATAGATTGGAAAGATACCGCGCAATCGCATCGCGCTCGGTATCGGTCAGCATCCGCATGAACATCGGCATATCGAGGTTGTTGGTCCGTGCATCGTCGGCAAAGCTGCTCATCGACGCGACGAGGTATTCGTAGCTCAGACCGGCGAGGCGCGGCGCCGGGGGCCCGCCCTGAAAATTCGGCTGATGGCACGCCTGGCACTGGGTGATGCCCTTGGGCAGCGGTCCCGGCGCGGCGGATGCGCTTCGTGCAGGCCAGGGTTTGGCCGCGTAGTAGGCCGCGAGCGGGCGAAGGTCCTCCTCGGCAAGGCCTTTGGCGAGGGGAGACATGATCGGGTGCTCGCGCTCCCCATTCCGGTAATTGCGCATTTGCTTGAAGAGATAGGCCCGCTCCTGTCCCCAGATGATCGGGACGGTCTTCGGGTCGGAGGGCATGCCGTTTTGGCCGTGACAGGCTGCGCAGAGTTGCGCCGTCGCCTCGATGTCGGCGGCACGCGCCGGCAGCGCGACGAGCGCAAGACCAATCCCAGCGCCGAGAAGCGTCGGAAACAGACGTGTGCGCATGGCGTCACTTCCTCCTGCCGTGGCTTGCGAATGGTGCCCGCTTTTATCCAAGTATCCAGAGATGGAAGCTCCAGAGCAATCCCGGCCCGCACCGGCTGCCCGGGGATGCCTCCAATTATTTGGCACGGAAGGCGGGAATTGGGCTTGTGCCACCCCGCCAACCAGAGGCACGATGCGCGCCAGTCGATTGCCCATAGAATCAAACCAGTATTCAGGTCAGCCAGGCAACGTTCATCGGGATGGAAACCATGCGAAGCAAACAGATGTTGACACTCACCGCCAGCGCCGCGGCGCTGCTGTTGGCTCTCGGGAATCAACCGGTTCGGGCGCAGGACGAGCCGGTGCTGACCGGCACCGTTAGCTCGCAAGCCGAAGGCAATATGGAAGGTGTCGTGGTCACGGCGGCAAGGCCCGATTCCATCGTCCGGGTGAGCGTGACCACCGACGCGAACGGACGCTACGTGTTTCCGCAGAAGCGGCTGCTGCCGGGCGAATACACGATCAGCATCCGCGCCGTCGGCTATGAGATGGATGCGCCGACCAAGGCGAAGGTGGAACCGGAGAAGATCACCACCGCCGACATCAAGCTCAAGAAGACAAATAATCTTGCGGGTCAGCTCACCAATGCCGAGTGGATGATGAGCATCCCGGGCACGGAGGAGCAAAAGGCCGGCCTGCTCAACTGCACCGGCTGCCACACGCTGGAACGGATCATGCGCTCGACGCACGATTCCGACGAGTGGACGCACGTCGTGTCCCGCATGCAGGGCTACGGCGCGGTGAGTCAGCCGATCAAGCCGCAGCCCATGCTTGACCGAGCCCGCGCCGGCAAGCCGGAGCAGTTCCGCAAGTTTGCCGACTATCTTGCGACCATCAATCTGAGCTCGACCGACCACTGGAATTACCAGCTCAAGACGCTGCCGCGCCCGAAGGGCCGCGACACGCGCGCCATCGTTACCGAATACGACATGCAGCGGCCGACCACCGAACCGCATGACGTGCTGGTCGATAAGGAAGGCAACGTCTGGTACACGGACTTCGGCGAGATGTTCATCGGCAAGTTCAATCCGAAGACGCTTAAGCTCACCGAATACCCGATCAAGAAATTCAAGGACAAGGCGCCGACCGGACTCCTGAGCATCGAGTTCGACCATACCGGCAAGATCTGGTTCGACACGATGTACCAGGGCGCGCTCGGCAACCTGGACCCGAAGACCGGCGAGATCACGTATTACCCGCTGCCGCCCGAATACAACGATGATACCGTGCAGCTGAACTTCACCGGCCTGCGCTACGACGTCGACGGCAAGGTCTGGACGAAGAGCGTCGGCACCCAGCACATCTTCCGGCTCGACCTGGCCACGAAGAAATGGGAGCGCTTCCACCCGGCTGATTACCTGCCGGAGAAGTACAGGAATGCCGGCATCTACCAGGTCATTTCCGACTCAAAAAACAACCTGTGGATGGCGGAATTCACCGAAGGCCATCTCGGCAAGATCGATGCAAAGACGACCGAGGTGACCTGGTACCAGATACCCACCCCGCATGCGCGCGGGCGCCGCATGCAGATCGACGATCAGGATCGCATCCTGGTGACGGAGTATCGCGCAAGCAAGGCGGCGCTGTTCGACACCAAGACCGGGCAGTTCACGGAATACAAGCTGCCGGACTACACGTTCCCCTACCGGGCCAATTTCGACAAGAACGGCGAGCTGTGGGCCTCCACGATGCACACCGATCGCGTCGTGCGGCTCGATCCAAAGACCAACACCGCGGTGCAGTACCTGATGCCGACCGACACGAACATGCGCACGGTGTTCGTCGACAATTCGACGACGCCGGTGACGTTCTGGGTCGGCAGCAACCACGACCACAGGCTCGTGCAGGTGGAGCCGCTCGACTAGCTTTCGCCCGAAGCATCGCGCACCGCTTCGGGTGCGCGAACCGGTCTCACCGGGAAAAGGGGCAGGTCACGCGCAGTGACCTGCCCCTGTTTGCTGCTGTTGCGAAGCGAAACCCAGGGTGCAGCTCGCTCAAGCTTGCCGCCGATAGGGGCCGAAAAGAAAAACGATGCCGGTCGGAACCAGGTCTTATGTAGGGTGGTTAACTTTACCGCCGGGGCCTGATGCCCCGGCTGGCCCCTCTCAGTACCCATGAGGCCAAAATAATGAGAGGAGCCGGGTGGCGGGGCTCGCGATCTATCACGACCGAGCCCGTCACCCACTTTCGATGGCGGCGCATGAAACCGGAACTCGCGCAAGACCGAAGGGCGCGACGGCTTGCGATTCACCGCAGGCGGCAGCGATTGCGGGAAATAGGCCGGCGCCTCAAGAGCGAATACCGCGCGGATATGGCTGCGCCTTTTTCGCGTGTCCTATGTGAACTGCTGGAAAAGCTCGAAACAATGCCCGTCGAGCCCGGGAGCCGAGTTCCAAGTTAGCGGCAGGGGCGCTTATCTCGGCAATACCTGTTCTGCGCATCAGGCTTTCAGCGCGTAGGGCGCAATAGGCGAAGCGCAGTGCGCCAGTCATGCGTTGCCGAGCTCTCCGCGCGCCGCGGTTTTGCCCAGTTCAGTCTTCCCGCTATATCCCCGCCATCAGATCGTGGCGAAGGGACGAAGATCGGCTTGCGTGACAGCTAACGGACGCGCACCGCGTCCAGATGGCGCAATGCGCTTCGCCTGTTGTGCCCTACGCGTCCTCACATGGGCGGTGTTATTCCATCCCGGCCGACCCGCCACGCGCGGCCTTGCAGCGTTCCATCGGCTTGTTTTGCCGCGACGACGAAGACTTTTGCTCCCGCCTTGAGGTCGGCCTTGCCTCCCGGCACGTAGGAGACAATGGGCGCATCGGCGGGGACAAAGATTTTCTTTTCTCCGTCCTTGTATTTCAACGTCAGCGTCGGCCCATCAACGGCGGTGACGACGTTTTCAACGTTCGCGTTCGTCATCGTGCTCTGGGGCCGAAGATCCCATGGGTAGTGTCCTTCTCCGGTTCCCCGCATCGACTCGGGAAAGATGTGTACTTCGAGCGCGCTCTGGCTGCCGTCGGGCCGCGGCATCCCCGTGATACCCACGAACGAGCCCTGCTTGATGTCGGAAAGCGATGCCTTGACCACGCCGGCGATTTGCGGGTTGTCGGCGAGCGTCACCTTCAGCTCGGCACCATCGCGTGCCTTGACCACGTAAGTGGAGCCGTCGATGCGTTCGATGGTGCCACGTATGCGAACCGCATCTTGCGCCACGGCCGTAGCGACACCTGACAGCATCATCGCGAGCGCACCGACAACGAAGCTCGCAAGCGCCGCCACCGTCATGTTGCAATTGGCTTTCATGAGCTCCTCCCATTGATGAGTGGGGACGTTAGCACAACGAGGGATGGTGCGTAGGGCGCAATAAGCGAAGCGCATTGCGCCACCAATACCTCGCCAAGTTCACCGGTCCGTCGAATTCGCCTGCACAGTTCGGGAATTGGTCTGGGCCCCATCGCGATGAAACGATGAAAGCGCGCGCGCCTTCGCCAGCGCGTGCGCGCCCAGGAGGCGCAATGCGCTTCGCTTATTGCGCCCTACGAGGGTCGGCCACGTCAACCAAGTTCGCCGCGCCGCCACCCGCTTTACTGCGGCAGCACCTCCACATACCCCACGCGGCCCGGAATGTTGCCGGCAAAATAGATGCGGTTCGGATTGGTCGGGTCGATCTCGATGCGGCGCGGATCGGATTCCGCCTCTGGCAGCGGGAATTCAACCCATTCTTCGGTCTTCGGATCGAAGCGGGCGATCTTATCGACCTGCTGCAGGCTGACCCAGACCAGATTGTTCTTCTTGTCCACGACCACCGAATAGGCACCGGAAACCGGCGTCGGCGGCGAGTAGATCGTCATCTGCTTGGTCTTGTGATCGACCTTCATCAGCTTGCCGCCATTCCACAGGCCGACCCACAGATCGCCGTTGCCGTCGACGTTCATGCGGCGCGGATAGGCAAAGCCGTCGAACGGAATCTTGAACTCTTCGACCTTGCCGCTCGCCGGATCGACCCGCGCCATCAGATCGGATTGATCCTCGGCGAACCACACCGATTGATCGCCCGCCACCGCCATGCCGTAGGCGCCGGGCGGCTTCCTTGCGCGCCTTGAGCGCGGGCGCATCGAAGAATTGAAACTCCTTCGTCGCCACGTTCAACCGGCGCGCCTGGCCGCCGCCGCCGGTCGCCCAGACCGAGCCGTCGGGATGGAACGCCATGCTGTTGCCGCCCGCGTTGCCTTTGCCTTTCGGGAACGCGTAGATCTCGAACTTGCCGGCGTTCGTGTCGTAGCTGAGCCAGCGCTGGTTGGGTCCGTCGTGCACCCACAGCACGCCCTTTGCATCGACCTGCGGATTGCCCAGGCTTTGCCGGTCCGGCGCGGCCTGCCCGGGCGGCGTCGTGACCTCGGTGAATTCCAGCGTGTTGCGGTCGAGGCGGCCGAGCTTGCCGGCGCGCTCGCCCACCCAGGCATTGCCGCTCGGATCGACCGCGACGTCGTGCGGCTCGGCATGGGTGTCGACGAGCGCATATTGCACGGCGCGATAGTTGAGCGCCTTGCCGCTCGCGAGCGTGCGCGGCAGGCGGCTGTTGGCGTCGTAGGGCTGCAGCGGTCCGAACTTGTCCGACAGATACTTCACGATGGTCTGGTATTGCTGCTCGGTCAGGTCCGGCATGCTGGCGACGATCATGCGCGTGCGCATGCGCTTGACCGTGTGGCCCCAGTGGTCGGGATCGGAGCGGTTGGCGACGGTGCGCTGCAGGTCGTGGCATGAGTTGCAGAAGTCGGCGACGAGCTGCTTGCCTTCGCCTTCCGGCAGGTCCTTGGGATCTTTCGACGCCTTCTCGGCTTGGAGCTCCGGGATGCGGTGCGGCCACGCCGCCGCCAGCGCCGGACCGCGCGGATCGGTGAGCGCCAGCGTGACTTTGGCGCCTGCGCCGCCGGCCGCGACCGCCACTTCGGGCGACCATTTGCTCTGCAACTCGCCGCCCACGCCTTGCACCCGGTAGCTGCCGGGCGGCAGGTCCTTCGCCTCGAAGCGGCCCTGCTCGCGGCTCACCGCCATGAAGGTCAAGCGCTTCGCATCGTTCTTCAATTTCACGAAGGCGCCGGCGACCGGCTTGCCGGATGCGTCGTTGACTACCCCGGTCACGACGCCATTGCTCTGCGCCGACGCAAGCGAAAGCGTGGCGACCAGCATGGCTGCCGCCGCGGTCCCTGCGGATAAATTTCGCCTGATGCTCCCGACGTGCATTTGTTTCTCTCCGTGTGTGTTGGTTGGTTGGCGTTAGGCTTTCACGACGGCGCGGTGCGCACAAGTACTCCGCACATGTAAAGAACGACGTACGCGCCCGCGCCGCGCACGGGGATCGCCAATAGCAGCGGCCCTGGCGAGCGCGCCAGTTGTCGCATAATCTTGCTGCGCAGCCCCGGCCGATGACCCGTGAGATTGGCGCCGGGCACCGTGGGCGCGAGAAAGAGGGCAACTAAGATGCTCAGGCTGTTCGCGTTGACGGCAACATCGATTCTCGCTTTTGGGGCATCCGCCATGGCGCAGAAAGTCGATCCGGTCGCCAAGGACGCAACCGTCTTCAGCTACAAGATCCATTATCTCGAAGCCGGCCGCGGTGCGCCGGTGATCCTCCTGCATGGCTCGGGCGGGGAGGGGGCGCGCTGGATGCCGACAATCCAGGGGCTCGCGCCGGATTTCCGTGTCATCGCGCCGGATCAGATCGGCTGGGGCGCCTCCGACAAGCCGATGACGATCTACCACGGCGGTGTGTTCGCCGAATTCCTGGCGCGCTTCATGAAGGAGATCGGCGTGCCGAAAGCGGCGCTGATCGGACAATCCATGGGCGCGGGCGTGGCACTGCAGATGGCGGTGAAATACCCGCAGATGGTCGAGCGCATGGTGCTGGTCAACGGCGGTGGGTTCACCGCGCCGAACGACGCGCCGCGCGCGGGCGCGCCCGACTGGCACGCGCGCCAGATTGCCAATGCCGGCACGCTCGCCGAGAGCCGCGAATATCTGGAGAAAATGTACTACAACAAGAACCTGATCAGCGACGAGCTGGTGGAGCACAATCTCATTCTGCGGCTGCGTTCGGCCTACACGGCGGAAGCGGTGCAGACGGCGAACGCGCGCGGGCTCGGCAACCTGACCGAGGCGGAGGTGCGCGGCATCAAGGTGCCGACCCTGCTCGTGTGGGGTGCCAACGACACGCTCTCGCCGCCTGCCAACGCCGACAAGCTCAATGCCGCGATTTCCGGCTCGCGCAAGGTGCTGATCGACAAGGCCGGGCATTATCCGTTCATCGAGCACCCGGACCAGTTCAACGCAGCGGTGCGGGAGTTTTTGAAACCGCAGTCGTGACCAGAACTTTTAAGTGTGCTGCACCGGCGCGAGTTCATTGTGCGCCGCGGTTAGCGAGAAATTCGAGAAGCGGCGCCGCCGCGAATTAACGAAGCATTAATAAATGCCGCCGCACGATTGCGGTTGCCACACCGCGGCTTGGATTTCACGCGGTGGAGAGATTCCCATGCTCACGAGCAGCAGATATCTTATCAACCGCAGCCCCACCCGCTGCGAGTTCTGCGGCGAGCCGTTTCCGCTGCGCGACGGCTACGTGGAATTCTGGCGCGCGTCCTCCGGCCATCACTTCTGTTCGGAATTTTGCGCCGACGACGCCGAGGAAGCGCAGTTCGTCAAGAGCCATGTCACCGAGGCCGTCGGCACCTCATCGGTGAACGGCTCGACCCCGCTCTAGTGCCGCGAACCCGAAGTTCGCACGGTCGGGCGGCAAGGGTGTTTGCGAACTTCGGGTTCAAAAGCGGCACTAGAATCATAACGTTGCTAGTGTCCCTTTGATTCCGAAGTTCGCATCGAGACTGCCGCGAGCGCGTGCGAACTTCGGAATCGGGACACTAGCCTTGGCATTCGCACGATAGCAGCGCGGCTGGACACCGCGAGCTGAGGTTAGCGATGCTTATGAGCCGCGATGCCACCGGAGAATTGCGGCTCCGGTTGTGGTTCGCTTGGTTCAAGCTGCTTGAGTCGGGCAAGCAGACGTTCCAGCACAGGTGCGGGTTGTTCGGCGGCGTCGGTGTACTCGTCGCGGAGCCGTCGCCCGATTTCCATGAGCCAGCGGGCTTGCACCATTCCCCTGTTAACGCGCATGGGCCGCTCCTCTAACGAGGGGCTTGCCCAAGCTGGCAATCGAATCCCGGCTGTTGTCAGGATTCCTGAATTGCCACGGCGAGGTCGCTAAACCCGATCGCGATGGCCA
>Ga0306923_10000924_pt1 | contig 24809 bp, 24 predicted proteins | sample sta12Can44000108_FD_203841 | JGI IMG/M metagenome (GOLD analysis project Ga0306923, IMG submission 203841) | Lab enrichment of tropical soil microbial communities from Luquillo Experimental Forest, Puerto Rico - statanox.12C.anox.44.000.108 (v2)... | ecosystem: Environmental > Terrestrial >... | reverse complement strand
CGAAGATTCCGGCCAAGGGCACCAAGGACGAGGCCGAGACCGAGGAGTAGCCCCCATGCAGACCATCTTCGTCCAGGTGAAGTGCGAATTGGGCCAGGCTTACCAAGTGGCCGACGAAGCGGTGGATTTGGGGCAGGTCTCCGAGGTCCACTCCATCTCGGGGCAGTACGACCTGATGCTAAAATGCTACCTGGAAGACAATCAGGACATCGGCCAGTTCGTGGTGGACACCATCCAGACGCTGCCGGGGGTGAAGGACACCTTCACCCTGATCGCCTTTAAGGCGTTTTCCTAGCAACACTGCCCTGGGAAATATCCATGTGCGTCATTCCCGCGAAAGCGGGAATCCAGGGTCCTGGACACCCGCCTTCGCGGGAGTGACGCGCGGGGAATAAGAAATGTAAATGCCGCAGCCCGTTATAGGGCCAACGCAGGATTACCTCTGGCTGCCCATCAGCTCGGCCAGGATCTTTGCCGCCATGGCCGAGGCCAACCCGTTGCAGCGGGCGGCGTAGACGGCGACGGCATCGCGCACCTCGGTAAACTCGGCGCCGTTGGCGGTCAGGCTCCACTGCGCGGCCCCGGCCAGCACCCCGGCCATGGCCCGCTTGGCCGAAGGCTCGTCCCGGGCGGCCACCGCCAACAGTTGGTCCAGCTGGGATTGCGGCATCCACCCCGATAGCAGGCTGGAGATGCGGTCCACATAGGCCACCTCGCCGCTGGCGAAGAAGGCCGCCCACAGCATGTCCACGTGCACCGGATGGGTGGGCTGGAAAGCCAGGAAATCGGCGCCGGCATCTTCCATGGCGGCGGCCGCCGACTCGCCCACCAGCGATTCCATCAGCCGGCGACGGTCCTTGAGGTGCGAGTAATTGAGGGCTTGCGCCACAACCTCGACCTTCACCGGGTCGCCCCCCTTGGTGGCGGCCACCAGGCGCGGCGCCGTCTCCGGGCTGCGGTCCAGCATCAGCGCCAGGAACACCGGCAGGGTCAGCACCGTCTGCGCCCGCCAGCGTTCGGTCACCGGCGCGGCGGTGAACAGCTCCACCAGCCGCCCCGCATCCGGTCGGCGGAAATATCCCATCACCGCCTTCTCGAGGGCCGAGCCCATATCCGCGTCCATCCTAGATCACCCCCAACCAGCGGACCGCCAGCCCGGCCATACCGGCAAGTATCATGCCGGCCATCGCCAGCGCGATCCGCCGCGCCATCAATCCCCCGCACAGGCCGGTCACCAGCGCCGCCTTGACGCCGGTATTGACGAAAGCGGCGATGGTGACCGCAGTCGCGGCAACCGTCAATCCCACCGACTTGCCACCCATCTGCGCCATGGACAAGGCGATCGCATCCACGTCGGCCAGGCCGGCGCCAGCCGCCAGCAGGTACAGGCCGGCGGAGCCGCCCCAGCTCTGCAGCAGCTTGGAGGCCAGCAACACCGCAGTCAGAAGCAAGGCGAACTTGATCGCCATGCCCATTTCGAACGGATTGGACAATCCCATGGCACCGGGCTTGCCCTCCTCCTCGCGCGAGCGCCACAGCAGCCAGGTCGCCAGCAGCCCGGCCACCGCCATGGCGCCCAGCGGCAAGGCCAGACGCTCGCCGATGCCACGGTTCAGCACATAGACGATCAGCCACAGCCGCGCGTACATGGTGGTGTTGGCCAGGGCGACGCCGGCGGCCAGCAAAGGCTGCATGCCGGGGCTCGCGCGCCCCATGCGGGCGAACGAGACGGTCAGCGCCGTACTGGAGGCAAGGCCGCCGAACACGCCGGTGAGCAGGCTGCCGATGCGCGGCCCCGCAATCTTGATGGCGAAATAGCCGGTGAACGAGATGCCGGCCACCATCACCACCAGCAGCCAGAGCCTGTAGGGGTTCAGCACCTCCTCCGGCCCATAGCCCTGGTTGGGCAGCACCGGCAACAGCACGACCGAGATCAGCAGCAGCTTGATGGCGGCGTGCAGCTCCAACTCCTCGACCCTGCGCAGCAGACCGTGCAGGGTGTCCTTGGCGCCCAGCAGCGCGGTGGCGACCACGCCGCACGCGGCGGCGGCGGCTCCCTCGCCCAGGGCCGCCATGGCGCCAAAGGCGAAGGCGGCCAGTTCGGCCACCTCGGTGGTTACGCCCACATTCTGCTCGCCGCTGCCGGCGCGCAGGATATGCGAGGCCACCACCACCGCCGCCAAGGCGACGAAGCCGGCCGCTAGCGCGATGGGCCCCAGCGACTGGCCGAACCAGCCGGCCACGCCGCCCAGCAACCCGATTAGAGCGAAGGTGCGGATGCCCGCCAGCTGGCCGCCGTGGGCAACGTCGCGCGCCTGCCAGCCGCGCTCGACGCCCATCAGCAGGCCGATGGCCAGCGCCAGCCCCAATCGCTCGAACAGGTCGATGTGTTCCATGCCAGAAGCCCGCCAACTAAACCCTTCGGCCAGGGATTCTCGCACTTCTTGCACTTTTGTACTAGTGCGCGGCTATGGCCGACGCCAAATCGTTGAGTCATACTTTTCCCGCCGATCGCCGGACCGCCACCCGGCCGAGTGATGGAGGACACCCATGACCACCAAGGTTGCCCTGTTCCTGGCCCATTCCATTGCGCTGGAAGTGGAAGCCGGCGACCGCTACGACGAACTGGCGGACGTGATGGAGGTGCACAACAACCCGGATGTGGCCGGCCTGTTCCGGCAGATGAGCGATTTCTCGCGCAAGCACGCCGCGTCGGTGCAGGACCGCGCCACCGCGTTCGAGCCACTGCCCCGGCTGAAGAGCTGGGAATACCGCTGGAACGCGCCCGAGCCGCCGGAGGTGGGCGACTTTTCCGGCACCCACTACCTGATGACGCCGTACCACGCCTTGCAGTTTGCGCTGGCCAACGAACGGCGCGGCTGGGAGTTTTACAACCGCGCCGCCGCCGACTCGCCCGACGCAGAGGTGCGCCACTTGGCCCGCACATTCGCCGACGAGGAAGCCGAGCACGTGCGCGAGCTGGAGGATTGGGTACGGCGGATGCCCCGCCCCACTTCGGACTGGGCCGACGATCCCGACCCGGCAGCCGTCATCGATTAATTATTGGCATCGGCATCGACCGGCTACTTGCCGCCGTTGCGCAGCTTCACCGCCAGCACGATCCCCGCCAGCGCCAGTGTCGCGGCGTTGGCGAGGACGATCGGCGCTGCGCCCAATATCACGCCATAGACCAGCCACAGAGCCACCCCGGCGCAGAACAGCGCCCACATGGACAGCGAGATGTCGCGGGTCTGCCGCGTCTTCAGGGTCTTCACCACTTGCGGCACGAAGGCTAAGGTGGTGAGCGTCGCGGCGGCCGAGCCCACCGCGTCCGTCGCGTCCCACATGTCCAAGTCTCCCGGAAGCCGGCGAAAGGAAGGTTGGCCCTGCTGTCCTATATCACGGTTTTGTTGCTGTGCCAGCTTGCCGGCGAGGTGGTCGCCCGGCTGGCCCATCTGCCGGTGCCCGGCCCGGTGGTGGGTATGGTGCTGCTGTTCGTCGGCCTGATCGTCAAAGGCGGCGTACCCGAAGGACTGGAGAAGGTGGGCACCACCCTGCTGTCCCACCTGTCGCTGCTGTTCATCCCGGCCGGCGTCGGCATCATGGTGCATCTGAAGCTGATCGCCACCGAATGGCTGCCCATCTCGGTTGCGCTGGTGGTTAGCACCGCGCTGACCCTGGCGGTGACCGGCGTGGTCATGCAATGGCTGGCCCGCCAGCGGAGGAAGCAGCCGTGAACGACGACCTGCAATCCATCTGGATTTACCTCGAGGCCTCGCCGCTGCTGGGCCTTACTGCCACCTTGCTGGCCTACCAGGCGGCCCACTGGCTGTGGCGGAAAGGCCGGATGACCCCGCTGCTCAATCCCGTCCTGGTGTCCATCCTGCTGATCGCCGGGTTCCTGATGCTGACCGGCATCGAGTACCGCACTTACTTCAACGGCGCCCAGTTCGTCCACTTCCTGCTGGGCCCGGCCACGGTGGCGCTGGCCATTCCGTTGTATCGACAGCTGCGCCTGCTGCTGCAATCGGTCACCGCGGTGCTGGTGGGCCTGGTCGCCGGCGTGGTCAGTGCCGCCGCGTCGGCCATGGGCGTCGCCTGGGCACTGGGCGCGTCCGAACTGACCATCCGCTCGCTGGCGCCCAAGTCGGTGACCTCGCCCATCGCCATGGCCATTTCGGAAGGCATCGGCGGCCTGCCCTCGCTCACCGCCGTCCTGGCCATCCTCACCGGCATCACCGGTTCGGTCATCGCGGTGTGGGTGCTGGATGCGGCGCGGGTGAAAAACGAAGCGGCGCGCGGATTGGCCATGGGCACCGCCTCGCACGGCATCGGCACGGCCCGCGCCATCCAGTTGGGCGAGGTCACCGGGGCCTTCTCCGGTCTCGGCATGGGCCTGGCCGCCATCGCCACCACCCTGGTGGTGCCGCTGCTGGTCCGGTTGGTTTACGGCTGAAGCCCTGCCAGACCCTTGATCTTGCCGATGTTCCAGCCCTTGGCGGCCTCGGTCAGGGCGTCGGCATTGGCGATGTTGTCGCCCTCGATGGACAGCAGCACGCGATTGCCCAGCACCACCGTGATCTCGCCGGTCTTGGTGGAGGAATCATAGCGCAGCAGCGCATCCTCGCCGCCGACCTTGAGCCGCTTCATGTTGGGCTGCGCCGCGGCGGCGGCCGGGTTGGCGAACAGGGCGGCGGCGCTCTCCACCGCCGGGCTGTCGAGGAACAGCGAGGCATTGAGCGAGGCCTGGTTCTGGCTATAGGCCCGCGTCACCGCCAGGCCGCCGCCCACCTGCCCAAGGCCCTGGACCTCGGGCGGGTCGGCCTGCCAGCCGGTCGCGGCCGGCGGCATGGTCTCGGCCAGGGCCTTTCCCAGGCGGTCGTGGATGTCGGTCAAGGCGGCTTCCAGGGCGCGAGCGGTGCGCGACAGATCGTTCTTCTGGTAGGCGACGCGTGCCGCCTCGATCTGCGCCGGCACCGTGTCGGCGGCCCAGGCGGCGCCACACATCATCACTCCGCCCAAGGCACCCGCACCCAGCCTGGCCGCCCAACCCATCGCATCACCCCGTGATATGCTTCCCCACAGGACCTTAACAACGGCCGGGCCACGGCGGCAAGGGTGCGCTGTCCGCGCGCATTTGCTAATCTGAGCAAAATGGGGGCCTGCCGGTGAACCTGGTCTTCTTCCTGCTGATCTTCGCCGCCGTGGCCCTGGCCGCGTGGAACGAACTCGCCCACGGCGCCGGTGCCATGGCCGCCCTGGCCGAGGCGGCGCTGAAGGCGGCCGAGGGTGCGGTGCCACTGGCCATCGGCCTGACCGGCGTGATGGCCCTGTTCCTCGGACTGATGAAGGTGGCCGAGGCGGGCGGACTGGTCCGCGCGGTGGCGCGCCTGCTGGCGCCGGTGCTGGCACGCCTGTTCCCCGACGTGCCGGCCGGCCACCCGGCGCTGGGCGCCATGGTGATGAACGTGGCGGCCAACATCCTGGGGCTGGGCAACGCCGCCACCCCCTTCGGCATCCGCGCCATGGAGCATTTGGACCGGCTGAACCCGGTCAAGGGCACCGCCACCAACGCCCAGGTACTATTCCTCGCCATCAACACCGCAGGCATCACCATCCTGCCCACCAGCGTCATCGCGTTGCGCGCCACCCTGGGCGCGGCCGAACCGGCGGCGGTGGTGGCGCCCACCCTGGCCGCCACCTTGTTCTCCACCATCGTGGCGGTGGTGTCCGCCCGCCTGCTGCAACGGCACAGCCCGGTGCCGCCGCCGCTGCCTCCCGAACCGTGCGAAGCCGAGGCCGAGCATGTCCCCCCCGCCCCCGCCTGGGCCTGCTGGCTGGCGGCGGCGGCGCTGGTGGGCTTCATCCCGCTGATGGCGTTCCAGGGCGCCGCCATCGGCCCATGGATCGTGCCGGGCCTGATCGCCGGCCTGCTGGGCTTCGGCCTGGCCCGCCGGGTGGCGATCTACGAGGTGTTCGTGGAAGGCGCCCGCGAGGGCTTCACCATCGCCGTGCGCATTATCCCCTATCTGGTGGCCATCCTGGTGGCGGTCGGCATGTTCCGGGCCTCGGGCGCCATGGAGGCCATGCTGGCGCCGTTGGGCCGCCTGTTGCAGCCGCTGGGCGTGCCGGTGGAAGCGCTGGTGATGGCGGGCATGCGCTCGCTGTCGGGCTCGGCGTCGTTCGGACTGCTGGCGTCCTACCTGAAGGATCCGGCCATCGGGGTGGATTCTCCCCTGGCCGTCCTGTTGGGCACCATCTACGGCTCCAGCGAGACCACCTTCTACGTCATCGCTGTCTATTTCGGCGCCGTAGGCGTCCGCCGCATCCGCCATGCCCTGGCCGCCGGCCTGATCGCCGATATGGCCAGCCTGATCGCTGCCATCGTTACGTGTCGACTGCTTTACCCCTGAGACGCCCGGGTCTATATCCAACGCCATGCTTTGGGAAACTCTCTCCGCGCTGTTCCAGGTTGTCGCCATTGACGTGGCCCTGGCGGGCGACAACGCCGTGGTGGTGGGCATGGCCGCCGCCGGTCTGCCTGCCGGCTTGCGCCACCGCGCCATCCTGATCGGCATCACCGCCGCCGCCGCGCTGCGCATCCTGTTCGCCGTCTTCACCGTGCAATTGCTAGCCGTCGTCGGCCTGCTATTGGCCGGCGGCCTGCTGCTGCTATGGGTGGCGTGGAAGCTTTGGCGCGAACTGAAATGCCGGCCTGAAGAGCACGCCGCCGAAAACGGGGCGGCGCCGGCCAAGAACTTCATCCAGGCGGTGCATCACATCGTCATCGCCGACGTGTCCATGTCGCTGGACAATGTGCTGGCGGTGGCGGGAGCCTCGCGCGCGCACCAGTGGGTGCTGGTGCTGGGCCTTACCCTTTCGGTGGCGTTGATGGGCTTGGCCGCCAACATGGTGGCCGGGCTGCTGAATCGCTATCGCTGGATCGCCTATGGCGGCCTGCTGATCATCCTGTACGTGGCTCTCCGCATGATCTGGGACGGCGCCCACGAGGTCATGGCCTACGCCGGCCCATCGTGAGCGTCAGGCGCCGTTGGCGCTTCGGGCGTTCGAAGAGGTGAAGGTCGAGGCGGCAGTCGCGCATTCCCCCGTACAGTCAAGACCTTAGGCCAGCGAGGCTAGGCAGATATCATTCTTTCGGTGTATAAAACTACGGTTGAGCGGGGCATTCGGGGCGCCCCGTCGGGGAAAGCGGGGGATATCACTTTGAGAATTCGGACGCTGCTTTATCCAGCCGTGGCTACTTGCGCCTTGGCCTTGGCGACCGCATGGGCTTCGCCCGCCAACGCTCAGGCGTTGATCGACGAACTTCAGGGGCTGGTCGAGACCCATCCGCAAATTCAAGCCAAAGAAAAAGGCGTTGCCTCGGCCGGGGAAGGCATTCGGGTCGCCCGCTCGGCCTATATGCCCACCGTGCGCGTCTTCGGCGATAGCGGCCCCGAATACGTGGACAGTCCGGAGCGGCGCGAGGTTCAGGGCAGCCCGTTCTTGAAGGGCCGCGAGACCGCCGGCGTGTTGGTGACGCAGCGCCTGTTCGATGGCCACGCCACCGATTCAGCCGTCGATGCCGCCAAGGTGACCCGCGACCTGTCCACCGCCGACCTGCGCGCGTATCGCCAGAACGCCATGCTGGAAGGCGTGCTAGCCTATGTGGACGTGCTGCGCCAGACACGGCTGATCCAGCTGGCCCGCGACAGCGAACGCAAGATCCTGGAACAGCAGAATTTTGAAGACGAGCGCGTGCAGAAGGGCTCGGGCATCGCCTCGGACGTGCTGGCCGCCAAGCAGCGCCTAGCCGTCGCCAAAGAGCGCCGGGTCAACTTCGAGGGCGCCTTCGATGCCGCCGTTGCCCGCTACTCCCAAGTGTTCGGCCACGCCCCCGATGTGGCCCGCCTATCGGACCCGCCGGTGCCGCAGGCGCTGATCCCGCCCCAGTTGGAGGAGGCGGTGCGTTCGGCCGAGGCTGATAACCCGACCCTGGAAACCGCCAAAAAGAGCGTGGCGCTGACCAGCGAGCTGCAGCGCGGCGCCGAGGCTGGCTATTATCCCAACATCGATTTGATTGGCCGTGCCGATTACGAGAACGACAAGAGCGCCATCATCGGCGTGCGCCGTGACTGGTCGGTGCTGCTGACGGCCACGTGGGAGCTGTTCTCGGGCTTCAAGACCGACGCCCAGGTGGCCCAGGCCAGCTTCAACCATGCCGCCTCCAAGGACACCGAACTCTACACCAGCCGCAAGGTGGTCGAGACGGTCCGCATCAACTGGTTCAAGCTGAAGACCGCGCGCGAGCGCATGGCACTGCTGGAAAACGCCGCCGTGCTGGCCGAGGAAGTGTGGGAGGCGCAGAAAAAGCGCGAGGCCGCCGGCAAAGCCACGGTGCAGGACGTGCTGGACGAAGAGACGCGCATCAACGATGCCCGCATCAACTTTACCAGCGCCTATTACGACATGATCCAGTTCTCGTACGAACTGCTGGCGACCATGGGCCGCCTGGAGATTGACGGCATCCGCCAGGTGCCGCCCGCTCCGGCCAAGGCGGGCGCGGCGCGCCCCGACATCACCAAGCCGGTCAGCCCGGCCACCCCGAGCGCGGCTCCGGCAGCCAAGCCCGCGACCGCCAAGGCCAAGGCTGCCTCGACCGAGGTGACGCCGCCCGCCGCCACCGCCCTGATCGAGCCGCCGCCGCCCACCCCGGCACCGGTGTCCCCCTATATTCCGGTCAATGCCACGGCCTTCGGCGACGACCTTCCCGACGGCTCGCCCGCCGCCATGCAGGCCCGCATGAAGCCGCTGATGCAAGCGTCGGGGCGTTACTGAGGCACCGAGGATGTTGCGAGAGGGCGGCCGATGGCCGCCCTTTTCTTTTGTCCAGATGGGATTCGCGCTGCGCGTGTCCGGGGCGACGCGTCCTCCGTGGGCTTGACGAAGCGCATGCCGTGAATGCCGGCCTCTCCCCTGACCCAAAAGCAAACGGCCGGGACAAGCCCGGCCGTGGGATGGGACGACAGGCTCGGCCAGCCTAATTGAACAGCAGGTTGTCCAAGCTGGTGGGCTGGCTGGTATGGCGCGAGCGGAAAACGTGCTTGGCCGTCTTGACCATGCCCTCGGCCGAGGGAGCCGGGTCCTTCTGCGCCTGCGGAGTGACCTCGATCGCGGCAGCAGCGGCCTTGAGAGTGGCTTCGGCGGCGATGGCTTCGACCATGGGCTTGGCGGCCTCGGACTTCGAGGTCTCCAGCGCCTTGCCGCGGACGGCCTGGCGGGCCAGGGCACGGTCGTTGGGGAACATCTCGGCGGCGCGGTTCAGCGCCACTTGGTGGATCGCCGGACGGCCCTGACGCGGGTCGCGCGGCTGATAGACGTAGCCGTCGGTACGATAGACGCGGGTGCCGAAATCATTGGTCGGGTGGAACCAGACGCGGACCTGGGTCCAATCGTTCTTGGGCGAGACGTCGAGCACCGGCACGGCGGTGGTCACAGCCCCGCGGCCCGAGGTGCGGGCCGGGGCCCAATTGGCGTGGTCCACCAGCACCAGGCGGCTGCTGATGACGCGGGTCACCACCGAGACATGGCCATGGCGCATGCTGCCCTGGCGGGTGAACACCAGCACGGCGCCGTCCTTGGGCGCGCGGCCACGATCGTAGAGGCCGCTGGCGGCGCCCCACCACTGCCAGGCGTCACCCTTCAGGTTGATGCCGGAAATCTCACGAGCGTATTGCACGCACTGGATGGCTGAAGCCGGCGTGCCGATGGCAGACAGCATCAGCACGGATGCAAATAGCAGAAGTGCCTTTCTCACCGTTCTTCCTCCCATCCCGTAATCGCCCGAATCGATTGTTACCATTTAGGAAGCCGATGACAACCCAGAATCGCACGTTTTGGTCCAATTTTTAGGAATCTTTGGCGGTAACACTGCCGATTAGGCGCCACCCCTTCCGGCATCGCCCGACCTCGGGCTATGATCCACGCCTTGCTTTTCGGGCAGACCGTGCCCAAGGAGGATAGGTGAGGGTCATTACCTTTGCGGCGGCGGCGGCGTTGGGCTGCGCCCTGTCTGTGACCGGCGCGCTTGGCGCCGACCGCCACACCCTGGTCATCGGCTCGGGCGAGGTTACGGGATTCTATTTCCCCACCGCCGGCGCCCTGTGCCGAGTGGTGAACAAGGAGCATCCGCACGGCAGTTCGTGTGCCGTGGCGCCGTCTTCCGGTTCGGCCGCCAACGTGGCGGCGCTGAAGACGGGTGATACCGACTTCGCCATCCTGCAATCACGCGCCGCCGTGCTGGCCGTCGCCGGCGGCGAGGGTTTTAAGGAAAACGGTCCGATGCCGGAGCTGCGCGCAGTCATGAGCCTGCACGGCGAGGCGGTGGCGGTGCTGGCCCGCCAGGGCTCGAACATCGAGAATTTGGCCGACCTCAAGGGCAAGCGCGTCAACCTGGGACGGCCGGGTTCGTTCCAGCGCACTATGGCTGAAATGGTGCTGGAGGCCGCCGGCCTGTCCGAGGGCGACCTGGCCCCCGCGGTGGAACTGGATTTGGCCGAGCAATCGGCCGCCCTGTGCGAGGGCAACATCGACGCCGCCTTCTTCACCGGCATCCATCCCATGCCCGAGGCGGCGGCGGCGGTGGACGAGTGCAATTCGACCCTGGTGCCCATCAAGGCCAGGAGTCTGGACGCTTATCTCAAGCGCAATCCGTGGATGAGCCGCGGCGTGCTGCGCAAGGGCACCTATGACAGCGCCCACGACGACATTGCCACCTTACAGATCAAGGCGGTGCTGGCCACCACCACGCGGGTGCCGGCGGAGGACGTCTATGACCTGTTGAAGTCGGTGCACGCCAACTTCCCGGCGCTGACCCGACTGCACCCGGTGCTGAAGGGCCTGAACAAGAGCGAGACGGCCAAGGACGGCATCGCCATCAAGCTGCACGAAGGCGCGGAGAAGTTCTATTCCGAGGCGGGATTGGCGAAATGACCCAGGATCCCTCGCTGCTGACGCCGGACGATCTCGCGGCCATGGCGGCGGCGGGGGAGACGGTGGCCGGCATCGAGGCCGGCATGCGGGCGCTGGGCACCAACCCGCGCGAGCTGCTGCTGGAGGGCGTGAAACCCGAGGATTTCCGCCACTACCCGGCCGGCGACGTCTACGACTTCGCCAGCCACTCGCAATATTACATGCATGGCCATCGCGACGGCGAGTATGGCCACCTGCATCTGTTCCTGCGCCCCAAAGGCATGCCGCCGCAATGCAAGCCGGCGGTGGCGGTGGGCGGCGCCGATTCACCCTGCCATCTGATCGCCGTCGGCCTGGGCCACAATGGCTTCGCCTGCGAATTGTTCACCACCAACCGCTGGGTGACCGGCGAGTCTTGGTACGCTGCCGACGACGTTACCGCCATGTTGCCGCGCCTCGGCTTCGAAGGCTCGAACCCCGGCGCCCGGGTTGGGCGCTGGGCCGCCGCGCTGCTGGCGCTCTACCGCCCGCTGGTGATCACCCTGGTGCAGCGCCGCGACCAGACGGTGGCCGAATGGGCCGCCGCCCATGGCGGCAAGGCGCTGGACGACGACCGCCTGGAAATCACCTCGCGCGCCGCCATCGACGTCCACCTCTGGCGCCAGGCCCTGGACGCCGAGATAGAACGGCGGGCAATCTGAATTCACCAACGAAAAACGCCGCCGACCTTGCGGGCGGCGGCGTTTCTGCCCGTTCGGGCGCCTTCAGACTACTTCAGGGTCTTCAGGTAGGCGACCACGGCGGCCACGTCTTCCGGCTTCTTCAGGCCAGCGAAGGCCATCTTGTTGCCGGGCACGGTGGACTTGGGGTCGGCGATATACTTGGACAGGGTGGCTTCGTCCCAGGTCAGGCCCGACTTCAGGTGAGCCTCGGAGTACTTGTAGCCGTCGGCATGACCGGCCTTGGCGCCGAACACGCCGGCCAGGGACGGGCCGACGCCATGCTTGCCGGCTTCGGTCTTGTGGCAGGCCTTGCAGGCGTTGAACGCGGCCGGAGCGTCGTCGGCGTAGGCGGCGACGGGGGCGAGCAGCATGGCGGCGAGAGCCAGACCGACCTTCTTATTGAGCATAGTGATCTCCCGAAGTCTTCTGTGGTGTGGTTGAACCGAACGCGAAATCCTCGACGCCGGCCTGTCCGCCCGGCCGCGAGCCCGCGGCCAATCGTCCAGTGTCGGCAGGATAGTCAAATTCCGTGGCGAAAATGGGGCCGGCTAGCCCTTTGGGGCGCGTCCTAATCCGTCTGCCGCCGCGAACTGCACCCGCCCCCGAACGGCGGGCGGTGAGCGGCCGACTGAAAGGCTGGGTGCCGGCGGAAAAAGTCTCCCCTGCTTCCTGGTCGTAACGCGTTCGGGCGGCATTATCATTCACATTCGCGTGAAACTCAACCGGGCTTAAGCCGGCGTTAAACTTGCTGTACAAGACGGCTTACCATGACCGCCCTTCCCATCGATCCCGTCCTGCCCGCTATCCGCGCCGCCCTGGCCGCCAATCCCGGCCTGGTGCTGCAGGCGCCGCCCGGCGCCGGCAAGACCACGCGGGTGCCGCTGGCGTTGCTGGACCAAGCCTGGCTTGCCGGCAACCGCATCGTCATGCTGGAGCCGCGCCGCCTGGCCGCCCGCGCGGCGGCCGCCCGCATGGCGGAATCCCTGGGCGAGGAGGTGGGGCGCACGGTCGGCTACCGCATCCGCTTCGAGGCCAAGGTCAGCCGCGATACCCGCATCGAGGTGGTCACCGAAGGCATCCTGACCCGCATGCTGCAGGACGACCCGGGCCTGCCCGGCGTCGGTCTGGTGATCTTCGACGAGTTCCACGAGCGCTCGCTCAATGCCGATCTGGGTCTGGCGCTGTGCCTGGAAAGCCAGGGAGCGCTGCGCGACGACCTCAAGCTGCTGGTGATGTCGGCCACCCTGGATGGCGGCCCGATGGCGGCATTGATGGGCAACGTGCCGTTGGTGACCAGCGAGGGTCGGGCCTTTCCGGTGGAGACGCGCTTCCTGTCGCGCCCCGAGCCGCGCCGTTTCGCCGATGGCGTCGCCTCGGCCGTGGTGCAGGCGCTGCGAGACGAGGTCGAGGGCGACGTCCTGGTGTTCCTGCCTGGCGCCGGCGAAATCCGCCGGGTCGAGGCGCTGTTGGCCGAGCACCCGGCCGCGCGCGGCGTCGCCATCGCCCCGCTCTACGGCGACTTGCCGGCCGACGCGCAGGACCGCGCCATTAAAAGGACCGGCCCGGGCCGCAAGGTGGTGCTGGCGACCGCCATCGCCGAGACCTCGCTGACCATCGACGGCGTACGGGTGGTGGTGGATGGCGGCCAGATGCGCCAGCCCCGATTCGACCCCACCTCGGGCATGACCCGGCTGGTGACCTTGGCTGTCAGTAGGGCCTCGGCCGACCAGCGACGCGGCCGCGCCGGCCGTACCGCGCCCGGAATGTGCTACCGCCTGTGGTCCGAGGCCGAGGACCGCGCCCTGCAAGCCTTCACGCCCCCGGAGATCACCGAGGCCGATCTGGCGCCGCTGGCGCTGGACTTGGCGCAATGGGGCGTCGCCGACGCCAACTCGCTGGCCTGGCTCGACGCCCCGCCCGCCGCCTCGCTGGCTCAGGCGCGCGAGCTGCTGGCCGAGCTGGGCGCAATCGACGACCAGGGCCGCATGACCGGCCACGGCCGCGCCATGAACCGGCTGGCCATGCATCCCCGCCTCGCCCACATGGTGCTGAAGGCGCGCGAGCTGGGCGTGGGGGGGCTGGCCTGCGATCTCGCCGCCCTGCTGGGCGAGCGCGACATCGTCAAGGCCGAGCGCGGCTTCCGCGACTCCGACGTGCGCCTGCGCCTGGACGCCCTGCGCGGCGAGGGCTTTGAGCGCCAGCACGGCCTGACGCTCGACCGCGGCGCCACCGCCCGCGTGCGTCAGGCGGCCAAGGAATGGCGCCGCCGCATCGGCTTGAAGCCGGGCGAGGAGGACGGCGAGCCGCGCGACGCCGGCATCGTGCTGGCCTTCGCCTATCCCGACCGCATCGCCCGGCGCCGCCCCGGTGGTGAGCCGCGCTACCAGCTGTCGGGCGGGCGTGGCGCCCTGTTTTCCGACCCCGAACCGTTGTCGGCCGAGGAATGGCTGGTGGCGGCCGAACTGGACGGCGACCGCCGCGAGGCCCGCATCTTCCTGGCGGCACCGCTGACCAAGGCCGACATCGAGGAGCACTTCGCCGCCGCCATCCGCACCGAAGCGGCGGTGGCCTGGGACCGCCGCGAGGAAGTGGTGCAGGCCCGCCGCCAACGCCGCCTGTTCGGCCTGGTGCTGGACGAGCAGAGGCTGGACAAGGCCTCGCCCGACCAACTGGCCGCCGCCATGGCCGAAGGCGTCCGCGCCATGGGACTGGCCAGCCTGCCCTGGACCGACGAGCTGATGAAGTTGCGCCAGCGCGTGGCCTTCCTGCGCGCCGCCGAGCCCGATTCCGGCTGGCCCGACATGTCCGATCAGGCGTTGGTGGACGGGTTGGAGGATTGGCTGGCGCCCTATCTGCCCGGCATCACCCGCCGCGCCCACTTGGCCCGCCTGGATTTGCCCCAGGTTTTGCGCGGCATGCTGGAATGGGAGCAGGCGCGCCGGCTGGACGAGGCGGCCCCCACCCATGTCACCGTGCCGTCGGGCAGCCGCATTCCCATCGATTATTCCGGCGAGACCCCGGTGCTGGCCGTGCGCCTGCAGGAAATGTTCGCCTGCGCCGACACCCCGCGCATTCTTGGAGGCAAGGTACCCCTGCTGCTGCACCTGCTGTCCCCTGCCCGCCGGCCGGTCCAGGTCACCCGCGACCTCGCCAGCTTCTGGGGCAACGCCTATCACGCGGTCAAGGCGGACCTGAAGGGTCAGTATCCCAAACATTGGTGGCCCGATGACCCCATGCAGGCGGAACCGACGGCGCGGGCTAAACCTCGGCGATAATAGTTGTCATTTCAAATAGACCCATTATCGACTTAGGATTTCCTACCTTCGCCGAGCCCCTCCTCTTTGCCCTTGCGCCAAATCATGGGGCATTCACCCCTCCCTATACTTCCGGGCAGTTCTAAACTTGCCACTTTCCTGCCTGTGGGTAGGCAAAAACCCACACTTTGCGTTTGCGCTTCCGCGGAACCTGCGTATGATGACGCTCACCCGGGTAGGGATGGTAGGGGACCCGGGCTATCAGGAAGGAAGCCATGGGCATCCAGCAAAGCAAGCCGATCGACATTGTTATCGCTGAAAAAAATCCCTTGCTGCAAAGCAGCCTGGTGAAACTGTTCGCGGGGGACGAGCGCTTTTGCCTGGCGGCGGTTACCGCCGATGGCGAGAAGTTCCTGGAAGCTGCCGAGCGCATGCGTTTCGACGTGGGCATCATCGGCTGGGAGATGCCGGGCCTGGACGGCCGTGGCGTGCTCCAGGCGTTGCGCAACCGCACCGACGGCCCGCGCATCATCGTCTATACCGGCAGCCCCAACCCGGACGTGCCGCGCCAGGCCATGACCCTGGGCGCCGCCGGCTTCTGCTCCAAGCGCGAAGCGCCGGAACAGCTGTTGGACACCATTCAGGCGGTGGCCGCCGGACGCATGGTGTTCCCGTTCATCGACGTCTCCAGCCTGGCGGCCGACCCGCTGGCCGGCCTGACCCCGCGCGAGCGCGAATTGCTGGCGGCCCTGGCCGGCGGCCTCACCAATCAGCAGATGGCCGGACAGTTGGACATTTCGCTGAACACGGTGAAGTTCCACCTCAAGAACCTGTACGACAAGCTGGGTGTGGGTAACCGCGCCCAGGCGGTGGCCTTCTATCTGAAGGGGCGCGAGTCCCGGTAGGCCCGAGCGGCGATTGAGCCTAGCTCGCGCCGGAGGTGCGACAGCCAAAGGCATGAAACAAAACAGTTCCGGCTAGCCGGAACTGTTTTGGCCTAGGGCCATCGTCCACCTGACATGGGGCCGCGCCGGCTCCCATGTCAGCAACCGGCAATTCCGGTTGAGACGGCCCCATGGATCATGACGTCCTTTCCCACGATATGAACGCCCACACCCTGTTGGTGCTGTCGCGCCAGCAGGTGAAGGAAGTGCTGGACTGGCTGCGGCCGGACCAACCTTACGATTCCGAAGGCCATCTGCGTGATGATTACGGCTGCGGCGAGGCCGACATCGGCTACATGATCGGCATCATCGAGACGCGCCTGGACCGCGAATTGGGCATTTGGATCAACCTGCGTCGCGCACTGGACATCGCCGCCTGCCTGCAAGGCGATGTCAAGGGCATGACCACCCGCCTGCACCGGGCGCTGGTACGGCATTTCCAGTTGCAGACATAGCCTGTTCAGACAGGGTTCATCCAGCCGGGCGCATCATCGACGCCAGTCCCGAGCAATGGAGAACCCGCCGCCATGGCCAGCCCTGTCCACTACGATCCCGTCGCCAAAACCCTGCACTGGCTCATGGCCGCGCTGATCATCGGCCTGTGGTGCGTTGGCCTGAGCACGGAAGCGCTGCCCAAGGGCGACCTGCGCAGCCAGGTCATCGGCCTGCACAAGGCCTTCGGCGTGGTGGTGCTGGCCCTGGTGGTGATCCGCCTCGCCTGGCGCGCCACCCACCTGGCGCCCGAACTGCCCGGCAGCATGCCGCCGATGGAGCGATTGGGCGCCAAGCTGGGCCACTTGGCCCTCTACGGCCTGATGGTTGCCCTGCCGCTGGACGGCATCCTGATGAGCCAGACCGCCGGCCGCCCGGTCAACGTCTTCGGCCTGACCCTGCCCACCATTCTGGACAAGAACGAGGCCCTGAAAGGCGTGTTCGGTCTGGGCCACGAGGTACTGGCCTGGGTCCTGGCGGTGGTGCTAGTGGTGCATGTGGCGGCGGCGCTGCGCCACCACTGGGTGCTGAAGGACGAGATCATGCGTCGTATGCTCCCCACCCGTTCATAGACCATTAGGGATTCAATTTGACTCTCCCCCTCCCTGTCGGGCAGTTTTCGCCCGCCTGCCTCGTGGTGGTGAGTGCGGGTCTCGACGGGAGGATTGGTGGTCATGGCCGAAGCCCTTGCGGCTTTCGAGGCAGAGCCCCGCATTGACGGGGCTACCCCGGATTCGGGGACGATGATTCCCTCCCTCCTCCTTTACCAACGCGCCGGTTGCGCCTATCCCTTCAGGGGATGGGCCCGCACCGGCGCTTTTGCCGTTTCCTTCATCCATAGTTCAAGGACCAGATGATGACCGCTCCCGCCAAGGCGATCGCAACCCATGCCGAGATGGCCAACGCCGTCCGCTTCCTTGCGGCGGACGCCATCGAAAAGGCCAAGTCCGGACATCCGGGCATGCCCATGGGCATGGCCGACGTGGCGACGGTGCTGTTCACCCGCTTCCTGAAGTTCGACGCCAGGGCGCCCAAGTGGGTCGACCGCGACCGCTTCATCCTGTCGGCCGGCCATGGCTCCATGCTGCTTTATGCGCTGGGCTACCTCACCGGCTATGCCGACCTGGACCTGGACCAGATCAAGAATTTCCGCCAGCTCGGCTACCGCACCGCCGGCCACCCCGAATACGGCCACGTGTCCATCGCCGACACCACCACCGGCCCGCTGGGCCAGGGCATCGCCAACTCGGTGGGCTTCGCCCTGGCCGAGGCCATGCAGGCCGCCCGCTACGGCAAGGGCGTGGTTGACCACTACACCTACGTCATCGCCGGCGACGGCTGCCTGATGGAAGGCATCAGCCAGGAAGCCATCACCCTGGCGGGCCACCTGAAGCTCAACAAGCTGATCGTCCTGTGGGACGACAATCACATCTGCATCGACGGCGACACCGCGCTGTCCACCTCGGACGACCAGAAGGCCCGCTTCGCCGCTGCCGGCTGGAACACCCTGGCCTGCGACGGCCACGATTCCGAGGCCGTTGCCGCCACCATCGAGGCCGCCCGCAAGTCCGACCGCCCGACCCTGATCGCCTGCCGCACCGTCATCGGCAAGGGCGCCCCCACCAAGGCCGGCTCCGAAAAGGTCCACGGCGCCCCGCTGGGCGCCGACGAGATCAAGGCCGCCCGCGAAGCCGCCAACTGGCCCTATGAGCCGTTCGCGATTCCCGACCACGTGCTGGCCGCCTGGCGCTCCGCCGGCACCCGTGGCGGCGTCGAGCGCACTGCCTGGGAAGGCCGTTTCGGCAAGCTGGAGCTGGCCAAGAAGGCCGAGTTCGAGCGCACCCAGGACGGCACCCTGCCCGCCGGCTGGCAGTCGGCCATCTCGGCCTTCAAGCAGAAGGTGTCGGCCGAGCAGCCGAAGGTTGCCACCCGCAAGGCCAGCCAGGACGTGCTCGAGGTCGTCACCGCCGCCATCCCCGAGATGATCGGCGGCAGCGCCGACCTGACCCATTCCAACCTGACCAACACCAAGGCGTGCGCCCCGTCGGTGCAGCCCGGCGAGTACGCCGGCCGCTACATCCACTACGGCATCCGCGAGCACGGCATGGCCGCGGCCATGAACGGCCTGGCGCTGCACGGCGGCTTCATCCCCTATGGCGGCACCTTCCTGATTTTCGCCAACTACCTGTGGCCGGCGCTGCGCATGAGCGCCATGATGGAGCAGCGCGTGCTCTACGTGCTGACCCACGATTCCATCGGCCTGGGCGAGGACGGCCCCACCCACCAGCCGATCGAGACCCTGGCGGCGCTCCGCGCCACCCCCAACGTGCTGGTGTTCCGCCCGGCCGACGCGGTCGAGACCGCCGAGGCCTATGAGGCCGCCCTGCTGAACGCCAAGGGCCCGTCGGTGTTCGCCCTGTCGCGCCAGAACCTGCCCACCCTGCGCACCGCTCACACCGACGAGAACCTGACCGCCAAGGGCGGCTACGTCCTTGTCGAGGCCGAGGGCAAGCGCCAAGTGACCCTGATCGCCACTGGCTCTGAAGTTTCACTGGCGCTTGAGGCCCGCAAGCTGTTGGCTGAGAAGGGCGTGCAGGTGGCGGTTGTGTCGCTGCCCTGCTGGGAACTGTTCGACCGCCAGTCGAAGGAGTATCGTAGCGCCGTCCTGGGTGAGGGCACCGTCCGCGTCGCCGTCGAGGCGCTGGGCACCTTCGGCTGGGAGCGTTACGTCGGGCTGGACGGCGCGGTGGTCGGCATGGCCGGCTTCGGCGCCTCGGCCCCGGCCGACAAGCTGTACCAGCATTTCGGCATCACCGCCCAGGCGGTGGCCGACGCGGCGCTGGCTCGTCTGTGAGCAGGCGCCTGTAAAACAAAGACTTAGGGAGAAAAGGTATGCCTCTCGTTTCCTTGCGGCAGCTTCTGGATCACGCGGCTGAAAATGGCTACGGCATCCCCGCCTTCAACGTGAACAACCTGGAACAGGTCAAGGCGATCATGGAGGCCGCGGCGGCCACCGACAGCCCGGTGATCCTGCAGGCCTCGGCCGGCGCCCGCAAGTATGCCGGCGAGCCCTTCCTGCGCCACCTGATCCTGGGCGCGCTCGAGGCGTTCCCCAACATTCCGCTGTGCATGCATCAGGACCACGGCACCAGCCCGGCGGTGTGCGCCCGCGCCATCCAGTCCGGCTTCTCGTCGGTGATGATGGACGGCTCCCTGCGTGACGACGGCAAGACCCCGTCCGACTGGACCTACAACGTCGAGACCACCGCCCACGTGGTGAAGATGGCCCATGCCTGCGGCGTCTCGGTCGAGGGCGAGCTGGGCTGCCTGGGCTCGCTGGAAACCGGCATGGCCGGCGAGGAAGACGGCGTCGGCGCCGAGGGCAAGCTGGACCATTCCGCGCTGCTGACCGACCCGAACGAGGCCGCCGAGTTCGTCAAGCTGACCCAGGTGGACGCCCTGGCCATCGCCATCGGCACCAGCCACGGCGCCTACAAGTTCACCCGTCCGCCGACCGGTGACGTGCTGGCCATTTCCCGCGTCAAGGAAATCCACGCCCGCATCCCCAACACCCACCTGGTGATGCACGGCTCGTCCTCGGTGCCGCAGGACCTGCTGGCCATCGTCAACGAGTATGGCGGCGCCCTGGGCCAGACCTACGGCGTGCCGGTCGAGGAGATCGTCGAGGCGATCAAGCACGGCGTGCGCAAGATCAACATCGACACCGACCTGCGTCTGGCGGTGACCGGTGCGATCCGCAAGTTCTTCCACGACGAGCCGAAGAAGTTCGACCCGCGCGACTACAACAAGGTCGCCATCAAGGCCATGGTGGACGTGTGCAAGAAGCGCTACGACGCCTTCGGCACCGCCGGCCAGGCCTCCAAGATCAAGGTCATCGGCCTGGAAGAGATGGGCAACCGCTACGCCAAGGGCGAGCTGGCCGCCAAGGTGGTGTAAGGCTTTCAGCTTTCCCTCTCCCGTTCCACGGGAGAGGGTGGCGCGAAGCGCCGGGTGAGGGAGCCGGAGACGAGGTGCTCCCTGGCTCCCTCACCCTCCCGCTAAGCGGGCCCCTCCCTCTCCCGCCTGCGGGAGAGGGTTATTGTTTCCGGAGAACACAAGAGCCATGACCGTCAAGATCGCCCCCTCCATCCTCTCCGCCGATTTCGCCCGCCTGGGCGAAGAGGTCCAGGCCATCGACCAGGCCGGATGCGACTGGGTGCACATCGACGTCATGGACGGGCATTTCGTCCCCAACCTGACCTTCGGCCCGCCCATCATCAAGGCGATCCGGCCGTGGACCAAGAAGACCTTCGACGTCCACCTGATGATCAATCCTGCCCAGCCTTACCTGGACGACTACGCCAAGGCCGGCGCCGACATCATCACCGTGCATGCCGAAGCGGATTCCCACATCGACCGTTCGCTGCAGTACATCCGAAGCCTCGGCAAGAAGGCCGGCCTGTCACTGAACCCGGCCACGCCGGAGACCGTGATCGAGTACGTGCTGGACAAGCTGGACCTGATCCTGGTGATGAGCGTCAATCCCGGCTTCGGCGGCCAGAGCTTCATCGACAGCCAGTTGGACAAGATCGCCCGCATCCGCCGCATGATCGGCGACCGCCCCATCGAGCTGGAGGTGGATGGCGGCGTCACCGCCGACAACGCCCACAAGGTGATTGCCGCCGGCGCCACCGCCCTGGTGGCCGGTTCGGCGGTGTTCAAGACCAAGGAATACGCGGCCAACATCCGCGCCATTCGCGAGTCCAAAATCTGACCCTTTTGTGACGATTGTGACAGTGCGCCGGCCGCCGGAAAACGGCCGGAATGCACAGCCGTTCCCGCTCGCGAAAGATGGCAATAGTGAGGAAATCTGCCATTCTCGCCGCCGGAAGGCCCGGAGGGATTGTTACACGGATTGTCATAAAACTTTAACCCGTGAGTCGCGGGGCTGTAACAGAGGATGGCTAGAGTGTCGACCGGAGATCGTGTGGATTTCCATGACTTTGTCGATTGCTCGGAGACCCCCCATGAAGAAGACCCTGGCCGTCGCGGCCGTCGCCCTTGCCACCGCTGCCTTCTCTGGCGCGGCCCAGGCGCGCGACCAGATTCGCATCGTCGGTTCCTCTACCGTCTATCCCTTCGCGACCGCGGTGGCCGAGCAGTTCGGCAAGACCGGCAAGTTCAAGACCCCGGTGGTCGAGAGCACCGGTTCGGGCGGCGGCCTGAAGCTGTTCTGCGGCGGCGTCGGCGTGGAATACCCCGATATCACCAACGCGTCCCGCCGCATCGAGCCGTCGGAAGTGGAACTCTGCGGCAAGAACGGCGTCAAGGACATCGCCGAAGTGGTGATCGGCTATGACGGCATCACCATCGCCAATTCGGTCAAGGGCCCGAGCTTCCAGGTCACCCGCGCCCAGCTGTACCGCGCCATCGCCAAGGAAGTGCCGGTCGGCGGCAAGCTGGTGGCCAACCCCTACAAGAAGTGGAGCGACATCGACCCGTCGCTGCCGGGCGAGGCGATCCTGGTCTACGGTCCGGGCCCGAACCATGGCACCCGCGACGCCACCGTCGAGCTGATCATGGAGCCGTCGTGCAAGGGCCTGCCCGAGGTCAAGGCGCTGGACAAGGACGCCCAGAAGAAAGCCTGCCAGGCGGTGCGTGAAGACGGCGCCTGGGTCGACGTGTCGGAAGACTACGCCATGACCATGCAGAAGCTGCTGTCCAACCCGGCCGCCGTGGGCATCATCACCTACAGCTACCTCGACCAGAACAGCGACAAGATCAAGGGCGCGGTGGTGGACGGCGTGCAGCCGACCTTCGACAACATCGCCTCCAGCAAGTATCCGGTGTCCCGCCCGCTGTTCTTCTACGTGAAGAAGGCGCATGTGGGTCAGATCCCCGGCATCAAGGAATACATCTCCGAGTTCACCTCGGAGAAGGCCTGGGGCAAGACCGGCTATCTGGCCGACAAGGGCCTGATCCCGATGCCCGACGACCAGCGTAAGGAATGGGCCAAGAAGGCCGCCAACCTGGACGACCTGAAGATGTAATTCAAGAAGCGGCCGCCCCGCCCTGGGGCGGCCGTCTTTTTTTCTTAATTCAATTAATTTTATTCATTTGCGTTACTTCCGGGCACCCATTACCGGTGCCGTATCCACCCGGGAAACGGACCAACCATGCAACTGGTTACCCTGACGGTCGTCCTGCTGCTGCTGACGTCCATCGGTTACCGCCTCGGTCGCGGCAAGGCTCTTGCCGCCGTCGGCGGAAACCCGCGCGCGCTGCACTCGCTGCCGCGCTATCACGGCTATTACGTGGCTCTGTGGTGCGGTCTGCCCGCCCTGCTGCTGATCACCGCCTGGATCATGCTTGAGCCGGCGGTCATCCACCAGATGGTGGTCGCCACCCTGCCGGCGGAAATGCACGAGCAGGGCGCCGACCGCGTCGAGTTGCTGTACAACGAGGTGCGCAACGTCGCCCGTTCCGGCATGCAGCCCACCTCGCCCGCCATCGCCGAGGCTGCCGCCCACTTCAAGAGCCTGGAGGCGACCCTGTTCGCGTCCATGGCCGTGTTGGCGTTGACCCTGGCGGTTGGCGGCCTGACCTGGGCGCGCCGCGCCATCAACGCAGACTTGCGCGCCCGCAACCGGGTCGAGAAGACGGTCAACGTGGCCCTGGTGGCCAGTTCGACGCTGGCGGTGTTCACCACCGTGGGCATCGTGCTGTCGCTGCTGTTCGAATCGCTGCACTTCTTCCGCGTCGTGCCGCTGCACGAGTTCCTGTTCGGCCTGAGCTGGAGCCCGCAGATGGCCATGCGCGCCGGCCAGACTGGCGGCTCGGGTGCCTTCGGCGCGGTGCCGCTGTTCGCCGGAACCGCGCTGATCTCGGCGATCGCCATGCTGGTGGCGGTGCCGCTGGGGCTGCTCTCGGCCATCTACATGGCGGAATATGCCGCTCCCCGCTTCCGCGCCGTGGTCAAGCCGCTGCTCGAGGTGCTGGCCGGCATCCCCACAGTGGTGTTCGGCTTCTTCGCCGTGCTGGTGATGGCGCCGGTGGTCAAGGACATGGGCCGCTTCATGGGCCTGAACATCGCCTCGGAGAGCGCCCTCGTGGCCGGTCTGGTCATGGGTATCATGATCATCCCGTTCGTGTCGTCGCTGTCCGACGACATCATCACGGCGGTGCCCAATTCCTTGCGCGAAGGCTCGTACGGCCTGGGCGCCACCCGGTCGGAAACCATCGTCAAGGTGGTGCTGCCCGCCGCCCTGCCCGGCATCGTCGGCGGCGTCCTGCTGGCCGTCAGCCGCGCCATCGGCGAAACCATGATCGTCGTGATGGCCGCCGGCCTGTCGGCCAACCTGACCGCCAACCCGTTCGAGGCGGTAACCACCGTCACCGTGCAGATCGTCACCCTGCTGGTGGGCGATAGCGAGTTCGATAACCCCAAGACCCTGTCGGCCTTCGCCTTGGGCTTGGTGCTGTTCTTCGTGACCCTCGCGCTCAACATCATCGCCCTTCACGTGGTCCGCAAGTATAGGGAGCAATATGACTGAGATGGCCGAACAGACTTCCGCTCCCACCGTCGACATGGTGACGAGCCGTCTCAAGCGTCGTTACGCCGCCGAGCGCCGGTTCCGGGCCATGGGCCTGGCCGCCATCGTGGTGGCTCTCGGCTTCCTGGCGCTGCTGCTGAGCTCGATCCTGTTCCGCGGCGCGACTGCCTTCGTGCAGACCCGCATCCAGGTCGAGGTCACCTTCGACGCCTCGACCCTGGGCATCCAGCCCGGTGCCGACCGAGACACGCTGGCGGCGGCCGACTACCCCGGCTTGGCCAAGGCGTCCATCTGGGCCCGCTTCCCCGAGGTGACCAACCGCGGCCAGCAGAAGCAGCTGTCCAGCCTGCTGTCGCCGTCGGCGGGTGATTCCCTGCGTGAGATGGTGATGGCCGACCCGTCGATCATCGGCACCACCCGCAAGGTGTGGCTGCCCGCCGCCGACGTGGTGGATATGACCGAGAAGGGCTTCCTGCCCGCCAATCCCGACGCCGAGGGCGCCCGCATCACCGAGGGCCAGATTGGCTGGATGGACGCGCTGAAGGCCACGGGCGACCTGACGAAGAAGTTCAATACCCGCTTCTTCATCGCCGGCGATTCGCGCGATCCCACCCAGGCCGGTGTGTGGGGTGCCGTGGTGGGCTCGTTCTACTCCATCCTGGTCACGCTGCTGCTGTCCTTCCCGCTGGGCGTGGCCACCGCGGTGTACCTGGAGGAATTCGCCCCCAAGAACCGCTGGACCGACCTGATCGAGGTCAACATCAACAACCTGGCGGCGGTACCTTCCATCGTCTTCGGCCTCTTGGGCCTGGCTGTGTTCCTCAACGTCTTCGGCCTGCCCCGCTCGGCTCCCGCCGTGGGCGGTCTGGTGCT
>Ga0306923_10000917_pt1 | contig 24842 bp, 20 predicted proteins | sample sta12Can44000108_FD_203841 | JGI IMG/M metagenome (GOLD analysis project Ga0306923, IMG submission 203841) | Lab enrichment of tropical soil microbial communities from Luquillo Experimental Forest, Puerto Rico - statanox.12C.anox.44.000.108 (v2)... | ecosystem: Environmental > Terrestrial >... | reverse complement strand
GCAGGGAATATTCCCTCTCCCATTCCTCGCGGCTCAATTGGGCCAGCGCCTCTCAGGTTGAGCTCGTCGGGAATCTCCCGCTTACTCCAGATCGATGGCCTGGTAGCGACCGTACTCGTTGAGCTGGGTGCCCCATACCTTGTGTGAGCCCTGATGCTCGGTTGGACCGAAGCTGATGGGCGTTCCCAGCCCCATGTCGAAACCACGCACTGTTTCTAGCGCTTCCACCAGCTTCTCGGTATCGAGCTGCCGACCAGCGCGTTTTAACCCCTCCAACAGCAGACTGCCCGCCACATAGCCTTCCAGCGAGACGTAATCCGGCAGCACTCCGGGAAAGTACTTGGCAAGTGCCGTTTTGTACTTGAGAACCGTGGACGCGTAGCTGTCGACCGCCGGTACCACCTGCGTCACAATGACTCCATTCGCATAGCGCGGTCCCAGCAGCATTAGTTCGTCGGCAAGCGCGGTGCTGCCCACGAAAGAGACGTTGGTGTAGATCATCGAGGGATAGACATCACGCGTCTTCTCGATGAACTTCGCGCAAGACCGATAGGCGCCCACCATGACAACAGCCTTTATAGGGATCTTGTGGGCACGGAGGCGCGCGACCGCATCGTCCACATCTAGAGTGTTGCGCTGGTAGTCGAGCCGTAAGATCGTGCCTTCGTTGCCTCCACGGAGCGCACGCATGGCCTTGGCCACGCCGGCGAAGCCTGAGTCTCCGTACGCATCCTGTTGGGCGAACACGGCGATCTGTTCTGGCCGCACACCCCGCATCTTCACAAGGTAGCGCACCACAGCATCCGTCTCCTCGGCGTAGCTGGCCCGATAATTGAAGACGTAGCGGTCGGGCGGATCGCGCCTGAGCAGTCCGGCACCCGTGAACGCCCCGAAAAACAACGTCCTTCGCTCGAGAGCATATGGCAACCCAACTACCGCCGTGGGGGTGCCAACGTTACCGACGAAGCCGAAGACCTGCTCTTTCTCGTAAAGCTCCTTCATGGTTTCTGCGGTCCGCGTCGGCTCGTAGCCATCGTCGGCTGCGACTAGCTTTAGCTGCCGGCCATGGATACCGCCGGCGTCGTTGATCAGATTGAACGCGGTTTGGATGCCGAGCTTCATCTGGATCCCAAGCTCTTTGGCCGAGCCGGTGAACGCTGCCGAGATTCCAAGCCGAATCTCGTTATCGGTCACCCCGCGGATGGTCGGGGCGCGCTCGCTTGCACCGCGAACGGGTGCGACTCGTGCCAAATCCTCGCTGTTGGGTCGCTCTGTCGACGCAACGGCCGGCTGAGCGGTTGCAAGGCCCGGCTGTTCCCGGGTTATTTTCGTGTCCCCCGCAGGCTTCGATGCAACCGTCGTCTTGTCTGCACTAAGGCCCAGCATCTTATTCAGTTCGGACGGAAGCTTGCCTGTGGCGAACAGCGCGATTGCCGCTCCTACGGACGCGGCGATGATGAGGCTAACCACGACGGCGAGCCTCCCGAGAGCCCGTGGAGTCCTCGGCGGGTCTCTTAGGAACTTAGGATCTAGCGAACGAGGCATGCGGGGCTCCTCGTCACCTCCAGGGAGTTCGCTCTCAGCGCGCGGGTTCCAAGTCCGGCGAGTAAGCCGTGCTTCTCTCGAGAAGGTCGTATCGAAAGGCCGATGTGAGCGGGCCTCATCGCTGGCCGGAGCCTTCTCTGGAACAGACTGCTCACTCTGCTGGGGAGTAGTGTTTTCGCGACTTCCTTCGCGGTTGGAATCGCGAACCCATTTCGGGGCGTATGCTGAAGGGTCGTCACGCTTCCCATTCCCGTCGACAGGGCTACTCATGGACGCCTCCCATCACTCATCGACTACACTATCCGTCAGCTAGGCCGGTTCGTTTGCGCGTTCGTGATATTGCTCATGCACGCCAGCCTCGGAACCGCGGGATTTTTGTGGACAGGGCTAAGCGACGGGGCCTCGCGTGGACTGGGGAACAGGCCACCCAGCCTATACGTCTGGCCCGACTGCTGCGCGCGCGCCGCGAGCGGCCATGCCACAGCCGCGCCACCGAGTAGCGTGATGAACTCGCGGCGCCTCACTCGATCACCTCGTCGGCAAGCGCGAGAAGCTTGTCTGGAATTTGGACGCCAAGCGCCTTAGCGGTCTTTAAATCGATGACGAATTCGAACTTCGTCGGCTGCATCACCGGCAGATCGGCCGGCTTCGCGCCCTTCAGAAGTCGCCCGGCGTAAATCCCCGACTGACGATAGGCATCCTTGATGCTGGCACCGTAACTGGCAAGCCCACCGGAAGCGACGTATTCGCGTAGAGGATAGATCGCTGGAACGCGCTGATAATTGGCGAGAGTGACTATCTGATCACGTCGGCTGGTGAACAGCGGATTGGAGACGACGAGGAGCGCCTCGTCGCGCGCTTGCTCCAGGGATCGAAACGCCGTGTCGATATCCCGCTCGCTGTTGGCATGGAGAACATGGACGGATTGCCCGATGGCGCGGGCCGCCTCCTGCATCTCCTTGGCATCGGGGTTCAAGCTCTTGGGATTCACCAGCATCGCGATCTTATTGGCCTTCGGCACCAATTCGCGCAGAAGCTCCAGCCGTTTCGGACCCAGGGTGATGGTGAAAAACGTCACGCCAGTCATATTGCCGTCGGGGCGGCCGAGATTGCTAACCAAACGATAACCGATCGGATCGCCGCCAATGGTGAAAACGATCGGGACGGTTGTCGTCGCGGCTTTGGCAGCGGCAGCCGAAACGTCACCCCCAGCGGCGACCAGGATCGCAGGCCGGCGCGCCACGAGTTCGGCCGCGAGCGCTGGCAGGCGATTGAATTGACCTTCGGCCCAACGGTGATCGATCGTCACGTTCTGACCATCGAAATAGCCGACTTCAGCGAGACCATTCCGAAACGCTGCGATCATGGCTGCATACGGTTCCGGTGACGCACTGTGGAGATATCCAATCACCGGCATCGCCTGCTGCGCACGCGCCGCCAGCGGCCACGCGACCGCCGCGCCGCCGAGCAGCGTGATGAATTGGCGTCGTCTTAGGTCGGGCATGGGCTCCTCCCCGGAACCCGCTATGCCAGCTTAGCGCAGGCTCAGGATGTCCCGGAAGCGGGCCGCAGGTCCTTGGGATAGACCTGAATCGTTCTGAATCGAGCCGTCGGGCCAGACGCCGTCGGGCACACCGCCGTTCGCCCAACGGAATAAGTGACGTTTGCGCGCCATGAGCCCTACGGTTTTGGTTCCGCTTAGTCCACAAAACCCGACATCTGCGCGTTTATGAGTGCACGCCCTAATCGTTCATCGGCGACGCCATCCGCCGCTCTGAGCTTGTCCAACAGGCGATTGTACGTCGCCCAGCGCATCCGCGGCGGCTTGTCGGGGTACTCGTCATCGGCCGGGTCGCCGCCAAGCCTCAGGCGCAGCTTGCGAGCGCGCCGGAGGGCTCTGTCAAACTTAGTCTCTCGTTGAGAGGCGTAGGCCAGCTCATAAGCGCGCCGCGCTTATGGCTCTGGCGAAGCGGCTGCGTCGGCGGAATCTAGGAATTACTCATCTGCGACTGCCAATGAGCGTGGGCTGGCCTTTGATGCGAGCCGAGCTCCGCGAGCGCATGGATTTTCGTTAACCGCGAACCTAGCCGAGGCCGAGCGCGCGGTCGCGATCTAAGCTGGCGCGGGGGAGGCGGTCGTTGCTTCCCGGCTGCTTCCCGCCGACATTTTGGGAAGCATCCCCACTCGGGAAATCCCGCTCTATCGGCACAACTTGCACTTCCGGCCCCGCTTTTACGTCTCCGGTTATCACATGGCGGTGGTGGCCGGCGTCATGTTCTTTACGCTGCGTGCGCTGTTTGCGCTCATGCCGGCGTTCAGCAGCCGCCATCCGATCAAGAAATGGTCGGCGCTCGCCGCGCTGGGCGCGGCCGCGTTCTACCTTGTGCTGTCGGGCGCGGAGGTTGCGACCCAGCGCTCGTTCATCATGATAGCCATTGTGCTTATAGGAGTGATGGTCGATCGCCCGACGCTCACCTTCCGCACGCTGACAGTCGCGGCGCTCGCCGTGCTGTTGCTCGCACCGGAAGCCGTCGTCCACCCGAGCTTCCAGATGTCGTTCGCAGCAACTCTGGCCCTCGTCGCCGGGTACCAGCAGGGGCTGCCCTGGATGAGCAAGGGCGGCGAGACGCCGCTGGCCGCCAAGATCGCGCTCTGGGGCGGGCGCGAAGTCGCCGGCCTGCTCATCGTATCGTTGCTCGCAGGCACCGCGACCATCTCTTACATCGCCTATCACTTCCATCGCATCTCGCCGTACGGCGTGGTCGCGAACCTGATTGCGATGCCCGTCGTGTCCGTCTGGATCATGCCGGTCGGAATTCTCGGCCTGATCACTATGCCGCTCGGTCTCGACAGTTTGTGCTGGAGGCTAATGGGCGATGGCATCGACTGGATGATTTTTGTCGCGCTGTGGGTCACGAGTTTTCCCGGAGCGCTGGGGCGCGTTGCGGCATTTGGCGCGGGCCCGCTGCTGCTAAGCACGGCCGGACTGGTTGTGCTCTGTCTATTCAAGACGCCGCTGCGGTTCATCGGCGCGCTGCTGGTCGGGGTCGCCATCATTCTGATCATTCGATCCCCCCAGCCGGATGTGCTGATTGCCGCGGACGGCAGCGCCGTTGCAGTCCGCGGCGAAAATGGTCGGCTTTCCATGATCAAGTCCGGCAACGACGACTTTGCGTTCCGCGAATGGCTTGCCGCCGACGCCGATGCGCGCACGCCGAAGGACGATACGCTGGGGGAGGGGATCAGGTGCGACGCGGCAGGTTGCATCGGCAAGCTGCGCGACGGCTCGCTTGTCGCCATCGCCAAGACAATCGAAGCATTCGAGGAGGATTGCCAGCGCGCGGTGCTGGTGGTGAGCGCGCGCGCCGCGCCGCCCGGATGTGCGGCCTTCGTGATCGACCGCGACGTCGGGCGACGCTTTGGGGCGATGGCGTTGCGCCGCCGCGGCGCAGAGTTTGAGATCACGGTCACGCGCTCACGGGGTTACGACCGTCCATGGGCCCGCGCCGCAGCGCCGCAGAGTAATGTCCTTGAGCCGAGCCTCACGCCGGCGGCGCGCCCACGCGATGCTACGCCGCGCACGGACGATCTGGAGCCGGGCGATTGAGATGTTCCCGTCCCGAGCCGAAAGCCCCCCGGTGACGCGGATCAATACCGGCGGAACAATCCGACCATCTTGCCCTGGATGCGCACGCGGTTGGGCGGAAGGATTCGGACCTCGTAAGCGGCGTTCGCCGGCTCGAGCGCAATCGAGGCGCCACGGCGGCGGAAGCGTTTGAGCGTGGCCTCTTCCTCGTCGATCAGCGCCACCACGATATCGCCGGTATCGGCGCCCTCGGTCTTCTTGAGGAGCGCGATATCGCCATCGAGGATGCCCGCCTCGATCATGCTGTCGCCCTTGACTTCGAGGGCAAAATGCTCGCCGCTCGAGAGCATATCGGGTGGCATGTTGATAACGTGGCTCTTGGTCTGGATCGCCTCGATCGGCGTGCCGGCAGCGATGCGTCCCATCACCGGAACCGCGACGGGGCGCCCGCTGTCGTCCTCCGACGCAGTCCGCACCCGGCCGAGATTGCCTTCGATTACGCTTGGCGTGAACCCGCGAGCGCGACCCGTGCCCATGCCGTGCGCAACCGACTCGGGCAACTTGATCACCTCGATCGCACGGGCGCGATTGGGAAGTCGGCGGATGAAGCCGCGCTCCTCGAGCGCCGTGATGAGCCGATGGATGCCGGATTTCGAACGCAGGTCGAGCGCATCTTTCATCTCGTCGAAGGACGGCGGTACGCCGGTCTCCTTCAGGCGCTCGTGGATGAAGCGCAGCAGTTCGAACTGTTTTCGGGTCAACATATCTGCATTCCCCCATTGCCCGCGGTCCCAAAGGACTCGCCGAAACAAATCATGAACAGACAGTATATGTTCGATATGTGTTCCGCAACCATTTAATTTGAAGTGAATAGGCGGTGCGACTGTGCGGGAACTTTCCGCCCCGTGGAACCAACGCGATGGGCCTGCGGCCTAGTTCGATCGCGCGCCCGCTACTCGGCCCTTGAACTAGTCTGCAGAGGGCGTTCACGCCGGCCTGCGTTTTCGCGCCAGCATCGCTCTGGTGTGGGCAAAGCGGAACGCCTGGCGCAGCAACGGAACGATCTTCAATGGAATGGCAAGATGCCTTGACCTGCCCGGACTGTGGCGGATGTAGGCATCCTCGACATATTCGAAGTCACCGAAGATCCGCCGCAGCAGCGCGGCGATTTGCCGTCCGGACAAGTAATTCACGCCGTGCGTCGTGAACAGCCGATTGAGCTCGACGACCTCATCGGCCGTGCACGCCTCCTGATTTAACCCGCGGATGCCGAGGACCGCACAAAGCTTGAGATAAGGACGCCATGTAAAGACGCCGCCGAAGGGAATGTTGATATGTGCTTCGATCGGACGCCATTTCGACGGAAAGACATTGAGAAACACGCCACCAGGCTTCAATACCCGATGGATTTCGCTATAGGCCAATTCTTGATCTGTGACGTGCTCGAACACCGAGGTCGCGAAGATGAAATCGAAAGTATCGTCCGGCCAAGGAACCTTGCTCATCGTCGGATAGCCACCGGCATTCCCGGGCAGAGGATCGAAGCGGAAATGCTTCCCGTCCGCCGGCGCGCGCAGCGCGACATAGTTTTGGATATCGTAGCCGAACGCATTGCCAAATCCGGCTTCGAGGTACTCGTATGTGTGCCGGCCCGACCCGCACCCGTAATCAAGAATCACGCTCTCAGGCGCGAGCCGAACGCCCCTGGATTTCAGGATCGCGTCATAGAAGGCGACTACCTGCTGCGCGGATTCGTCTTCGATCATCGGCTTTCCGCGCCTCTCGCAATTGGCGCTAGGGCGCCAGCCGGACGATGGCGCAACGCTCGCCCGCTTTGGCCGCTGGGGAAAAGGGCTCGCGCACGAGAAGGCAATCGGCCCGGGCGAGCGGCATCAGCATGGAACTGTCTTGGACCGGCGCCGGCGTCGCGACCAGAATGCCATCCGGGGCGGTCGTCAGCACGGCGCGCAAGTAATCGGCGCGCTCGTCGTTTGCCGGCAGATCGCAACCTAACCGCGCCGCCTCGGGCGCCGTCGCAACATCGCTGCGGCCTGCAAGCCGTCGAATCAGCGGCAGCAGAAACAGCACCGCACATACGTAAGCCGACACCGGATTGCCGGGTAGCCCGAGGACGTGCATAGAGCCGAGCCTGCCGTGCATCATCGGCCGGCCTGGGCGCAGCGCCACCTTCCAGAACGACAGAGCGAGTCCCTCTGCCGCGAGCGCCTCGCGTACCAGATCGTAATCACCGACCGAGGCACCTCCCGAAGTAACCAGGATATCAGCGCCAATATCGCGCGCACGGCGCACCCCGGCGGCGGTCTCGGCGAGGCGATCGGGCACGATGCCGAGATCCACCACGTCGCAGCCCTCGCGGCGAGCGAGCGCCATCGTGGCATAGCCGTTGGAGTAGACGATCTGGCCAAAACCGGGAATGCCGCCGGGCATGACCAATTCGTCTCCGGTTGCCAGCAGCGCGACCTTAGGACAGCGATGCACCGGCACCGTCGGATGGTTCATCGCCGCCGCGAGTGCAAGATCGCGGTCCGTGAGACGATGACCCGTGGCAAGCAGGACCGCGCCACGCTGGAAGTCAAGTCCCTCGACGCGCACATGCTTGCCTTTGCCCGCAGCCGTGCTGACGAGCACGGTGTCGCCGTTGCGTACCGTGTTCTCCTGAATCACGATCGTGTCGGCGCCGGGCGGCAGGACCCCGCCGGTGAAGATGCGCGCGGCTTCACCCATTCCCACCGTGCCGCGAAACGGATGGCCGGCGGCGACTTCGCCGACGAGCTTGAGCTTGACGGGCGTTTTGGCCACGTCCACGGAACGGACCGCGTAGCCATCCATCGCCGAGACGTCGGCCGGCGGCTGGGTGCGCAGTGCCGCGACATCGGCGGCGAGCACGCGTCCGTAGGCCACTGCTAGCGGGATGGATTCGGCGGGTAGCGGCTCGGTATTGGCGAGCACGCGGGCAAGCGCCTCTGCGACCGGCATCAGCGCCACGGCCTACTCCTTCGCTCGATAGGGTCCCGACTTGCCGCCGCGTTTCTCGAGCAGTCGAAGGCCCTCAATGCGCATGCCGCGCTCGAGGGCCTTCACCATATCGTAGATGGTGAGGCACGCGACCGCGACTGCAGTCAGCGCCTCCATCTCCACCCCGGTCGGCCCGATGACTTTGACCCGCGCGCGCACGTTGAGGCCCGGCAGCTTGCGCTCGGGCTCGATGTCGACCGCAATGTTCGAGACGGGAAGGGGATGGCAGAGCGGGATTAACTCATGCGTCCGCTTTGCCGCCATGATACCGGCGATACGGGCGGCGCCCAGCACGTCGCCCTTCTTGGCGTTGCCCGCGAGCACCACGTCGAGCGTCTGTGTCGTCATCACCACGCGCCCCTCGGCAATGGCCTCGCGCTCGGTCGCCGCCTTCGCGGAGACGTCGACCATGCGTGCGTCGCCCCCCCGGCCCAGATGAGTGAGCTTGCGCGGGCGTGCCACCGCTCACTCCGCGGCGCCGACGCGGCGCTCCTTGCGCATGAGCGCGCGCGTCGCGGCCTCGACATCATGCTCTCGCATCAAGCTTTCCCCCACAAGGAAGGTCGAAATGCCCACCCTCGCCAGGGAGTCGAGGTCAGCGGGAGAAAAAATTCCGCTCTCGCCCACGACAATGCGGTCGGCTGGGATCTTCGGCGCCAGGCGCTCACTGGTGGCAAGTGTCGTCGCAAAGGTCTTGAGATCGCGGTTGTTGATGCCGATGAGCGGCGATCGCAGCCGCAGTGCCCGTTCCAGCTCGTGTTCGTCATGGGTCTCGAGCAGGACGTCCATGCCGTATCCCTGCGCTGCCTGCTCGAGATCGCGCGCGACGCTGTCATCGACCGCTGCCATGATGACCAAGATGCAATCGGCGCCCCACGCCCGCGCTTCCGCCACTTGGTAAGGGTCGTACACAAAGTCCTTGCGCAGGACCGGGAGCTTGGTCGCGGCGCGGGCAGCGGCGAGGTGATCCGCCTTGCCTTGAAACGACGGCGCATCGGTGAGGACCGAGAGGCAAGTCGCGCCCCCCCTTTCATAGGCGCGCGCCAAGGCAACCGGATCGAAATCCGCGCGGATCAGGCCTTTCGAGGGACTCGCTTTCTTGATCTCGGCAATCAGGGCGTAGTGCCCGGCAGCATGTTCACGGGTGATGGCAGCGACAAAACCGCGTGGAGGGGAAGCCGACCTGGCATCCGCCTCGACCATAGTCAACGAACGAGCGCGCTTGGCGGCCGCAATCTCTTCGCGCTTGTAGGCTTCGATCTTGGTGAGAATGTCTGCCATCGAGGATCGAGCGAGCCCTTGGTTGGTACGATTCGCGAGCAAAGCGGTCGTGTGACCCTCACGCATTCGAAGCCGCGACCAGCCGTTGCAGCCGACCTGCGGCCTCTCCGGAATCGATCGCAGCCTGCGCTAGCGCACACGCTTGTTTGAGATCTTTGGCACGACCTGCGACGATCAGCGCCGCGGCGGCATTGAGCGCCGCAACGTCGCGCAAAGCACCGCCCTTGCCCTTGAGCACGTCGACGAGCGCCTGCGCGTTCTCCTTCGCGCTGCCACCGCGCAGCGCCTCCGGCTTGACTCGCTGGAATCCGAGCTCCTCGGGGGTGATCTCGAAGGTGCGGACCGCGCCGTTCTCGAGCGCGGCAACATAGGTCGGCCCGGCCGTGGTGATCTCGTCGAGTCCGTCCGAGCCATGCACCACCCACACCGAATCGGAGCCGAGATTTTTCAACACCAGGGCCAGCGGCTCTATCCATTGCCGTGAAAACACGCCGACCATTTGCCGCTTGACCCCGGCAGGATTGGAGAGCGGACCCAACAGATTAAAGATAGTCCGCGTGCCGAGTTCGACGCGCGTGGGGCCGACGTTCTTCATGGCCGGATGGTGCGCAGGAGCGAACATGAAGCCGATGCCGGCTTGCTTGATGCAGTGGCTCACGCCCTCCGGCGTCAACTCGATGTTCACGCCCAGCGCCGCGAGCACGTCGGCAGCGCCCGAGCGCGATGAGAGCGCCCGGTTGCCATGCTTGGCCACGGGCACGCCGGCGCCGGCTACGATCAAGGCGGCGCAGGTCGAGATGTTGAAAGAACCCGAGGCATCGCCGCCGGTGCCGACAACATCGATCGCGTCGGGTGGCGCCATGACGCGCAGCATCTTCTCGCGCATCGCGGTCACCGCGCCGGTAATCTCGTCGACGGTCTCGCCGCGCACGCGTAACGCCATCAACAGGGCGCCCATTTGCGAGGGCGTCGCTTCGCCCGACATCATGGTATCGAAACCGCGGGCAGCCTCCTCGCGGCTCAGCGTCGCGCCGGTCGCAAGCTTGGCAATCAATCCTTTGAACTCGTCGGTCACCTTGACGTCTCACACAACCCGGCGGGTCGCCCGAGCGCCGGCGAGATACCGGCCGCTCGACGCGTTCCAGACACCGGCGATATCGAGAAAGTTCCGCAGAATGAGATGGCCATACTCGGAGGCGATACTCTCGGGATGAAACTGGACGCCGTGCACTGCAAGCGAGCGATGCATGAGCCCCATGATGAGATGGTCGTCGGTCTCTGCGGTCACCGCAAGCTCGTGCGGCAAGCTCGCCCGATCCACCACCAGAGAGTGGTAGCGCGTGGCCTTGAACGGCGCATTGATGCCGCGGAATATGCCCTCGCCCTGGTGCCGGATCTGGGAGAGCTTGCCGTGCACCTGCACCGGGGCGCGCACGACGACGCCGCCAAACGCCTCGCCGATCGCCTGGTGACCCAGACAGACGCCGAGCACGGGGATCGTCGGCGCGGCCTTGGCGATGAGCTCGAGACAGATGCCGGCATCGCGCGGCGTGCGCGGACCAGGCGACAGCACGATCGCCTCCGGCTCCATCGCCATGACCTGATCGGCTGCGACCTTATCGTTGCGATGCACCACGACATCCGCCCCTAGTCCGCCCAGATAGTGGAACAGGTTGAACGTGAAGCTGTCGTAATTGTCGATCAGGACGATCATGCTTTCCGTGCCCGCGCAGGGTCTTAGACGCGGGTCTTGAGGGAATCAAGGCGGAGGGGGTTAGCCTCGCCAGCGGGGTCCCAGTAACACGCAGGGCGAGCGAAAAGGCCGCTTCTCGACGGCGTTCCCGCGTAAGAAGGGAGAGGGTCTTATGACGATCAGGCGCACTCGGCTTGCTGTGGGCCGGCAAGCCCTCTTTTGGGCGATAGCGGGCGCGTTCCTCCTTTCGGCCGTGGTCTTGCACGAGGCCGCGCGGGCGGAGTCGTCCGAACCACCCTCGCTCGAGTCGATCAAGTCTTCGCTCGACGAGATCGAAGCCGCCGTCGACAGCGAGGACACTACGGCGGAAACGCTTGCAGGCTTCCGACAAACGCTGAACACGGCAACCGAAGCATTGCGAGAAAAGATCGACGAGCTTGAGCCACGCGTGCGCGAGTTCGACGAACGCTTGAAACAGCTCGGTCCGGCCCCCGCCAAGGATGCGCCGCCCGAGAATCCCGACATCGCCAGCCAACGCGAAGAGCTGACGAAACAATTCAGCGAAATCGACGGTGACCTGAAACAGGCGAGGGTGCTCTCAACCAGAGCCGACCAGTTGAGCGAGCGCGTTTCGCAAAGACGTCATGCCTTGTACGCCAGAGAGCTGTTCGCGCGTAGCCCAAGCGTGCTCAATCCATTCTTCTGGCAGGACACTCTGAACGCCTTCCCGATCGAATTGCGCATCGAACGGGCGGTGGTGCAGGAGTGGATCAACGAGCGCGGTGATCGTTTGCGTTGGACTGCAGGCGTTTTGATCATCGTCTGCGTCATAGCACTTGCGATCGGCTTGACCCGATGGTGGTTTCCCCGACTCCTCGCGCAACCGACCGACAACCGGTCAGCCAAAGCCTGGGCGGCGCTGTGGGTGTTCGTCTGGTTCACCCTCCGCACGCCATTGGCGGCGGCCGCCGTGTTGTTTGCATTTGATGCGCTCGGATTATTGACCGATCGCGTCGAACAAATTGCCGAGGGTCTTCTTGCCGGCATAGCAGCGGCGAGTTTCGGCTATGGCGTGGCCCGCGGGCTGTTTGCGCCGAAAGAGCCGGAACGCCGCCTCCTGCAAGAGGACGATGCCACCGCGCTCTGCTTCCACAACCACCTGGTCTGGTCCGCGCGCGCTCTCGGTGTGTTGATTGTCTCGCAGGTCGTCCACAAGACCTTGTTCGCGCCGCTCATCATCACGGTGGCGACGAATGCACTGTTCGCAGCGGTCACGGCTGGCTTCTTGACGCACTTCGTCATTCGGCTGGGGCAAATCAGGAAGCAGCGAGGCGAGGCGCTCATGGCCGCGGCTTGGGCGCATCCTTTGGGCCTGCTGATGGCGGTGCTGATCGCGCTGGCGCTCGTTGCCGGCTACGCCGGCCTTGCCGCATTCGTCGCGTTGCGAGTGATTGTCGCCGCGGCAGTGTTCGGGGCGCTCTATCTGCTGCTGACCGTCACGCAGACGCTGTTCGCCACGATCGGCGAGCAAACGGCCAAGGGAGAGACGCTGGCGGCCAGCCTGGGCATCAGCGCTGGCACGCTTGGCTTCGGCGGGGCGGTGTTATCGGCAGCCATTCGCGTGATCCTCATCCTGGCGGCGTTCCTCCTGATCATCGGGCCATGGGAAGTGTCCACCGCCGATTTGTTCGACACCGTCCGGAACATCCCATTCGGCTTCAAGATCGGAGAGATCCACCTTTCGTTTGAAACCGTGCTCACGGCTGCGTTCCTGCTGTTGCTGATCCTTGTTCTCACCCGGATTGTGCAGCGTTGGCTGGAGACGGAGTTGCTGCCGCGGACGAGACTGGAGCCCAGCCTTCAACTATCGATCGTCACAATATTCGGATATCTCGGCGCAATCACGGCGCTCGTGGTGGCGCTCACGAGCGTCGGTTTCGATCTGCAGAAGATCGCCCTGATTGCCGGCGCCCTTTCGGTCGGTATCGGATTTGGGCTGCAGTCCGTCGTATCAAACTTCGTATCCGGCCTCATCCTGCTGACGGAGCGGCCTATCCGCGTCGGCGACTCGATCGTGGTCAAGGGCGAAGAGGGATGGGTGCGACGCGTTCGTGTGCGGGCAACGGAGATCGAGACGTTCGACCGGGCGAGCGTGATCATTCCGAACTCCGAATTCATCACCGGTGTCGTCAAGAACTGGACGCGTACCAATACGTTGGGCCGCATCGTCATCAAGATCGGCGTCGCTTATGACAGCGATCCGGTTCAGGTCCGTGATGTCTTGATGGACATCGCCCGCACCCATCCGCAAATCGTGCAATCGCCGCCTCCGGGAGCGTTCCTGGTCGGATTCGGAGCTAATGCGCTCGAATTCGAGCTCCGGTGCGTTGTCGCCGATGTTGAAAAAGCCCTCCCGGTGCGCAGCGATCTCAACTACGCAATCATCAAGCGGTTTCGGGAGGCGGCGATCGAGATCCCACATCCTTAGCAGGAGCTTTGACGGCGCTCCAAGCAGCGTGACACGGATCACGCCGAGCCTGTCGCGCGGCATTCCGGCCGAGGGCGAGGGCGGCAAGAGCCGCAATCTATAACGTCCATGTCGGTCATCGATTGCCTCACGGCCTGAACACCAGGCCTGCAGCAGCAGCGCGAAGCGATGCTTTGCAACCCCAGCCTTGATCCGATAGGTTGCAACACAAGCTCCCTTTTTGGTCTGTAACTTCAGCAAGCCCGCAACAATTCAGCGCAGGCAAGCACCACCTGAGGGCTTAGACGCCGAGGCGAGCGGGCGCGCTTGCGATTTCAACGGGTTTCGGCGATGCGCCAGATGAGCTTGGTCGCGTTCCTGCAAGCACAGAACTGCACCAATCTTCCGTGCTCCTGGCGTCACCCGCAGTCGCGCACCGATGCCTGGTCGGCCGACTACTATCGGCACATCGGGCGCGTGCTCGAGGAAGGTAAATTCCACCTCGGTTTCTTCGACGACCGGCTGTCGATGCCCGATATCTACGGGCACGATCACGCACACACGGTGCAGTACGGCATCCGCTGCGTGAAGATGGACGCGGTCACCGTGCTCACGGTCATGGGCATGGCGACGGAGCGGCTCGGTCTCGGCGCGACCTATTCGACGAGCTATTACGAGCCGTTCCATGTGGCGCGCCTGTTCGCCACGCTCGATCTGATGACCGACGGCCGCGCCGCTTGGAACGTCGTCACCTCGCTCAACGACGGCGAGGCTCAGAACATGGGCCACGAGCAGGTGATCGAGCACGACCTGCGCTATGATCGGGCCGACGAATTCATGGAGGTGGTGTTCGGGCATTGGGATAGCTGGGAGGTCGACGCGATTGCGCAGGACAAGGCGAGCGGCCTTTTCGCCCATCCGGAGAAGGTGCATCGCCTCGACCACCACGGACGTTTTTTCCGCTCGCGCGGGCCGTTCACCGTGCCACGGTCCCCGCAGGGCCGTCCGGTAATCATCCAGGCGGGACAGAGCGGCCGCGGCAAGCGCTTCGGAGCGCAATGGGGCGAACTTATCTTCGTGATCTACCCGAACATCGCCGTCGCCAAGCGCGACTATGCGGGGTTCAAGGCGGAGGTGGCCGGCTGCGGGCGCAATCCGGAACACGTCAAGATCACGCATCTGATCACCACCGTGGCTGCTGCCAGCAGGATGGAGGCCGAGGACAAATGGGCCTTCATCGACAAGCTGCCGCTCGAGATCGACGCGCTCTCGCTTTTGTCGGAAGCGCTCAACTTCGACTTCTCGACCAAGGGCATGGACGAGTCATTCACCGACGAGGAGATGGCGGCGATTTCCGGCCTGCAGGCCATCCGCGACCGCGTCGTGCGCGCGAGCGGCAAGAAGAACCCGACGGTCCGCGACTTCATGCACCACACTGGACGAGGCCGCGTGCACGATCCGATCGTCGGCGGCCCGAAGGAGATTTGTGATCAACTCGAGCAGTGGTTTGTCGAGCATGCCTGCGACGGCTTCGTCGTTTCGGCGACCCACGTTCCCGGAGCCTACGAGGATTTCGTTCGCTTCGTAGTGCCCGAACTCCAGCGGCGTGGCTTGTTCCGCACCGAGTATGCGGGCAAGACCTTGCGCGAGAATCTCGGATTGCCGGTCCCGTCGGCGGCCGCATCGCGCGAGCTGCGCGGACAACAGCAACAGGATGGGGTTGGTTAGCGGCTCTCCCTCTCATGGGCGGAGTAGCGCCCGCTATCCGCCCTTCTAGTCCGAAGACGGCGGCAGCTTTCCGAAAGCATCCTCGAGATCGACAATGACTGGAACTTTATCCTCCAAGGCTCCAGGCTAAGCGTATGCGGTCCGCTGAAGTGGAAGTCTGCCGAAACCGTCGGCTTGCCGTCGATCATGTCGCTGAGTGCGGCGATGCGATTCTTCTGGCGGCTGTACACCACCAGTGGAAATGACCAGGGCGAATGACCGCCCGACGACGACATGCTGTAGACAAAGAACTGTGAGTCGGGCGACCATTTTGCATTGACGACGTAGTATCCATTGGTGCCGCGCGGCGATGAATAATACTTCGACGTGAGTGTGTCGCCCTTGCTGGTACGAATCACGACGCGGCTTTCCATGTCCGGAGTGGCATAGAGGCTGACATCGACAGGAAGAACGACACCGCGCAGCGCACCGTCAGGAGACGCGTAAATCACGGGTTTCGCATTGCTACAGCTCGATTCCGATCGCGGGTTCGGCAGCAATTTGTGGCCGGTGCAAGCAACCTCCGCCCGCACGAGTGCGGGGAGCAGCGCCATCGGCAACACGCTCAAGATCGAGAACGAAAGCAACATCGATTTCGGCGTTTGGAAACGCATGATCCTTCTCCGGGAGTAAGCAATACTAAGGCCGTGACCTTCCGCCGCCCTCGCACCGTTTCCAGATTGTCAGCCTTGCCACCGGCTGGGAAGAGGCGTCATGTCGCCGACCGCCTTACCATCGTGGCATCGCGTTCCGGGAGCGATGCGACCCGCGTCGACGGCCATGGCTGAGCCCGCGCGCCGCATTCGCCTCGACGATATCGAGCTTGCCTACCGCATCACCGGCCAGGGCAAGCCGGTAATCCTCGTGCACGGACTCGCATGCGGGCAGCGGATGTGGTTTCACCAGAGGCGAAAATTGTCCGATCGTCACACCGTCATCACCTACGACCAACGTGGCCATGGTCATAGCGATGCTCCGGATGACCCCAGCCGTTATTCAGGCGCCCATCTCGCTCGCGACCTTACCGGCATCGTCGATGCCCTCGAGTACGATAAGGTCGCGGTGGTGGGCTTTTCCATGGGAGGGGGGCCGGCACTTGCGCTTGCGATGGCAAAACCCGATCGGATCACGCATCTCGTCCTCGCCGACGTGGGATCGGGAGCGGACGACGCGTGGCGGATCCAGTGGCTGGCACGACGGTGGGTCGATTTTGCGGAACGCAGCGGCTGGGACGAGTTACTGCCGGACATGCTGCGAAGCGAATTTTACAAGTTATACTCCAATCGTGGCCCGCGTTATCGTTGCCATATGGCAGGCTTGATTCGCGCAACGCCGCTCATCGGATTGCGACATACCCTCTCGCAAGTGCTGGGCCAGCGCAAATCGCTGTTCCGCATGCGCAACGCACTGCGAGAGATCAAGATCCCTACACTCATCATGCTCGGGCAACACGACTACATCTGTCGGAACGCCGCCCGGATCTTGTCCGAGAACATTCCCGGCGCCGTCATTCACAGGGTCGAGGGTGCCGGGCATATGTCGCCTTTGGAGCGGCCGAATCAATTCAGCGACGTGCTGAAAGCGTTCTTCGAGCGCGCGTGACGATCGGCTTTGTCAATGCGCAGCACCAATGCCGTCGTGGACCATCCCGCACTGCCGCTTGCGATCTTTACAGCGGCGGAGCGGCGGCTGATTCGGCGGTTGCGAAATCCGACCCTCGTGCAACGTTTTTTCAACCGTCTGCCGTACAACACCGAGCGTGATCGGGAAACGCTTAGAAGTCTGCGCCAGGTTTTTCGCCATCGGACCGCCCATTGCCTCGAGGCCGCGCTGGCGGCCGCCTGCATCCTCGAGCAGCATGGATTTCCACCTCTGGTCATGAGCCTCAAATCGATCGATTACCTTGATCACGTCATCTTCGTTTACCGCAAACGCGGCCGCTGGGGTTCCGTGGCGCGCTCGCGTGACCCGGGCTTGCACGGACGAAAGCCCGTATTTCGTTCCATACGCGCGCTCGCCATGAGCTATTTCGACCCGTACATCGATTTCACCGGGTGCATCACCGGCTATGCCGTGTACGATTTGCGCCGGTTGGGTGGTTACGACTGGAGATTCGCGCGCAAGAACATGTGGGCAGTCGAGCGAGCGCTCGTGCGTTACCGACACAAGCCGATCAAGGGAGGGCGCGCGCGCATCCGGCGATTCCGCACGCGCTATCGAGCTTACCGGGCGAAGTACAACAAAAAGCCGCTGTTCTATCGCGGCCGAGAAAGGTGGACGGAGATTCCAGAGGAGTTCCTCTAGCCGCGCGGTCGGCTAACGCTCCCGGGCTTCATGGCCTTTCGCCTCGGCCCTTATGGATGGGATCGACCCATAATACCTCGTCCGGCTTCTCCACCGGCTCGATGTCGAGATTGACAACGACCGCCTCGTTGTCGCTGCGCACCACCACGCATTCGAGCGGCTCGCTTGAGCTGGCGTTGATCTCCTGGTGCGGCACAAACGGCGGCACAAAGATGAAATCGCCGGGACCCGCCTCCGCCATGAATTCCAGCTGCTCGCCCCAACGCATGCGCGCCTTGCCGCGGACCACGTAGATGACGCTTTCCAGCTCGCCGTGGTGATGTGCCCCGGTCTTGGCGTTGGGGTGAATGTGTACCGTGCCCGCCCAAATCTTCTGAGCGCCGACGCGAGCAAAGTTGATGGCCGCCTTGCGATCCATGCCAGGGGTCTGCAGCGTATTGGAATCGAGGGCATGCCCCGGAATGACGCGCACGCCGTCGTGCTTCCATCGGGGCGTCTGTCGGCCAGTTTGAGCGTCCATGTCCTCACCTCGTCAGAGAGCTTGCACATTGATGTAGTAGAGTCACGGCCATCGTTCCAGTGTGGATCCTGCTGCTTCACGAGCCTCACGGCACGCTGCTGCGCACTGAGCTATGATCCGCGCCGCGCCGCGCTCGCAAACCTTTTGGCTTCCTCTGCCGCGCGAAATAGCGCCTTGGCCTTGTCGACGCATTCCTGCTGCTCGGACTTGGGATTGGAGTCGGCGACGATGCCGGCACCGGCCTGGACATACATCGTGCCGTCTTTGATGAGCGCCGTGCGCAGCACGATGCAGCTATCGAGTTCGCCCGCGGCGGAGAAATAGCCGACCGACCCGGCATAGAGGCCGCGCTTCTCCGGCTCGAGCTCGTTGATGATTTCCATCGCCCGCACCTTGGGCGCGCCCGAGACCGTGCCGGCGGGAAAACCTGCCGCCAGCGCATCGAGGGCGTCGTATTTGCCGTCGAGTTGGCCCTCGACGTTGGAGACGATGTGCATCACCTGACTGAAGCGCTCGATGAAGAACTGATCGGTGACCTTGACTGTAGCCGGCCGCGAGACGCGGCCGACGTCATTGCGGCCAAGATCGAGCAGCATGAGATGCTCGGCGCGCTCTTTCTCGTGCGCCAGCAACTCGGTCTCGAGCGCCTTGTCGTGCTGTGGGGTCGTGCCTCGCGGCCGCGTGCCGGCAAGAGGCCGGATGGTCACCGTACCTTCGCGCACTCGCACGAGAATCTCCGGACTCGAGCCAACAATTGAAAAACCGCCGAAGTCGAGGAAATAGAGAAATGGCGCCGGATTTACACGACGCAACGCCCGATAGAGCGCAAATGGCGGCAATTCGAAGGGCGCCTCGAAACGCTGCGACAGCACAACTTGAAAAATATCTCCGGCGGCGATGTATTCTTTCGCGACGTCGACCATCCGTTCGTATTCGGCGGGAGTCACGTTGGAGGATGGCCAGACCGTGAGGGGGCCTGCCTGGACATCGGGCGGGGAATGCGCCAGCGGTGCATCGAGCGCATCCACAATCACCGAGAGTCGCTCGCTTGCGCGCCTGAAAGCCGTCTCGGCGCTCACGCCTCCCTCCGGTCGCACCGGCGTGACGAGCGTGATCAGATCCTTCACAGTGTCGAACACCACCACGACGGTGGGGCGCATCAGAACCGCGTCGGGAATTCCAATGGGATCGGGGTTAGACGCAGGCAACTCCTCCATCAACCGCACCATGTCGTAGCCAAGATATCCGAATATCCCGGCTGCCATGGGAGGGAGCACGTCTGGCAACTCGATGCGGCTTTCGGCGATGAGAGCGCGTAGCGCCGTCAACGGTGGCTGCCCGCAGGGCGTGAAGCTGCCCGCACTCGGTTGCGCGCTGCGATTGATTTCGGCTCGTCCGCCCACCGTGCGCCAGACGAGATCGGGATTAAGGCCGATGATCGAATAGCGTCCGCGCAACGCGCCGCCCTCGACCGATTCCAACAGAAAGCTCAAGGGTCGCGTCCCCGCGATCTTGAGAAACGCCGATACCGGGGTTTCTAGGTCTGAAACCAACGTGCTCCACACGACCTGAGCCTCGCCCCGCGCGTAGCGCTTGGCAAACGCCGTCGCTTGCGGCTCGATCTGCATTGTGAGCCAAGGTCAGTTTGTGCCGTCGCCGGCTCCGCCGCCGACCACCTGGTTCAGCGCGCTTTGATTGATAGTAACGCCGATATCGCTCTCGAGCCGAGCAATGTATTCGGCGAGAATGTCTTCGGAGAGGCCGCGATTGAGCGTTTCGAGGGTGCGTTTGGCTTCTTCGGAAGCCATGTCGAGTCCAGGCACCACGATATCGGTGACGCGGAACACCGCCTCCGCCGGCGGCTGCGCACCGTCGGCCTTGCCGGCAGCGTCCTTTGCCGTGCGAAATACGGTATCGACGCCCGCAGCCGAGAGCGGGCCGGAGGCTTCGCCGCGCTTGAGCCCGGCCAGGGTCTCGACCTTGAGATGATCTGCCGCTGCGGCTTGGGAGAGCGTCTCGCCGGTTTTGAGTTTTTCCAGGATGGCGCTCGCCCTGGCATCGAGGCGCGACGCGACTTCCTGCTCGCGCCAGCGCGCCTCGACCTGGTCCTTCGCCTCTTCGAGCGAGCGTTCACGCGAGGGAGAGATGCCCGTGACGTCGAACCAGATATAGCCGTCTTGGAACTGCAATGGATCGCGCTCGACACCGATCTCGGTGGTGAACGCCGCGGGCAGTAGGCGCTGCGCATCGGGAAGTTTAACGGGCGCGCCTGCAGGGTCGCGGCCGGAGCGATCGACCTCGACGGTGCGCGCTTCCAGCTTGAGACTGGCGGCGGCTTCCGCGAGCGGCTTTCCCTCTGCGCGCGCGTCCTCGATCTTGTTGTAGAGGTCGAAAATCTCGGATTTCGCGCGCGCGGCGGCGAGTTCCTGCTTGAGCTCGCCTGCGACCTGCTCGAGCGGGCGCACCTGCTCGGGCTCGATTTTGAGAACCTGCACGAGCACGGTGCCGAAGCGGCCCTGCACCGGCGCGCTGACCTCGCCTTCCTTGAGCGCAAAGGCCGCGTCGGCCACCGCCCGGTCGATTACCGCGGATTTGGGCACGGTGCCGAGGTCGATGTCCTTTTCGCTCTTGCCGAGGTCCTTGGCGATGTCGGTAAAGCTCGCGCCCTTCGCAATGCGCTCTGCAGCTGCGCTCGCCGCCTCGGCGTTGGGAAAGTCGATCTGCAAGAGGTGGCGCCGCTCGGGCGTCACATAGCGCGCGCGGCGCTCCTCGTAGGCGCGCTTGAGGTCCTCGTCGGACACTTCGATCCAGCGTGCCTGCTCGCTTGGGATCAGCGATACAATGACGAGCTTGCGATATTCGGGCGTGCGGAAAAGAATCTTGCGCTCGTCGAAGTATTTCGCGAGCACCTCCTGGGACGGCGCCGGAATGTCGCCAGCAAGCGCGCGGTCGAGCAGCACATATTCGATTGACCGCTGCTCGTTCTGATAACGGTTGAGCGCCTCGACCAGCGCCTTTGGCGCGTTCAATCCGGAGGCTATCGTCCCGGCAAGCTCGCGGCGCAGCGCTTGGCGCCGCTGCTCGGCCACAAAACGGCCCTCGGTGTAGCCGGCATTGCGGATGATCAGCTCGAAGCGAGACCGATCGAACTGGCCGTCTGGTCCGCGGAACCCCGGATCGTTGGTGATCAGCTTGGCCACCTCGGAATCGGAGAGCGCGAGACCGAGCGCGCGGGCGCGTTCATCGAGCAAGATTTCCGAGAAGATCTGTCCGGGCACCACCCGGTCGAGCCCGGTCGCGCGCGCCTGATCCGGAGTAATCGGACGGCCCAGCTGGCGCGAATATTGCTGCAGCCGATCGTTGTAGAGCGTCCGAAACTGCTCGATCGTAATCTCGGTATGCCCAATCTTGGCCACGGTTGAACGGCCGAAGCCACGGAAAATGTCGCCGATTCCCCAGATCGCAAAACTAATCACTAAGAAGCCGACCACAGCGGCCATCACCGCCTTGCCGAGCCAGTTGGAAGAGGCTTTTCGCAGCCCTCGAAGCATGCGTCATCCGTGATTGAGAGAACCCGCGGCGAACCGACGGCCCAGGTCATCATAGGGAGGGGGACTCTGCATCGCAACATATGGCGGGGGCGGCAGGCCGTCACAAGGCGGCCTCTGGTGTGGCTGCGGGTGCTCTGGTAACCGCAGGGCTAGTCTCGGAACCCAGGAACGAAAATGGCGCGCCCGCGCCCGCTGGTGGCGGGAAATTGGAAGATGAACGGCCTGCGCTCCTCGGTGGCGGAGCTTACCCGAATCGTCCAAGGGGCGCGGGCACTCAGCGCAGTGGACTTGCTGGTATGTCCACCTGCGACGCTGCTCGTTCTGTTTGCAGCCGCCGCAGAAGGGTCCCCGGTGCGCATTGGCGCACAGGATTGTCGCCCCGAGCCCAGCGGAGCATTCACCGGCGACCTTTCGGCCGAAATGCTCAAGGACGCCGGTGCGAGCGCCGTTATCGTCGGGCACTCCGAGCGCCGCAACTACCACAAAGAAACCGATGCCGATGTCCGCGCAAAGGCGCTGGCTGCGCGGCGGGCGGGGCTCTGCGCCATCGTCTGCGTCGGCGAGACCCGCGCCGAACGCGAGGGCGGACACGCCCGCGCGGTGGTGAGCAGCCAGCTCGAGGGGTCTATACCCGACGGGGCCACGGCAGAGAATCTGGTCGTAGCCTACGAGCCGGTCTGGGCAATCGGCAGCGGGCTCACGCCGACGCCGCCCGACGTCGCTGAGATGCATGGGTTCATCCGCCAGCATCTGCGGTCGCGGTTGGGAGAGGCGGGGGCGGGCATCCGCATCCTCTACGGCGGATCGGTCAAACCGTCGAACGCCAAAGAGCTGCTGCGCGTAGCCGACGTCGATGGCGCGCTAGTCGGCGGGGCCAGCCTCAAGGCCGATGAGTTTCTGGCAATCGCGGACGTCTATCGCTGAGGTCCGGAAATTGGTCGAAGACCGCGGCAGGTGGAATGCCATCCGCGGCGCCCCTCCCGCGCGGCTGAAAATCGGATTAGTCTCGTTCAAAACGAGAAGAGTATCGCCGCGCGGCAACTGCCACGCGCGTGCGCGTGTCGCCGCACCGGGCATCAGGCTCCGCGCGGCAGTAGGGGAGGTCGCCATGGCCGAGAAAACCACGCCTGACGAGAATAATCCGATCGCACGGCGCAATTTCCTGCTCGGTGCCAGCACCGCGGTCGCCGCGGGTCTTGCTCCTCCTGCTGCCGCCGAAGCGCAACAGCCGCCCGCTCCCGCCGGAGCGTCGGCACCGGCGAACGAGCCATCGACTCATCTCACGCTGACCGAAACCGAGGTCGCGTTCTTCACGGCCGCGGCCGATGCGATGATTCCAGCAGACGAGCTCACGCCGTCCGGCAGCGATTGCGGGATCGTTACCTTCATCGACCGGCAGCTCGCCAGCGCCTGGGGCGGCGGCGCGAAAATGTACCGCAATGGGCCGTTCCGGAAAGCCAAGCCGGAATACGGCTATCAGTTGCCGCTCACGCCACGGCAGCTTTTCACCGCCGGAGTCGTTGCCACCAATGCGTGGACGCGCAAAGTGTACGGCAAAGACTTTGATCGGCTCGCTGCCAAAGAGCGCGAGGATGCGCTCAAGGTGCTGGAGCAGGGCAAGGCCGAGCTCGACGATTTCGACGGCAAAATATTCTTCGAGGCGCTGTTGCAGATCGTCATGGAGGGGTTCTTCGCAGACCCGATCTATGGCGGCAATCGCAACAAGGTCTCGTGGAGGATGATCGGCTTCCCTGGTCTGCCGGCCGTCTATTCCAAGCTGATCGAGGAATATCGCAACAAGGCCTACGTGGCGGAGCCACAATCGATCGCCGATTTCTCCTGAGGGGGCTCTCGTCATGGCAACGCGATTGAAGGAAGTTGATGCGGTCATGGTCGGCATGGGTTGGACCGGCAGCATCATGGCGCGCGAACTCACAAAAGCCGGGCTCACCGTCGTCGGCTTGGAGCGCGGCGAAGATCTGTCGCCGCGCGAGAACTTCGCGCTCCCCGCGGTACGCGACGAACTGCGCTATTCCTACCGGCTGGAGTTGATCCAGGATCCGGCACTGGAAACCGTCACCTTCCGCCATCGCCCTTCGGAATCGGCGCTGCCCATGCGCCGCTTCGGCTCTTTCTTGCCGGGTAACAGCGTCGGCGGCGCCGCCAACCACTGGGGCGGCCAGCACTGGCGCTATTTGCCGAGCGACCATCTCACCCGCAGCCATATCGTCGAGCGTTACGGCGCTAACGCCATTCCCGACGATATGCCGATCCAAGACTGGGCGATGACCTACGAGGAACTCGAGCCCTATTACGATAAGTTCGACAAGCTGTGCGGCGTTTCCGGCAAGGCCGGCAATCTGCGCGGCAACAAAATCGAGGGCGGAAATATATTCGAAGGGCCACGCAGCAACGATTATCCCACGCCGCCGCTGGTCATGACCGAGTCCGGACGCATGTTCGCGAAGGTCGCGATGGAGCGCGGGTATCATCCGTTTCCGCAGCCGGCGAGCAACGCAAGCCGACCCTATACCAATAGCGAGGGCCTCACGCTCGGCGGATGTCAGTACTGCGGCTTCTGCGAACGAAATGGTTGTGAGGCTAACGCCAAGGCGGGACCGCACGTCTGCGTGCTGCCGGTGCTGCGCGCCGACCCGAAATTCACCCTGCGTTCCCGCGCCTGGGTCACTCGGCTGAGCTACGACAAAGCGGCGAAAAAGGTGACGGGCGTTATGTTTACGGATACGCGCACCGGCGAGGAATACGAGCAGCCGGCCGGGTTCGTGGTGCTCTCAGCCTATGTCTTCGGCAACATCTCGCTTCTGCTCAATTCCGGTATCGGTGAGCCGTACGATCCGGTCACTCAAAAAGGGGCGGTGGGCAAGAACTACTGCTACCAGCTCTCGCGCATGGGCGTGACCATGTTCTTCGAGGACAAGTTTTTCAATCCGTTCATGGGCTCGCCGGGTACTCAGATGGTTATGGACGATTTCAACGGCGACAATTTCGACCATAGCGGTCTCGGCTTTCTGGGCGGCTGCAAGATCCAGTTGGGGCATGCCGATGGCCGGCCGATCAGCTATCGGCCGGTG
>Ga0306923_10000915_pt1 | contig 24860 bp, 22 predicted proteins | sample sta12Can44000108_FD_203841 | JGI IMG/M metagenome (GOLD analysis project Ga0306923, IMG submission 203841) | Lab enrichment of tropical soil microbial communities from Luquillo Experimental Forest, Puerto Rico - statanox.12C.anox.44.000.108 (v2)... | ecosystem: Environmental > Terrestrial >... | reverse complement strand
GCTGGTGGCTGAAGAACCGGTGCCAGTAGTACTGGCGCCGCGTCGGGTCCAGGGTCCAGTTCGACTTCTCGGTGTCGACGAAGATGATCCGGGCGTCCGCGAAGCGGCGATCGGACGCGCTCCACACGTAGTAGTCGGCGTACGGCGAGGCCGGGCTCGAGCGCGAGGACTGGAACCACGGGTGCTGGTCCGAGGTGTGGTTCATCACCAGGTCGGCGATGACGCGCAGGTCGCGCGCGTGCGCAGCGTCGAGGAACTTCTGGAAGTCCTCGACCGTCCCGTACGAGGGATGGATCCCGTAGAAGTCGGCGATGTCGTAGCCGTCGTCGCGCAGCGGCGAGGGATACATCGGCAGGATCCACAGGCAGTCGACACCGAGCTCCTGGATGTAGTCGAGGCTCTCGGTCAGCCCCGCGAAGTCGCCGATGCCGTCGTCGTTGGCGTCGCGGAACGCCTTGACGTGGACCTCGTAGAAGACGGCGTCCTTGTACCAGTCGCGCGCGGTGTTCTTCATCGCCAGCGATCCACCAGGTACGGCTTCTCGCGCTCGAACGCGTCGGCGACGACGCCGAGTGCCTCCTCCGACGCCGCCGCGTCGCGCGGGCGCGTGGCGAGGACGTAGGCCGCGGTGCGGCCCAGATAGAGCGGCACGAGCGAGCGCAGCAGGTGCTCGCGGTACACGACGCTCCAGTGATACCCGAGCGCGAAGTCGTAGACGACGCGCGCCCACAGATCGTCCGGGAAGCGGAACCGCGCGACGTCGTCCGCGCCCAGGCTCAGCACGTCGCCCAGGGTGTCGGGGGCCAGGACGTGCTCCCAGATCGTGCCGAGGTCGCGCAGGCCGCGGGTGAAGGCGCCCACCATGCGCTCGACGTCGATCTGCACCGGCTCGTCCGACGGCAGCGCCGGCGGTCCGTCGGCCGGGACCGCCAGCCAGTTCGTCGTCGGCAGCCAGAGATCCTCGTAGTCCTCCATCACTGCGAAGACGGCGCCGAGGGTCTGCGCGACCATCGTCGGCAGGTCGGTGGAGCGCGTGCTCGATTCGACGCGCCAGCGGCCCAGCCGCGCCTCGTGGACCGACAGGCCTTCGGCGATCGCGGTGCCGGCGATCCAGAGATCCGTCGTGCTCCGCCCGGACTCGGGCCACCGCGGCTCGGTCCCCAGGCGTTCCAGCGCGCGCGCCGAGAGCGCGCGCGGGCCGGACAGCGGCTGGTGCAGTCGGCGGCCGAACAGCGAGCCGACCAGCGGGGCCAGGACGAGGTTGGTGATCGTGCCGTCGTAGCGATGGCGCGCGTGGATGGGCATCACGAGGTCGGCCCCGCCCTCCAGCACGGGGCGCAGCAGCCGCTCGAGCCAGTCGCCGGTGATCGACGTGACGTCGGCCTCGAGCACGAGCAGGGCGCGCGCGCCCAGGCGCCGGGCGACCGCGACCGCCAGGCGCAGCGCGGCCCCGCGACCGGGGACGCCGTGGAACGGCACGGCGCCGAGCTGCGCCGCCGGCGCCTCGTGCCGGGCGCGGACGAAGGGCAGCCCGCTGTCGGCGAGCCGATCGACCGTCGCGTCCGACGAGCCGGCGTCCGCGTTGATCAGGACCGCGCGCGCACCGGTGAAGTGCTTCTCGAGTCCGCCGCGGACGGCCTCCACGACGGCGGGGACCGTGGCAGCGTTGTTGTAGGTCAAGACGCCCACCGCGAGCTCGGCCGGCGCCAGGCCGTCCACCTGCCGGTCGACGTCGGGCGGGAGCTCCGGGCCGACGGCCACGGCGCTCATCGCGTCAGATGGACCCCGAGCGCGAGCCCGTCGACGAGCTCGCGGGTGATCAGGAGCGAGCGGCGCACGTGCTCGCGGCCGGCGGCGCCCATGCGTGGAATGAGCTCCGGGTTGTTGAGCAGGTGGCGAATGCGAAAGGCAGCCCCCTCGACGGAGTGCACGGTGTACCCGGTCACGTTGGTGATGATCTGCTGCGCGAGCCCGCCCGCGTAGCCGCCGACGATCGGCTTGCCCTTCCACATCGCCTCCGCGGCGCCGAGGTCGTAGCCGGCGCGCACCGACTTCTGGAGCACGATCGTGGCCGCGCGCTGGAGCGCGTTGACCTGCCGGTGCGCCTCGGGCGGCAGCTCGAGCACGACGACGTCGCGGTCCTCCTGGGCGACCTCGAGCAGGTGCGAGAGGAGCTCGAGCCGCTCCGGCTCGCCGTCGGCCGCCCCGGCCAGCACGAGCCGCACGTCGTGGTGCTTCTTGACGAGCCGGTACGCGTTGACGACGCCGAGCGGGTCGTGCGCGTGCGCGAAGCGCCCGACCTGCACGAGCAGGGGCTTGTCGCGCGCCACGCCGAGCGCCATGAGGATCTCGCTGACCTCGCGCGGCGTGAGGTCGCGGTTGCGCTCGGAGAGCGGATCGATCGTCGGCGGCACGACGAACATCGGGATCCCGAGCCGTCCCTCGAACCCCGGCATCGGGAAGACGGCCAGGTCGTACTGGTCGGCGAAGCGCCGGAAGAAGGCCCACGCCCGGGCCTGCGCCGACGAGCAGTCGAAGTGGCACCGCCACACCCACCGGCCGGCCGCCCGCGCGCTCACGAGACTGGCGGGCTGACTGTCGTGCACGATCGTGACGTCGGCGTCGAGATCGAGCTTCTTCGCGTTGAGCCCGTTCATGTCCACCCAGCGCGCGAGCCCCTCCTCGCTGAGCACCCGCTCGGCACCCTCGAGGGCAGCCTGTAGCGACCGGGCCGTCGCGTAGTAGGCGTTGTCGCCGCCGGTGACTTCCCACCGCGTGTCGACGCCCAGCTCGCTGAGGATCGGCACCACGGCCCGCAGGGAGTCGGCCGCGCCGCCGCCGAGACGGCCGCCGGTCACGTGCAAAAGGCGTCGGCCCTTCACCTGCTCGGCCAGCTTGAGGATGAAGTCGATGGCGCCGGGGATGGCGACGCGGCGGTATTCGTCGATCCTCATCGGGGCGCCGCCTCGAGGGCCACGTCGACGAGCCCGAGCAGCCGCCCGCGGATCCGCTCGAGGCTCGTCAGATAGGGATCGATCCGCTCGAATTGCTCGGCGAGCTCGCCCAGCGCGAGCTCGGTCCGGAGCCACGCGGCGAAGGCGTCGGCGCGCCGCTCGCGCGTGCGCGTCTCGACGGTGTGCAGGTAGATCGCGCTCTCGTCGACGGCGGCCAGACCCGCGCGGAACTCGACGAGGGTCTCGGCCGAGAGCCCGAGCGGCACCTCGACGATGTGCGACTGCTGGAAATGGAATCCGCGGTCGAACTCGACCCGGCGCTCGACCTCACCGCCCCGGAGATGGTCCTGCAGGATCGTCACCAGGTGCTCGCGCAGCGCCTCGAGCGTCGAGAACGCGAACGGGTCGACGACGGCGAGCCGCTCGGCGAGCGCCTGGTCGCCGATCTCGACGGCGGCCCACCGCGCGAAGTCGTTGCCGTAGGCGGTCGTGACCGCGCGGTGGCGCAGGAAGTAGCCGAACGTGTGGAAGAAGATCGAGTCGGCCGGCACCTCGCCGATCCGGTTCATGAGCTCCCGCTCGTCCAGGGCGTGGACATCGAGCGTCTGGCGCAGCTCGACGCACCCGGTGAAGCGGAAGGGGCGCGCGGCGCGCGAGGTCATCGCGTCACGAGCTGACGGCCGTGGCGAGCCGGTGCAGGAGCGTCTGGACGTCGCGCACGCTCCGCACGCGGTACTCGGCGGCGGTCGGCCTGGCCCCGACGTGGATCGTGAGCGCGCGGTCGCGCAGCGCCGCGAACGCCATCTCGTCCGTCGCGTCGTCGCCCGCGTAGACGATGACGGCCCGCCGCGCCGGCAGGGTGGGCACCATGCGGCTCACCATCCAGCGCGCCGCGGTGCCCTTGTGCCAGCCGACCCGCGGCAGGAAATCGTAGACGAGATTGCCGGCGACCATCGCCAGGTCGGGGCGGCGCCTCAGGACCTGCTCGGCGATCTCCCGCACGGCGCGGCGCCGCGACGGCATCACGTGGCGATAGTGCAGGCTCACCGCGAGCCCCTTGCACTCGACGAGCGCACCGGGCACGGACGGGAGCACCGCCGCCAGCGCCCGCTCGGTCGCGGCGACCCCGGCGCGATGTGCGCGCGGATGCCGGAAGTGCAGGCGCCGGCCGGTGATCTCGAGTCCGTGACAGCCGCCGTAGACGACGCCGTCCAGCGCCACGCGGGCGCGGAGGTCGGCGAGGCCGCGGCCCGACAGGATGGCCAGGCGGGCGCGCTCGGCGCGGGCGATCCGCGCGAGCGTGGCCCGGACCGACGGCGCCAGGACGGCGGCGCCGGGCGTGGAGACGATCGGCGTCAGGGTTCCGTCGTAGTCGAGGATCACCACGAGACCGGCGCCATCCCCGAGCTCCCGGTCGAGACGGTCGAGGAGACGCACGGGGAGACTCAGGACGCCTTCGCGCCCGTGGTCTCGACGGGAATCCTCGCCAGCTCGCTCAGCAAGAGGCCCGCCCACCGATAGATGTTGTGGTCGACGACCGAATGGCGCATGCGGATCATGCGGGCCCGGCGCTCCTCGGGCGACATCTCGAGCGCGGCGCGCACCGCCTCGGCCATACCGGTCAGGTCATACGGATTCACGATCAGCGCGTCGCGCAGCTCGTGCGAGGCGCCGGCGAAGCGGCTCAGGATGAGCGCGCCGTCCTCGTCGTCGCGCACCGAGACGAATTCCTTGGCCACCAGGTTCATGCCGTCGTGGAGCGAGGTCACCATGCAGAAGTCGGCGTGACGGTAGTAGGCCCAGATGTCGCGGTGCTCGTGGTGCGCCTTCAGATACAGGATGGGCCGCCACGACTTGGTCTGGAACGCCTGGTTGATCTCGCGCACGCGGTCCTCGACCTCGCGCTGGATCTCCTGGTAGCGATCGATCATGCCGCGGCTCGGCGCCGCCAGCTGCACGAACACGAGCCGCTCGCGGTATTCGGGATAGGTCTCGAAGAAGAAGCGCAGGGCGCGGATCCGCTCCGGCAGGCCCTTCGTATAGTCGATGCGCTCGACACCGACGCCCAGGAACTCGGCGGTGATGCCGAGCCGGCGCAGGAGCTCGGCGCGCGAGACGCGCGGCGGATCGTCGACGAACTCGGGCGCCACGCTGATCGGGAACGGCTTGACGTAGGTCGTGTGCTCGCCGCGCGTCACCGCGAAGCGCTCCCAGTCGATGCGCGCCTCGAGCGCGCGATCGACCGTCTCCAGGAAGTTGTTGCAGTAGTACTGGGTGTGGAAGCCGATCAGGTCGGCACCGAGCATGCCCAGCAGGAGCTCGCGCTGCCAGGGGCAGATCCCGAAGGCCTCGAAGTTCGGCCACGGGATGTGCCAGAAGATCGCGACGCGCGCGTCCGGGCGCTCGGCCTTGATGAGCGCCGAGAGCGGCGCGAAGTGATAGTCCTGGATCAACACCATCGGCGACTCGGCGTCCTTGATCTGGTCCAGCACCGTATCGGCGAACTTCTGGTTCACCTCGAGGTAGTAGGACCAGTCGTCGGGCCGGAATACCGGCCGCGTGTGCACGATGTGACACAACGGCCACAGCCCCTCGTTGGAGAAGCCGGAGTAGTAGCCCTGCTCCTCTTCCTTCGAGAGCCACACGCGGCGAAGCGTGTAGCGCGGATCGTCGACCGGGACGCCGAGCCGGCCGCGCCCGTCGGCGGTCTCGCGATCGGCATCGCCGCTGGCGTGGGCGACCCAGACCCCACCGCAGGCGCGCATGACCGGGTCCATCGCCGTGACCAGGCCGCTGGCCGGAGCCTGGGGCTGGATCTGGCCGCCCCGCCACACGTGGCTCACCGGCTCGCGGTTCGAGACCACGACGAGGAGCCGGCCGTTGAGCTGCATCTGCACGAACTGCTTCAGGCGCTCCTCGGTCCACACGCTCTCACCGGCCAGGCGCAGCGCGGCTTCCTGCTCGGCGGCGGCCTGGGCCCGCTGCATGCTCCTGGCCAGCCGTGAGACCTCGAGCGCCAGCGGCCCGAACATGTTGGCGTCGACGACGGTGCGCGGCGGCGGCACCGGCCGCCCGCTGCGTAGCGCGCGCGTCCATTGCGAGATCTCGGCCATCGGCCGCGTGATGCTGAACTTCACGACCAGGGCGATGATGATCGAGATGACCAGGGCCAGCACCAGGAAGCGCACCGCGTTGTAAGACCAGCGGTCCCACTCCGCGCGCTCCAGGTGCGAGGCGTCCTGGAGCACCGCGATGGCGCCCACCGGCTGGTCGTCGGCGACGAGCGGCGTCGCGTAGATGAAGCGCGTGCGGTCGCCCAGTGTCCGGTACCCCTGCACCGGGGCGTTGCGCGAGATCGCCTCGGTCACCTCGGGCAGCGACGGGGGCAAGATCGGCGCGACGTCGGGCGTGGCGAAGCGCTGGGTGGCGTACCGGTCGTAGACGGCGATCCCGCGCTGCGACTGACCGAACTTCTTGACGATCCGCTCGATGGCCGCCGGCGACTGCTTGGCCGAGGATGCCTCGATCGCGTCCGTCAGCCCCTCGGCGATCAGCATCGCGCGGCGCTGCAGATCGCCGGCGAGGCGCTCGCGCTCCTCCCGGATCTGGAGATACGCGAATACCCCGATGACCAGCATCACCGAGAGCCAGATCGCGCTGACGAGCCGCAGGGTGAATTTCATGTCTGGTCGATCGGTCTCGCGACGACTGTCTCAGTGTAACGCATCCCCCTCAACCTCGCAGCGTCTGCCCGGCCGCCCTGGCCGCCGCGTCTGGCCGGGCGTCGTACCGGCAACGCCTGACCGGGCGTCATGCCGGCCGCGTTTGCCGGGCGTCGTGTCTTCCGCGCCTGACTAAGCCTGTTCGAGCGCGGGCTTCGCCCGCGCAATCCCACCCTGGGGGAGGCATCGGAGGGGGCCGTCGAGGCCCCTCCGAATGTCTACAACGAATGGACGGGAAAGATCGTCCGGCGAACCGCGTCGACCTGCCGCTGGGCGTACTCCTGCGCCCGCAGGCGCTGGTGGTCGGGGAGCGCCTCGGCCGGGTCCCAGAGCGAGTCGGCCAGGAACCCGTAGCGCCTGACGTCGCCGGCGAAGGAGGCCGGCAGCGCGGCCGGCAGCTCGACGCCGTTCAGCACGGCCCACGCCGACGTCCAGGCGCGCGCCACGTTCGGCAGGTCGTAGCCGCCCCCGCCCAGGCACACGAGCTTCGGCGAGAGCTCCGTGATGCGCGCGACCGCGCGCGTGAATCCCTGGACGTCGAGGGCCAGGTGCGTGAGCGGGTCGGTGCGGTGCGAGTCGATCCCGAGCTGCGCCACGACAACGTCCGGGCGGAACGCGCCGAACAGCGGCGGGACGACCTGCTCGAACGCCGGCAGGTAGACCGACGAGTCGGTGAACGGCTCGAGCGGGAGATTCACCGAGTAGCCGACCCCCGCGCCCGATCCCGCCTCCTCGACGAACCCGGTGCCGGGGAAGAGATAGTCGCCGCGCTCGTGGGTCGAGATCGTCAGCACGCCCGGATCGCCGTAGAACGCGTGCTGCACGCCGTCGCCATGATGGGCGTCGATGTCGACGTAGAGGACGCGCTGGCCGCGCTCGCGGAGCCGGAGGATCGCCAGCACGGCGTCGTTGACGTAGCAGAAGCCCGACGCGCGCGAGGGCATCGCGTGGTGCAGGCCACCGGCGAAGTGGAACACGCGATCGGCCTCGCCGTTCAGGACGAGCTCGGCCGCCAGAAGCGAGCCGGCCGCACAGAGCCGCGCGGCGTCCCAGAGACCGGGGAATACCGGGTTGTCGCCCGGGCCCAGGCCGAAGCGCTCGGCGCGCATCGGCGCCTGGCCGCCGTTGCAGGCTTTGAGCATCTCGAGGTAGTCGGGGCCGTGATAGACGGCGAGCGCGCTCTCCGGGGCCGCCTCCGGCGCGCGCACGGTGGCCCGCGGCAGGCTCGTGAGCCCGTACGCTTGCATGAGTCGCCACGTGAGCCCGAGGCGCTCCATCCGGAGCGGATGGTGCGGCCCGTAGTCGAAGCGAGTCCACGCGTCGGAGTGGATGAGCGCGGTCTTTGTCGTAGCGAGGTCCTTGAGCCCGGCTTTCATCGAGGGTGGCCCGAGATGGGCGCGACCCGGCCCCGAACGGCGATCTTCATCGTGGGGCGGTCTTCGAGACCGGCCTGGAGTTCATCGCCTTCGCCGCGAATCGGCGCCAGTGCCCCGACTTGCCGCCCAGCTTCTCGACGAGCTGGACCTTCGCGATGGTCACGCCGCGCTCCACGGCCTTCACCATGTCGTAGACGGTGAGCGCCGCCACCGCCGCGGCCGTGAGCGCCTCCATCTCGACCCCGGTCTTGTCGACGGTCCGCACGCGCGCCTCGACGGACAGCTCGCCGCGCTTGAGGTCGTTGTCGAACGTGACGTCGACGCCGGTGATGCGCAGCGGATGACAGAGCGGGATCAGCTGCGGCGTGCGCTTCGCGGCCAGGATGCCCGCGGTGCGAGCGACGCCGAGGACGTCGCCCTTGGGCGCGTTACCCTGCCGGATGATACGGAGCGTCGCGGGCTTCATCCTGAGAATGGCCCGGGCGACGGCCTCGCGGACCGTCTCGCGTTTTTCCGAGACGTCCACCATGCGGGCGTCGCCCTTCGGTGAAAGGTGCGAGAGACCGCGGTACGACGACGCCCGCCGAGCGTTGGTCAGGCGGTGACGCCGGGTCGAGCGTGCCGGATGATCGCCTCCATCCGGTCTTTGGCCATCAGCTTCAGCTTCTTGAGCTCGCTGATACGCCACTGACTCTCTGCCGAGAGCGGGAGCGTCACCTTGAGCGCCTCGAGCTCTTGATCGTGGGCGCGATGCTCGCCCCGGAGGCGCCTGAACTCCTCGTTCTCGGCCGTCAGTCGTTCGATGAGGGACTCCTGATCCATGCGAGGCCTCCTTGCGCGGTGGAGGGGCCGTCACTACTCGCGCTATCGACGCCTCCTTATAGCCTTGGACACCCTGGAGTGTCAAGCTTCGCCCCCGGACAGGTAGTGGCTGGTGCGCTTCAGCACCCCAATTTCCGGTAATTCCAGGCCGGCCAGGGCCGTCCCGACGGGCGCGCGTCAGGCCGGCAGGACGTGAATCGATCCGCGGTGGATCGAGAACTCCCAGCGGCGGTCGCGCTCGATCTCGAGGATCTCGTACACGAGGTGGGGCACCTCGACCTCCAGGTCGAACTCCCCCTGCGCTGGGGCGCCCGGCGTGTCCAGGCGCAGCCGCAGCGACCAGACCGTCCCGAAATCGCTCTCGCCCACGATGGTGCCGCGCATCTGGTTCATGTGGTGAGCGGCGTCGAGTGTGCTCCGGTCTTTGCGGACCAGTCGCACGTATTCAGGGCGGATGAAGAAGGCGATCGGGGTGTCGGCCGGCGGGAGATACGTCCGCGTCGGCGAGTTCACCGCCTCGAGGGTGTGGCCGCGCCATGCGATCTGGATGCGATCTGGCATCGCCTTCACGACGACGCCGTGGAGCACGTTGCGCAGGCCCATCACCCGTGCGACCGCCTCGGATGCCGGCTGCCACAAAAGCTCGGCGCGCGCCGCCGCCTGGATCACGCGCCCGTTCTCGTACACGACGATCCGATCGGCGAGCCGGTAGGCCTCGGCGAAGTCGTGGGTCACCAGCACCGCGGCGGTCCCCCACCCGCTCAGGATCGCGCGCAGCTCGTCGCGCAGGGTGCGGCGCAGCGGCGCGTCGAGCGCCGAGAGGGGCTCGTCGAGCAGGAGCAGTGCCGGATCGATCGCCAGGGCCCGCCCGAGGGCCACGCGCTGGCGCTGGCCGCCGGAGAGCTCGGACGGGCGGCGGTACGCCAGGCCCGCGAGCTCGAGCCGCTCGAGCACCTCGATCACCCGCCGCTCGCGCTCCGGCCGCGGGCGGTCGCGCAAGCCGAAGCCGACATTGCCGGCAACGGTCAGGTGCGGAAAGAGAGCGTAGCTCTGGAAGACGTAGCCGACCCGCCGTGCCTGCGGCGGCAGGTTCACGCCGGCGGCCGCGTCGAAGAGCACGCGATCGTCGACGACGATGCGCCCGGCGTCGGGCTCGATCAGGCCCGCGAGGCACTGCAGGGTGAGCGTCTTGCCGGCGCCCGATGGGCCGAACAGCACGGCGACGCCGTCGCCCGCGGTCCACGCGACGTCGAGGGTGAATCCGGGGAGCCGCTTCGCGATCTCGATCGAGAACCGATGGCTCACGCGGCGCGGGCCCCCAGGCGGCCGGCCAGGACCAGCACGAGGCACGAGAGCACGGTGAGCGCCAGCACGAGCACGACCGCCTCGCCCATCTCGCCGGTCTGTACCGCGGTGTAGATCGCCAGCGGGACGGTCGTTGTCTTGCCGGGGATGTTGCCGGCCAGCATCAATGTCGCGCCGAACTCGCCGAGCGCGCGGGCGAACGCGAGCACGAGCCCGGCGATGATGCCGTTCTTCGCCAGCGGCAGGGTGACCTCGAGCGCTGTGCGCCACTCCGAGCGCCCGAGCGTGAACGCGGCTTTCTCCAGCTCGCGGTCGACCGACTCGATGGCGGCACGCGCCGTGCGCACGAGGAGCGGCAGCGCCATGACGGTGGCGGCGATCACGGCCGCGTACCACGTGAACGCGACGCTCCAGCCGCTCAGCGCGTACACGGGCGCGCCGAGCCAGCCACGCCGGCCGAGCAGGACGATCAGGTAGTAGCCGGTCACCGTCGGCGGCAGCACCAGCGGCAGGGTGACAACCAGATCCACCAGGGCACGCCCGCGAAAGGCGCGGCGCGCCAGCAGGTACGCGAGCGGGATGCCGATCAGCGCGTTCAGCAACGTCGCGGCGGCCGCGACGCGGATCGAGAGGGCAAGGGCGCTGACGGCTTCGGCGCTCATCGTGGCGGACCCTCAGATCTTAGCGGGTCAGTCATCGCCTTCAAAGTGTTCGGCCGAACATAACGGCCGTCGTCGAGCCGGACGCGGCCCGTTCATTCCAGGTAGAATGGCCGGGGTGACGACATCTCCGCGAGACCAGAGCCTCGACCGGCCGGATCTCCTTCGCGGCACGGTCATCAAGACAAAGGTGTGGATGGAGCGCGGCGGCCGCTTCGTCATCGGCGACGGCGGTCTGAAGCTCCTGCTCGGCGTGCTCGAGCAAGGCTCGCTCCTGCGCGCGGCGAAGGAGATCGGCTGGTCGTATCGCCACGCCTGGGGTTATCTGAAGCACGCCGAGGCCGCCCTGGGCCTTCCGCTCACGACGCCGCGACCCGGCAAGGGCGCCTCGCGCGGCATGACGCTCACCGAGACCGGTCGCCTCGTGCTCGAGCAGCTCGTCGCCACCCGCAATCGGATCGACGATGCGGTGGGACCGAGCGGCCCCACCTCGGAGGACATCGCCGCGCGCGGTCGGCGTCGCCGGCGCCGCGGGGCTGAAGATCAATCTCGCACGCCGCGCGGAGACTGGCGCACGCGACGCTGATCAACGCACGCCGGGCGGCGGAGGCTGAAAGCCGAGCTTCGCGAGGGTCGCCTGGCCGTCCTTGCTCACCAGGAGCCCGATGAACGCCTGGGCGAGCTCCGGGTGCTTCGAGGCCTTCACGACGGCCGTCGGATACGTCACCGGCCGATAGGTGTCCTCGCCCGGCCGGAACGCCTCGGCGACCTGGCTCCCGCGGACCGCCAGGTCCGTCGTGTAGACGAAGCCGGCCTCGACCTCACCGCGCGCGACGTAGTCGAGCGTTTGACGCACGTTCTCGGCGAGCACGAGCTTGGGCTGCAGCGGGTCCCAGAGCCCCACGCTCTTCAGGCTCTCCTCGGCGTACTGACCGACGGGTACCGTCTTGGGGTTGCCGATGACGATGCGCTGGACCTTCGCGTTCGTCAGATCCGCGGGCTTCGTGATGTCGAGCGTCGACCCCGCCGGCTTGATCACGACGAGGACGTTGCGGGCAAACACCCGGCGCGTGGCGATGTCGATGAGCCCCTTCTGCTGGAGCTCGTCCATCTGCCGCTGCCCGGCCGAGATGAAGAGATCGACGGGCGCGCCGGCCTCGATCTGCTTCTGCAGCTCGCCCGACGAGCCGAAGTTGTAGCGGAGCGTCACTCCGGAGTGGCTCTGCGTGAACTGTCGGCCGAGCGTCTCGACCGCTTCCTTCATGCTGATCGCCACCGACAACGTCATCTCCTGCGCCCGCGCGACGGCGGGCAGGCACAGGACGAGCAGCGCGACCGCGGCGATTCTCGACGCAGGCGACATCGGCCCCCAGCCTTTCAGCAGCGAGATGCAGTACGAGGCGGATCTTACCGGCGGGCGCCGGCGGGATCAAAATGCACGATCGGGCACATTGACGGCGCGGCCGATCCCGGGCTCGACGACTGTACTAGAATCAGGCCGGGAGGACTACCCATGGCTCAAGTCACGCTGCGAGGCAATCCCATCACGCTCGGCGGATCCGAAGTGAAGACCGGGCAGGACGCGCCCGATTTCACCGCCCTCGACAACGGGCTCAAGCCCGTCAAGCTGAGCGAGGCGAAGGGCAAGGTCGTGATCCTGAGCTCCGTGCCCTCGCTCGACACGCCGACCTGCGACACCGAGACGCGGCGCTTCAACCAGGAAGCCGGGAAGCTCGGCGGCGGCGTCGAGATCTGGACGATCAGCCGCGATCTGCCGTTCGCGCAGAAGCGCTGGTGCGGCGCCGCCGGGGTCTCGGCCGTCAAGACGCTCTCCGACTTCCGCGAGCGCGCTTTCGGCCCCGCCTACGGCGTCGAGATCAAGGACGGGCCGATCGCCGGGCTCACCGCGCGCGCGGTGTTCGTGGTCGGCAAGGACGGCAAGGTGAAGCACGTCGAGTACGTGAAGGAGATCGGGTCCGAGCCGAACTACGACGCGGCGCTGGCCGCGGCGAAGTCGGCGGCGAGCTGAAGCGCGCCGCGCGACGCGCGACCGGGGCGCCGCGGCTCGCCGCGGCGCTTCGGTCGAATCTCGATCCGTCAGCCCCGCTCGAAGACCACCGTCACGGGCCTGGCGAAGCGGCCCTTGACGGCCGGCATCGTCTGAACCGCGACCGGCCCGATGTTGAGTGTGATCGTGTGCGCGCCGTCCGGCAGGACCACGTTGACTCCGTAGTGAAAGCCCTGGCCCCCGACCATCGGCGCGAGGCTCACCCGGCGCGCCGGCTTGCCCGGCGCCGTGATGGTCGCGGAGATCGGCAGGTACGGCACCGGCTCGCCGTTCGCGCGATCGGCGACGAAGACCATCAGATGCCCAGGCGCCGGCGCGGACATCGCCTGACCGGCATGGCCCTCGTGCCCGGCGTGATCGCCGCCGCCGCGATAGTCGAGGCGCACGGTGTAGTCGCCCACCGTCTTCTCGGCCGGCGCGGCGGATTGCGTATGGTGGCCGCCCGCGGTCAGGCTCTTCAGGAACGCCACCAGATCGACGAGCTGGGTGACGGTCAGGCTGTCGGCGAAGCTCGGCATGATCGATTTGCCGTCGGGCCCGGTGTAGCCAGGCCCATCCAGGATCACCGCGTTCGGTGCCAGGATCGACTCGGCGAAGTACTCCGCTGGATGCTGGCCTCCCATACCCGCCAGTTCGGGCCCGACGTTTTTCGCGTCGCCGCCCGCGGCGGGAAAGTTCTCGCCGGCGACCGCGTGGCACTTATAGCACTCGAGATCCGCGAAGACCTGCCGGCCCTTCACCGGATCGCCGCCGGGCAGCTCGAACTTCCAGCCGGAGGGCACACCGCCCGACCGATGGAGCTCTTCCATCGTGACTTTGCGGCCCGCGCCGCCCTGGGTCGCGGCGGCCGCCGGTGACGACGAGGGCGGCGTGGTGTGTTGCTCGTGGCCCTGGTGCTGGGCGCGCGCCACGACCGCGAGCGCCACGAACGTGAGGAGCGCGCCGCCGAGCAGCGCCCTGGATCCGGAAGTCATGGTCACCTCGGTTCTGCCGTCAGTATAAGACCCGAGACCAGAGGAGCGGAGTCGGGTAAACCCCTTCGCCCGATTGAGGTGACTGCCCCGAGCGCGCTCTCCCGTCGTGTGTACGATGATGAAGGCGTGCATGCGCACGGAGGGATGCGCGCAACATGCGCGCCTTCGCTCACGACATGAATCCGACGATCGCACATCCGACGACCGCGACGACCGCCGCGCTCGAGCTCGAGATCCACCGCGGCGAGGCCGCGCTCGCCTTGCTCGCCCGCGCCGAGTTCCGACACGCCTGGCGTGCGCTCCACGACGCGTGCCCGTGGTCGACCGTCTTTCAATCCGCGCCGTTCGCCGACGTCTGGTACCGGTCGTATCGCGCACGCTTCGACCCGGTGCTCGTCACCGGCTGGACCGGCACGACCCTCACCGGCCTGCTCCTCCTGGCGGTGAGCCGCGATGGAAAGACGCTCTGCCACGTCGGGGCGCAACACGCCGAATATCAGGTGTGGCTCAGCACCGACGACCGCTTCGTCGGCAACGCCTTCGATCGACTGGCGGCCGCGTTTCCGCGACGCCGGCTGCAGTTCGTCTTCCTGCCGCCGGGCTTCGCGTTCGAGCCGCCGCAGCGCTGGCGGAGCCGCTGCTACCACCGACCGATCCGGGCGCCGTACCTCGCGACCAACCCGGCCGACAGCGTTCGCGACTCGATGCGCAAGAAGTCGAACAAGCACAAGCTCGGCCAGCTGGCGCGGCAGGGCAAGGTCACGTTCGAGCGCAAATCCGACGACGCCGCGTTCGAGAGCCTGCTCGACGAGCTCATCCCGCTCTACGACCTGCGCCACGCCGCGGTCCACGACGTCGCGCCGTTCCGGCAGGACCCCCTGAAGAAGCCGTTCCACCTGGCGCTGCAGCGCGAGACGGATCTCCTGCACACGACCGTCATGCGCGTCGACGACCAGGTGATCGCCGCCCACATCGGCCTGCGCGATCGAAACACGGTGCTGGTGGGGATGCCGACGCACTCGCCGCGCTACAACCGGCAGTCGGTTGGCAAGCTCCTGTTCTTCGAGCTGGCGCTCCTGCTCGAGCGCGACGGCGTCGACGTGCTCGACCTGACGCCCGGCGGTAAGTACAAGGATCGCTTCGCCACCCACTACGAGCAGACGAGCTCGCTGACCGTCGTGTTCTCGTTCACGGCCGCGCGCCGGTATGGCGAGCGGCGTCGGCTGATCGACGCGGCCAAGCGCCTGGGCCTCTCCACCGATTCGGTGAAGCGCGCGATCGGCGCCGCCCGCCACACGCTCGGGCACATGCGGCCGGCCGAGCTCCCCCTCAAGGCCGTGCGGCGGCTCGGGCGCGCGGCCTGGCACGACGTCGAGCTACGGGCCTACCGGTTCCCGCAAGGCAACCCGATGCCGGCGGCGCCGACGGTTCCCATCGCTCGAGATCGGTTCGAGGATCTCGTGTGCTACGCGCCGGCCGAGCGCTGGCAGCCGAGGTTGACCGCGTTCCTCCGGCAGGCCGAGGAGCGACTCGCGAACGGAGACCACTGCTATACGCGCGTCGAGGACGGCCTCCTGGTGCACTACGGGTGGCTCGTGGACCGCAAGGAACGCACGTTCATGGACGAGGTACATCAGTGGTGGACCCTGCCGCCCGGCTCGGCCGTCGTGTACGACTTCTATACTCACCCCCGGTTCCGCGGTCGCGGCCTGTATGCCTCGTCGCTCGGCCGCATGATCCGGGACGCCGCGGACATTCCCGGGCTCGACGCGATCTACGTGTGCGTCCGCGCCGACAACGAGCCCTCGCGACGGGTCATCGAGAAGCTCGGGTTCGTCTACGATCGCAGCTTCTACGAGCGGCGTCGCCTCGTGGGTGTCCGGCGCTGGTGTGACGGCGGCGCGGGTGCCTCCCACGCTCCGGGCACCGCCGGCGGCACGCCGGCGCGGGCCTGAGGCCGCCGATGGGAGGGCGACCGATGCTGCGCTCAGCGCGACTGGCGTTCCTGAAGACGGTCGGCGCCCTCGGGCTCGACGACGCCGCGCTGCGCACGCGCTGGCGCCGTAATCGCCTGCTCATCCTCGGCTATCACGGGATCGCGCTCGACGACGAGCACGAGTGGGACCCCGAGCTCTACATGCCCGCCTCGGTGCTCCGCCGCCGATTCGAGCTGATCCGCGAAGCGGGCTGCAACGTGCTGGCGCTGGACGACGCCGTCCAGCAGCTCTACGAGGGCGACCTGCCGCCCGGCAGCGTCGTGCTCACGTTCGACGACGGCACCTACGACTTCTACGCACGTGCCTTTCCGATCGTGCACGCGTTCGGCTTTCCGGTGACGGTCTACTTCACGACCTACTACGCCGAGCTCGAGCGCCCGGTCTACGACGCGATGGCCTCGTACCTCTTGTGGAAGGGCCGCGGCCGCGTGCTGCGCTGGCCGGAGGTCCTCGGTCAATACGGCGACGTCGCGCTGACCGATGACGGCCGGGGGCTCGCCGGCGAGCGTCTGCGTCGGTTCCCGCTCGAGCAGGAGCTGAGCGGGCGCGACAAGGACGCACTGCTCATGCAGCTGGCGGCGCGGCTCGAGGTGGACTACGAGGAGATCCTGCGACGCCGGATCCTCCAGCTGATGACCCTGGCGGAGGCCCGCGAGCTGGCGCGACGCGGGGTCGACCTGCAGCTGCACACGCACCGGCATCGCGTCTCGCTGGAGGAGGCGGCGTTCGACCGGGAGGTCCGCGACAACCGCGAGCGGCTCCGAAAGATCCGCGCCTCGGAGCCGACGCACTTCTGCTATCCAGGCGGCGTCATCCGGCGCGAGTTCTTGCCGTGGCTACGCCGCCGCCACATCCAGTCGGCCACGACCTGCGACCCGGGCATGGCGTCGCGCCATCACGACCCGCTCCTGCTCCCGCGCTACATCGACACCACGACGCATACGGAATCGGAGTTCCACGCGTGGCTCACCGGCGTGGCGGCGCTCCTGCGCCGGCGCCGCCACGCCGAGGCGGTCGGCCAGTTCCTCGACGCGCGCGTCGCGTCCTGACGCGCTACGAGAGATCGAGCTTCGCCATCTCGTCGAGGTTCTGCATGATCAGATCACCGAGCCTCCAGACGATCCGCCCGCGCTCGGCCGCGCTCATCCGCGGCCACGGCCCGGAATCGAACGCCGTGCGCGCGGCGGCGACGGCGGCGTCGACGTCGCGCTCGTCGCCCCGTCCCACCTGGGCGCTGGTCTCCTCCGTCGCCGGGTTGATGGTGTCGTAGGTCGAGCCCGAGGCCGGGGCCCGCCAGGTGCCCGCGATGAAGAGCTGTCCCGTGTTCATGCTGTGACTCCTTCAGCAGCTACGGACGGGTTGGCGCGGTCGCGCGATACGCGACGACCGCGATCGGACGCAGCGCCAGACGATCGTGCATCAGGACCGTGAAGCCGTCGGCGTCCCCCAGGGACGGCAGCGCGCGGTCGGTGACGATCACGACGGCCGGCCCGTCGCCGCGGACGACCTCGCGGAGATTGCGCGCGGTCCCGGCCGGCACGACCGGGCGGCGGAGGTAGAAGGCGAGCGGCATGTCGGCCAGGCCCAGGGTCGCGACCACCGGCGACTCGCGCAGCAGCGGCTTCATCCGCTCGTGGAGGCCGGCGTAGTCGTAGGCGGCGTTGCGCCGCTCGAGCTCCCAGTGATAGCTCGTCACGACCAGCACCGCGCAGCCCACCCACGCCGCGGCAAAGGCGCGCGCCAGGCGCCGATCGCGCGCGCCCAGCGCCAGCGCGGCGACGATCGCTCCGACGGTGGCGACGAGCACGATCGCCTGCGCGACGTATGCCGGCCACACCACGGCGACCTCGTTGAGCGCGTTGCGCCGGTAGAACGCGCCGGCGATCCCGGCGGCCAGGAGCAGCGCGCCGACGGCGGCGAAGACCCGCCACGGGATCTTCACCGCGATCCGGCGGCTGAGCACGCTCTCTCCCCACCAGCCGATCAGCAGCGAGGCCGGCGCCACCAGCGGCAGGTAGTAGCGGAAGCGCTGCTGCTGGGACAGGGCGATGACGGCGAACATCGTCACGAGCGCGACGAGCAGCAGGACGATCGCGTCGCGCTCGGGGCCGCGGCGCCGGACGAGCCGGATCGCCTCGACGACGGCGATCGGCACGACGAGCACCCACGGGAACAGGATCCCGAAGGCGTTCTGGATGGGCTCGGCCACCATGCCCGCGCGCCATTCCTGTGGGAGATACCAGAGGATCTGGTTCTGGACGACCGCCCGACGCAGTCCTTCGGAGTGATGGAGGAGCCGGAAGACCGGCCACGGCGCGACGACCAGGGCGAGCAGCGGCAACCCGAGCGGCAGGCGCAGCGCGCGCCACGACGCCGCGCTTCGCGTGGCGGCCGCCCAGGCCACCGCGACGATCAGCGGCATGAAGCCGCCGGGGCCCTTGGCCCAGAACGCGAGGCCCACAAGGACGTAGAAGCTGATCCACGCCCGGGGCGTGCCGCGGGCCATCCGCCAGAGCATCCAGAGGCTCGCCGTGATGAACGCGGTCATCAGCATGTCGGGCATCGGGAGGCGGCCGTGCAGGAACAGGCCCTGCGTGGTGAGGGCGGTCAGCGCGGCGTACTGGCCCGCAGCGGTCCCGAACATCTCGCGGCCGAGCGCCCAGATCACCAGCGCGGTCGCGAACGCCGCCACCGCCGAGGGAATCACCGCGGTGAACTGCGTCACGTAGCCGACCGGCCACGACACCAGGGCGATCAGCCAGGCCAGGAGGATCGGCTTGTTGTGGTAGACGGTGCCGTTCAGGATCGGGAACAGCCAGTCGCCGCGCGAGAGGATGTCCTGCGCCAGGAGCGGAAACCGCGCTTCGTCGTTGGTCGTCAGGATGCGGCGTCCGAGGTCCACTCCGACCATCACCGCCGCGCCCCCGACGACCCACAGCAGCGCGCGCCGGTCCTCCCGCGTCACGGCGTGAGGACGCGCCCCGTGCCGAGCGGGTTCATGCGTCCGCCGTCGACGACGACGGCGCCGTTGACGACGACGTAGGGGATGCCGCTCGGATAGCGATGCGGATCGGCAAAGGTCGACTCGTCGCGCACAGAGGCGGGATCGAAGATCGCCAGGTCGGCGGCGTAGCCCTCGCGCACGAGGCCGCGGTCGCGCAGGCGCAGCCGCGCGGCGGACATGCCGGTCATCTTGTGCACGGCCGTCTCGAGCGGGAAGAGCTTCTGCTGTCGCGCGTACTCGCCGAGCACGCGCGGAAACGTGCCATACGTGCGCGGGTGCGGCTTGCCCGGGCGGTCGCCGTCGCCCGTGTAGAGCGGGATCGAGTCGGAGCCGATCATGAGGAGCGGGTGCGCGAGGACCTTGCCGACGTTCTCGATCGATTGCGAGAAGCTGACCATGCCGACCGTGCACTTCTCCTCGAGGAGCAGATTCATGAGGGTTTCGGCCGGCGACATCCCGGACTGGCGCGCGATCTGGGCGAGGTTCAGCCCTTCGAGCTCGCGCCGCCGGCAGGTGGCGATGAAGACCTGGTCGAAGCCGATGCCGCCCTGCGAGACCGTGCCCCAGCGCTCGCCGTCGATCAGGCACTCCTCGACGATGCGCCGGCGCGTCGCGCGATCGGCGAGCCGCTCGAGCAGCTTCGTGAGGCCGCCGTCGTGGGCCCACGCCGGCATCATGTTGTCGAGCTTCGTGCTGCCGGCGTTGTAGGGATAGACGTCGCCGAAGACGTCCACGCCGCGCGCCCGGGCGGATTCGAAGAGGGAGAGCGCCGCGTCGATCTTCGGCCAGTTCTCGCGGCCAGAGGCCTTCACGTGCGAGACCTGCACCCCCACCCCCGCCTCCTCGCCGATGCGGATCGCCTCGTTGATCGAGTCGAGGAGCATCGAGGACTCGCCGCGGATGTGCGAGAAGTAATAGCCGCCGCGCGGCGCCATCGCCCTGGCCAGCGCGATCAGCTCGGCAGTGTTGGAGTAGGCGCTCGGCGCGTAGACGAGCCCGGTGGAGAAGCCGAACGCGCCGGCGTCCAACGCCTCGCCGAGCAGTCGCTGCATCCCGCGGAGGTCGTCGGCGTCGGCCGGCCGCGCCTCGAAGCCCATGGCGGCGATGCGGAGCGCGCCGTGGCCGACGAAGTGGGCGATGTTGACCGACGGGCGGATCGCGCGCAGCGCGTCGAGATACTGCGCGAACGACTCCCAGCGAAGATCGAGGCTCGCGCCGATGCCGCCCGCCCAGCCGCGGACGATCTCGCGCTGGTCCTCTCGCAGCGGCGCTTGAGAGAACGAGCACATCCCGACGACCTCGGTCGTCACGCCCTGCCGCACCTTGGATTCGGCCGACGGGCAGGCGAAGTAGAAGAGGTCGGAGTGCGAGTGCATGTCGATGAAGCCGGGCGCCACCGCGTGGCCGGCGGCGTCGATCACGCGCGCGGCCGTGCCCGCGAGGCCGGGGCCGACCGCGACGATCCGGTCGCCGTCGACGGCGACGTCGGCCGGGCGCGCCGGCGCGCCGCTGCCGTCGATCAGCGAGCCGTTCTTGACGAGGAGCGACCAGCCCACGCGCTACTCTTCGGCGATCGTGACCGAGGTCATCATGTCGCCCTGCTTGATGCGGTCGACGAGCTCCATGCCGGACACGACCTTGCCGAACACCGTGTACTGGCCGTCCAGGTGCGGCGTCGTGCCGTAGCAGATGTAGAACTGGCTGCCGGCCGAGTCGGGATGCTGGCTGCGCGCCATCGCCACGGTGCCGCGCACGTGCTTCTGCTTGTTGAACTCGGCCTTGACCGTGTAGCCCGGGCCGCCGGTCCCGTCGCCCTTCGGGCAGCCGCCCTGCACCACGAAGTCGGGCACGACCCGATGGAACTTGAGGCCGTTGTAGAAGCCCTTCTTCGCGAGGGTGACGAAGTTCTCGACGGTCTTCGGCGCGTCCTCCGGGAAGAACTCGATCCGAATCTCGCCGCCCTTCTCCAGCGCGATGACACCGGTCTGCTTCACGAGGGTTCCTTTCTCGTCAGGACGTGATCTTGATCGACTTCACGCGGTCGCCGACCTTGATGCCGTCGACGACCTCCATGCCGCTGACCACCCGACCGAACGCGGTGTACTGCCCGTCGAGATGGCTGGCGGGCCCGAGCATGATGTAGAACTGGCTGCCCGCCGAGTTGGGATCGTTCCCCCGCGCCATGCCGAGGACACCGCGCTCGAACTTCCGGCTGTTGAACTCCGCGTTGACCGTGTAGCCCGGCCCGCCCGTGCCCATGTCGGGATGGTCCATCGGCAACGTCTTCGACTTCGGATCGCCGAGCTGGACGACGAAGCCGGGCACGACGCGATGGAACCGCTGGCCGTCGTAGAAGCCCGCCCGCGCGAGCTTGAGGAAGTTCTCGACGTGCTTGGGCGCGTCGGTCGGGAAGAGCTCGAGCGTGATTTGGCCGCCCTTCTCGAGCATGATGACGGCCGTCGGCGCCTTCGCGGGCGGCTTGTCCTGGGCCAGTGCGGGAGCGACGACCAGGAGAGCCACCGCGAGTGCCAGCACACGATTCATGACCGAACGCCTCCGCGGCGGTGCGCTGCAGGCCGTCGCGGCTCGAGCCGGCCGAGGCGCACGGCGAGAATGATTCTTCGAGAGCGTCATTATACATGCTCGGACGGCCGGGGGCGCCGTTCGGCCGTGATACGATGGAGCGATGCAGCAGCGCGACAACGTTCGCAACATCGCGATCATCGCTCACGTCGACCACGGCAAGACCACGCTCGTCGACGCGATGCTCTGGCAGTCGGGGCTCTTCCGCCAGAACGAGTCGGTGCCCGAGCGCATCATGGACTCGATCGACCTCGAGCGCGAAAAGGGCATCACGATCATGGCCAAGAACACGGCCATCACCTACCGGGGCGTCCACATCAACATCGTCGACACCCCCGGCCACGCCGACTTCGGCTCGGAGGTCGAGCGCACCCTGACCCTCGTCGACGGCGTGCTGCTCCTGGTCGACGCCGCCGAGGGCCCGCTGCCCCAGACGCGCTTCGTGCTCAAGAAGGCGCTCGAGGCGAGCCTGCCGCCGATCGTCGTCATCAACAAGATCGACCGGAGCGACGCGCGGGCCGCCGAGGTGCTCGACGAGGTCTACGACCTCTTCATCGACCTCGAGGCCACCGAGGACCAGCTCGAGTTCCCCGTCCTCTACAGCAACGCGCGGACCGGCACGGCCACCCTCAAGCTCTCCGAGCCCGGGCGCTCGCTCGAGCCCCTCTTCGAGACGATCCTGTCGACCGTGCCGGCGCCGAAGTTCGAGCCCGGCGCGGGGCTGCAGTTCCGCGGGGCGATGCTCGACTGGGACGACTACGTCGGTCGGCTCGTGATCGGCCGCATCGTCAACGGCAAGGTCCGCCAGGCCGAGAAGGTCTCGGTCGTGCACCGCGACGGCGCCGTCGAGCTCGCGAAGGTGACGGTGCTCTACGGCTACGAGGGGCTCAAGCGCGTCGAGGTCGCGGAAGCGAGCGCGGGCGATCTGGTCGCGATCGCCGGCATCGACTCGATCGAGATCGGCGAGACGGTGGCCGACGCCGAGAATCCCAAGGCGCTGCCGCTCATCCGCATCGACGAGCCGACCGTCTCGATGCTCTTCTCGGCCAACGTCTCGCCGATGGCCGGCAAGGAGGGCCGCTTCGTCACCTCGCCGCAGCTGCGCGACCGGCTGATGCGCGAGCGGCGCGTCAACGTGGGCATCCGCGTCGAGGAGACCGACTCGCCTGATACGTTCCGCGTCTCCGGCCGCGGCGAGCTGCAGCTCGCGATCCTGATCGAGATGATGCGGCGCGAGGGCTACGAGCTCGAGGTCGGCAAGCCGACCATCATCACGCGCACCGAGAACGGCCAGACGCTCGAGCCGATGGAATACCTCGTGATCGACATCCCCGAGGAGTTCATCGGCGCGGTCACCCAGAAGATCGGCCCGCGCCGGGGCGCCATGGCCAAGATGGTGAACCACGGCACCGGCCGCGTCCGGCTCGAGTACCGGATCCCCGCGCGCGGCCTGATCGGTTACCGCACCGAGTTCCTCACCGACACCCGCGGCACGGGGCTCTTGAATCACCTGTTCGACGGCTGGGATGCCTGGCAGGGCGACATCGCCCATCGCCAGAACGGCGCCCTGGTCGCCGACCGCGGCGGCCGCGCGACCGCCTACGCGATCGACAACCTCCAGGCGCGCGGCGTCATGTTCATCGGCCCGGGCCTCGAGGTCTACGAGGGCATGATCGTCGGCGAGAACGCGCGCGACAACGACCTCGACGTGAACATCACCAAGGAAAAGAAGCTCACGAACATGCGCGCGTCGACCGCCGACGAGGCGGCGAAGATCACGCCTCCCCGGGTCATGAACCTCGAACAGAACCTGGAGTGGATCCGCGAGGACGAGTTGCTCGAGGTCACGCCGACTCAATGCTGCTGACCAACGGCCGCATCTATTTGATGGATGCGTGGAACACCGTGGTCGACACGCTGGTCGTGCGCGACGGCCGTGTCGCGTTCGCCGGACGGCGCGGCGACGTGAACGTCTCCGGCGCCGAAGAGGTCGTCGACCTCGCCGGCCGGGCCGTCGTGCCCGGGCTCGTGGACGCCCACGGCCACCTGATGCATCTGGCGCGCGGGCGCTTGACCTTGGACGCGAGCTCGGCGCGCTCGGAGGCGGAGGTCGCCGAGCGCGTGGCGACGCGGGCGGCGACGACACCGCGCGGTGAGTGGCTCGGCGGCCGCGGCTGGGACCAGAACCGCTGGCCGGAGCGCCAGTGGCCCACCCGCGCCTCGCTCGACCGCGCAGCACCGCACCATCCGGTCGCGCTCACGCGCATCGACGGCCACGCGACGTGGGCCAACTCGGCCGCGCTGGCCGCCGCCGGGATCGATTGCGCGATGGCCGAGCCGACCGGGGGCCGGATCCTGAAGGACGACCGCGGCGAGCCGACGGGCGTGCTCATCGACACGGCGCAGCGGTTGATCCAGCGCGCCGAGCCGCGTCCCTCGGCCGAGCGCTTCGACCAGGCGGTCGGCGAGTCGATCGACGAATGCCTGGCGGCGGGGCTCACGGGCATCCACGAGATGGGCGCCGAGCTCTACGCGATCGCCGCTTACCGGAGACTCGTCGAGCGCGGCCGCTTCCCGTTCCGCAACTATGTCGCGGTCGCCGGGCGCTCGGAGTCGACATGGGCCGTCTACCGGGAGACCGGGCCCGAGACGCTCGGCGACGGACGCGTGGTCGTCGGCGCGCTCAAGCTCATGGCCGACGGTGCCCTCGGCTCGCGCGGCGCGGCGCTCCACGACGCCTATTGCGACGACCCAGGCAACACGGGCCTCGTGCTCATCCCATCCGACGAGATCACCCGGCTGACGCTCGAGGCGACCGAGCTCGGCTTCCAGGTCTGCGTCCATGCGATCGGCGATCGCGCGAACACGCTGACGCTCGACGCGCTCGAGGCGGCGCTGGCGCGCGGCCCGTGGCCCGATCACCGCTTCCGCGTCGAGCACGCACAGATCCTGACCGAGACCGACATCCCGCGCTTCCGCCGGCTCGGGGCCTTGCCGAGCATGCAGGCGACCCACTGCACCTCGGACATGGAGTGGGCCGCCGAGCGCCTCGGTCCGGATCGCCTGCGCGGCGCCTACGCGTGGCGCTCGCTGCTCGAGACCGGCGTCGTCATCGCCGGCGGCTCCGACTTCCCGGTCGAGAGCCCGAGCCCGTTCCACGGCCTCTACGCCGCGGTCACCCGGCGGCCGCGCAGCGCCGAGGATCGCGGCTGGCAGCCGGAGCAGCGCATGACGCGGGAAGAGGCGGTGCGCTCGTTCACGAGCTGGAACGCCTTCGCGTCGCGCCGCGAAGACGAGCTCGGCACGCTCGAGCCGGGCATGCGTGCCGATCTCGTCGTGCTCTCCGACGACGTGTTCGCCTGTCCCGAGGAGCGCATCAAGAGCATCGCGCCCGTT